>Ga0126305_10000594_pt1 | contig 15574 bp, 15 predicted proteins | sample Plot26_FD_92536 | JGI IMG/M metagenome (GOLD analysis project Ga0126305, IMG submission 92536) | Serpentine soil microbial communities from UC McLaughlin Reserve, CA, USA - Plot26 | ecosystem: Environmental > Terrestrial > Soil > Grasslands | place: USA: UC McLaughlin Reserve, Lake County... | reverse complement strand
GCCCCCAATCAACCCTTCGTGTTACATCGCGTGTTCCAAGCACCCGAAAACTGCGGCTTATGCGTGGTGGAAAGCGACATTCCCCCTCAACCTTGCTCCCTACCACACGTACGGGCTTGCCCGCGCGGCCGTGGTACGACCGGCCCGCCGATCCTCGTTCTTCCATCGGGAAGCCTTGGGCGGCCCAAGCGGATCGACGGGCCGGAGGGGAAGCTCCGAGGACGACCTCCCCCTCCAGTTGAACCGCGCTCCGGACCGTGGCGTCGAACGGGGTCTGAATTCGACGCCGGACGAGCGCAGACCCGCCGTCAAATCAGTATGACGGAAACCCCCGCGGTGAACTAGCGCGTGATGCGGAGCGGCGCCGAAAAGGACCTCTTGCGGGCTTGGTTCAGCGAGGCCCGAAGCGTGACGCGCAGGGTGTAGCGGCCGGGCCGGAAGCGCGCCCTCACACGGATCACGCGTGAGCGGTACGCCTTGACGGTCGTCCGCGCGCGCGCGATCCGCCGCTTCCCGCGGTACACGGCGGCCTCGGCCGCCGCGTCCTCCCCTGCGTTGGCCACGAGGGCCAGCGTCAGACGCCTCGCCGGGAGGACGCGCGCCTTCGGGAAGCGGAGGCGGGCACCGATGACCTTCGTCGTGTGGCGCCACGAGCGGGATTGACCGGAGCAGCGTCCGTTGCTGCGCGCGATTTCCCTCCGGACGGACTCGAACGACGACCGAAACGTTCCGTCGGCGCGGATCAGGCCCGCCTGCCAGCGCTCGAGGTCCGGCTCGTCGCGTAGCAGAAAGAAGAGCACCGAGCGCACCGAGGTATCGCAGGCCAGATAGCGGATCGCCTGCGCGTAGATCCCCGACTGCGTCGCCTCGGTCGTCGGCCGGACGCTCTCGAACCCGAAGTAGGCACTCGCCGACGCCGGCGGGATCCGGACCTGCCAGCCGAGCTCGTCCAGCCGGAACGCCATCCGGCCGCGGGATCGTCCCTCGCCGAAGGTCGGCTGGCGCGTGCCGCGGAACGCGTCCCAGAACGCCTGCTTGATGCGGTCGAGATTGGGAACGCCGGCATTCGGCCAGCGGTAGCCCTTCATCAGGGGGTCCGTGTCCCGGTCCGGGTACGGGTGAAAGGCGAGCTCGTCCATGATCGGCGCCCGTCGCCGGGAGCTCCGGTAGGCCTTCCCGAGCCCGCTGATGAAGCGCACGGGCGACACGGAGACATTGTCGCCTGCGTTTGGCTGGTCGTTCCCGCGCGGCGACAGCCCGACACCGATGACGGTGATCGAGGGATCGACTGCCTTGAGCGCGTCGTACGAGCGGGCGAGGAGCGAGTAGTACGCCCTCGGCGAGACGGCGACGCGGCGCCTGAACTGCGGCTGCCAGAACCGAGGCTGGTTCGGCTCGTTGCCGACGACGTAGTCCTTGACGGTCGGAAAGGTGCGGGCGAGATGCGACAGGAATGCGGCGTACTGCCCCGGCGCGGCCGGATTCGACGTGATCGAGTTCGCCCTCGCCGGTGCGACGGCGAAGACGACCCGGATGCCGCGGAGGGAGGCAAGCGGCAGGTAGAGCTCAAGCGCCTGCTGCCGCGCGATCGTCGTCGGCGCGGCTGGATCCCAGGTGATCGTGATCCGGTTCTCGCGCATGCCGAGGGCGCCGAGGGCGTCGAAGAACGTCGACGAGTTCGCGGGTGCGACGCCGTACTCGTCGACAACGCCGACGTCCATCGCGGACGCGCTACCCACCAGGGCAAGGGCCGAGAGGATCGCGGCGGTCAGTACGCGCACCTGTGCAGGCTAGCCATCCGGATCGGCTGGCGGCCCATCCGATTTAGACTCAGCTCCAGCGACAAAGGGGGATTCGATCCATGGCGAAGCGTGTTGTGATCAACGGATTCGGCCGTATCGGCCGCAACTTCTTCCGAGCCTGCATGAAGCGCGACCCGGATTTCGAGATCGTCGCGATCAACGACCTGGCGTCCGACGACGTGCTCGCGCACATGCTCAAGTACGACTCGACGCACGGCGTCCTCGAGGCCGAGGTCTCGCACGGTGAGGGCGAGCTGATCGTGGACGGGACCTCCTACCGCGTCCTCTCCGAGCGCGAGCCGGAGGCACTGCCCTGGGGCGACCTCGAGATCGACGTGGTCGTCGAGTCCACGGGCCTCTTCACTGACCGCGAAGGCGCGCAGAAGCACCTGGACGCGGGCGCGAAGAAGATCGTGATCTCGGCGCCGGCGACGGATCCCGACGTCACGCTCGTGCTCGGGGTCAACGACGACACCTACGACCCAGATCAGCACAACATCGTCTCCAACGCCTCGTGCACGACGAACTCGGTCGCGCCGATGGCGAAGGTGCTGCTCGACGAGTTCGGGATCGAGTCCGGCTTCATGACGACGATCCACGCCTACACGACCGAGCAGCAGCTGCTCGACCAGATCGCGATGACGCGCAAGGGCAAGCCGGACCTGCGCCGGATGCGCGCCGCGCCGCAGAGCATCGTCCCGGCCTCGACGGGCGCCGCGAAGGCGACATCTCTGGTCATTCCGGAGCTGAAGGGGAAGCTCGACGGGATGGCGATGCGGGTTCCGGTCCCGGACGGGAGCGTCACCGACCTCGTCTGCGTGCTGGAGCGTGAGGCGAGCGCCGACGAGGTGAACGCGGCCTACGAACGGGCCGCGGGCGGCGCCCTGAACGGCGTGCTGGTCTTCACGGAGGACGCGATCGTCTCCTCGGACATCGTCGGCAATCCCGCCAGCTGCATCCTCGACGGCCTGTCGACGATGTCGCACGGGCGGATGGTCAAGGTGATCGGCTGGTACGACAACGAGTGGGGCTACAGCTGCCGCCTCGCCGACGTCGTCGAGAAGATCGCCGCCTCGGTGGGCGAAGCGGTTCCTGCGTAGTTGAGACGGCCCCGCTCGGTACGCGACGCCTACGTCGCGGGCAAGCGCGTGCTCGTGCGCGCGGACCTGAACGTCCCGCTCGAGGACGGCCTCGTCGCGGACGACACGCGGATCCAGGCGGCGCTGCCGACGCTGGAGCTGCTGCTGGAGCGAGGTGCGTCGGAGGTTGCCGTGTGCTCGCATCTCGGGCGGCCGAAGGGACCGAACCCGGCGCTCTCGATCGCTCCGGTCGAGGGACGGCTGCGGGAGCTCCTGGACGACAAGCGGCTGGTCATGCTGGAGAACACACGCTTCAATCCCGGCGAGACGAAAAACGACCCGGGCTTCGCGAAGGAGCTGGCTGACGATCGCGACCTGTTCGTGATGGACGCGTTCGGGTCGGCGCACCGGGCACACGCCTCGACGGTGGGCATCGCCGAGTTGCTTCCCGCATACGCCGGGCTGCTGCTGGAGCGCGAGCTCGAGATGCTCGGCCGCCTGCTCGGGGACGTCGAGCGGCCCTTTGCGCTCGTCTCGGGCGGGGCCAAGGTGGAGGACAAGCTCGGCGTGCTCCGGAACCTCGGCGGGCGGGCCGACGAGGTGCTCGTCGGCGGGAAGATGGCGGAGGAGATCCGGGAGTCGAACCCGCTCGAATTCGAGGTCGTGCTGCCGGTCGACGTTGTCGCGGCGTCGGCGTTCGAGGCGGGCGCCGAGACGGAGGTCGTCCCGTACGACTCGCTGCCGGAGGGCTGGCTCGGCCTCGACATCGGGCCGGAGACGCGCCGGCTCTTCGCCGAGCACATTTCGCGTGCCAGAACGGTGTTCTGGAACGGGCCGATGGGCGTGTTCGAGTGGCCGCTCTTCGCCGACGGGACAAAGGCCGTCGCGGAGGCCGTCTCGGGCATGGGGGGCTTCACGGTGGTCGGCGGCGCCGACTCCGTCCGGGCGCTGACCGAGTTCGGGCTCGAGGATCGGGTGTCGTGGGTCTCGACGGGCGGCGGTGCCGCGCTGGAGCTGCTCGAAGGCAAGGAGCTCCCGGGTGCCGCAGCGATCCCGGCTGCGTAGGATCCGCCCGTGCTGATCGCCGGCAACTGGAAGATGTTCAAGACTCCGTCGGAGACGGCGGAGTTCTGCGCCGCGCTGCGTGACAGGGAGGGCGAGCTCGAGGAAACGGACGTCGTCGTCTGCCCGCCGTACACGTCGCTCCACCACGCCGTCTCGGTCCTGGCCGGAACCTCAGTAGCAGTGTTCGCGCAGAGCGTCCACTGGGCCGCTGAGGGGCCGTACACCGGCGAGGTCTCGCCGGTGATGCTCAGTGAGCTCGGCGTGACCGGCGCGATCGTGGCGCACTCGGAACGGCGCCAGCTCTTCGCCGAGACCGACGAGACCGCTGCGCTCCGGGTGGAGGGCGCTCTCGAGGGCGGTCTGAGCGTGATCGCGTGCGTCGGCGAGACCGAGGCAGAGCGCGAGGCGGGGGAGACCGATGCCGTCCTCCGCCGTCAGGTCGAGACCCTTCGCGTCGTCGTCCACGAGGATCACCTCGACCGTCTCGCTCTCGCCTACGAGCCCGTCTGGGCGATCGGCACCGGGCGCACGGCGACACCCGACCAGGCCGAGGAGGCCCATGAGCTGATCAAGGGCATCCTCGACGTTCCGGTGCTGTACGGCGGCTCGGTCAAGCCGGACAACGCCGAGGAGCTCTTGCGCCAAACCAACGTCGACGGCGCGCTCGTCGGGGGCGCCTCGCTCGAGCTCGATTCGTTCATCTCGATTTGCCGGTCCGGCGCGACCTCGTAGCGCTCGTGATCCTCGACGGGTGGGGCTGCGCGCCGCCCGGGCCCGGCAACGCCGTGGAGCTGGCCGAGACGCCGGTCTTCGACCGGCTCTGGGCCGAGCTCCCGCGCTCTCATTTGAAGGCCTCGGGCGAGGCGGTTGGACTCCCGCCGGGTCAAATGGGCAACTCGGAGGTGGGCCACTTGACGATCGGGTCCGGCCGCGTGCTCTTTCAGGACCTGATGCGGATCAACCTGGCGATCGAGAACGGCGAGCTGTTCGAGAACCCGGCACTCGTTGAGGCCTTCCAGCGGGCCAAAGAGCGTGGGACGAACGTCCACCTCCTCGGGCTCGTCTCCTACGGCGGCGTCCACTCGCACATCGATCACCTCCGGGCGCTGCTCGGGCTGGCGGAGCGGCTCGGAATGGCTGACCGGACGTGGGTCCATGCGTTCACCGACGGCCGCGACGTCTCTCCGACCTCGGCGGTCGCTGACCTCGCCGAACTGCCTGCGGAGAAGATCGCCACGGTCGCCGGCCGCTACTACGCCATGGATCGCGACAAGCGCTGGGAGCGCACCGAGCGCGCGCTTGCGGCATTGACGCGCGGCGAAGGCGTCCAGGGGTCGGATCCCGTCACGGAGGTGAGACGAAGCTACGACGAGGGCATTACGGACGAGTTCATCGAGCCGATCGTGCTCGCCGGCCGACCCCGCCTTGCCCGGGGAGATGCTGCGATCGTGTTCAACTTTCGTCCGGACCGCGCTAGGCAGTTGACGGAGAGGCTCCTGGTCTCGGGATGCGACGTAGTGACGATGACGCGGTACCGCGACGACTTCGACTGCCCGGTCGCGTTCGCCGAGCAGAAAGTCCCGAACACGCTCGCCGAGGTGCTCGCGGAGAACGGCCTGCGGCAGCTGCATGTGGCGGAGACGGAGAAGTACGCGCACGTCACGTACTTCTTCAACGGCGGCCGTGAGAACGAGTGGCCGGGCGAGATGCGGGTTCTGATCCCGTCCCCTCGGGACGTCCCGAGCTACGACCACAAGCCAGGGATGTCGGCCCCGGAGGTCACGGATCGATTCGTCGATGCGCTGGGCGCCCACGACCCCGCTTTCGCGGTGCTGAACTTCGCCAATCCCGACATGGTCGGGCACACGGGCTCGATCCCAGCGGCAATCAAGGCGGTCGAGACCGTCGATGCCTGCCTCGGCAGAGTGGTCGAGGCCGTCGAGAGTCGCGGCGGCGCCTGCCTCGTCACGGCAGACCACGGCAACGCCGAGCAGATGCGCCAGCCCGACGGAAGCCCTCACACGGCGCACACGACGAACCTCGTGCCACTCGTGCTGACCGGCACAAATGCCTCACTTTCAGACGGAGAGCTGTCAGACTTGGCTCCTGCGGCGCTCGGGCTCCTCGGGCTCGATAAGCCTTTACAGATGACCGGCAAAAACTTGATATCGGGTTAGCGAGGGCCCGTCTATACTCCAGCGACTTGGCGCTCCCCCAGCCAGATTTCGGTGTACTGAAGAAGGCCCAGCGCGGCGATGAACGGGCATTCAGCCTGATCGTCCGGGCCTACGAGACGCCTGTTTACAACTACGTGCTGCGTCTCGTCGGCGATCGCGCGCTGGCCGAGGACCTTACGCAAGAGGTCTTCCTCCGCGTATACCAGGGCCTGCCGAAGTTCTCGCTCCGCTGCCGGTTCACGACCTGGCTCTTCCAGGTGACGAAGAACCGTGTGCTGGACGAGCTCCGCGCGGTCGAGAGACGCCCGCGCGCAGTCGTCTGCCTCGACGACATCCCGCCGCTCGAGGTACTGGACGCGCCGGTCGAGCGGGTCGAGGCCATGGATGCCGTGTGGCGCGCCGTCAACGACCTCACCGTCGACCTGAAGATGGCGCTGCTGCTCCGAGACGTGGTCGGTCTCTCGTACACGGAGATCGCCGATTCACTCGAGATCACCCTTGCGACCGTCAAGTGGCGGATCTACAAGGCGCGCGAGGAAGTCCAGCTTTCGCTCGCACGCGAGGGCATCACCTTCGGCGAGCCCGAGACGGCCTCGGTTCCCGACGCCGTCAAAGCCCCGCTCGTCTAGCCCGCCCGCGCCCTCAGCCAGTTCGCGAGGACCCTCGCCGACTCGGTCGGCGTGTCGCCGCGCGGGACGGCCTCGGTGGGGACGGGCTGGGCGGGCGGCGGCGAATCGTCATCTCCCCGCGTGAGCCCGAAGGCGAGCCCCGCGGCGAGCGCCGCCACGCCGAGTACGGCTGCGCCTGCCAGCTGCGTCCGCGAGATGTGAACTTCACGGCGCGGACGGGAGATCACCTGTGTCGCCGCAGTCGCCTCGGCCGCGGGCAGCGGCTCCGTCGACGGCTCGGGCGACGCCTGAGCGAGCTCGTGGGCCAGCGCAGCGGCCGAAGCGGGCCGGTCCGCGGGATCCGGCGCCAGGCACCGGCGCACGGCGTCCTGCAGCTCCTCTGAGATTCCGTCGATCGGCGGCGGCGGTCCCTCGCGTTGCTTGACCGGGAGCTCGGCGAGCGAGTCGAACTCGTACGGCGGCCGGCCGGAGAGCAGCTCGTACGTCACCGCTCCGAGCGAGTAGAGATCGGCGGCGGCAGTGACCCGCTCGCCGAGCGCCTGCTCGGGAGCCAGGTACGCGGCGGTCCCGAGGATCGTCCCCGCGAGTGTGAGCTGCGTCCCGTCCACGGGCCGTGCGATCCCGAAGTCGACGATCGTGAGCGTGTCGTCGTCACGGACGAGCAGGTTCTGCGGCTTGATGTCCCGGTGGACGAGGCCCGCTGCATGCGCGTGCTCGAGGCCCGCGCACGCCTGGAGGATCAGATCCACGGTCCGGTCCGGATCGAGCTGCCCGTTCTCCGCAAGGAGGTCGGCGAGCGTCTGTCCCTCGACGCACTCCATCACGATGTACGGGATCCCTCCCTCCTCGCCGACGTCGAAGACGCCGACGATGTTCGGGTGCGAAAGGCCGGCGGCGGTCCGCGCCTCGCGCATGAACCGCTCACGAAAGACCTCGTCCCCGCTGAGCGCCTCCGAGAGGCGCTTGATCGCGACGTCGCGACCGAGTGTCTCGTCGCGCGCAAGGTGCACCGTCGCCATCCCGCCGTGACCGAGTGAGCGCCCGAGCCGGTAGCGACCTCCGACCGTTTCCAAGTTCACTGCCCGTCCTCCGTCGTCGTCACGGTGGGCGTTTCCTCCGTCGTCGTCTCCTCCGTGGTGGTCTCTTCGGGGATCGTGGTCGTGTCTGTCGGCAGCGACTCCGTCGTCGTCTCGCCTCTGTCGTCCTTGTCCTCTTTTTTCTTCTTCCGCTTCTGCTTCCTACCGTCGGCGTTGTTGCCCTCGTCGTCCTCACCGGTGTCCGGAGGGGGCGGAGGAATCTTGTCGATGCATTTCGGCACTCCCAGCTGGAGCTCGTTCGCCGCGCCCGACAGCTCCTCGAGGTAGGCCTCGGGCACCTTGCCCTCGTTGATCGCAGCGGTCAGGCGTTCCCTGAGCAGCGCCGCGGACTCGGCTGCGCCGCAGGAGTCGCCGCTGTCGAGGCGATCCGCCACCTCGTCGCTCAGGTCTGCGAGCTCCTTCGCGATCGCGCGCTCGATCCGAGGCCCCTCGACCTCGGGCTCCGCTTGCTCCTCCTGACCCCCGCAGCCGGCGAGAGCGAGGGCAGCACTACACGCCGTGAGACAAACGCTCAGCGAGCGAATCCGGCAACCCCCTTTCCCTGATCTCCGCCTGCGTTCGCGCCACAGGGTAGGCGATGCGCCTGAAGCGAGCCTCACCCGACACGAGGTCGAGACGAAGCCACGCCGCGCGCGGATCGCCATCCCTCGGTTGGCCCACCGAGCCCGGGTTCAGCAGCCACCGGCCGGCGCCGAGGGCTGCCGAGAAGTCGGCCGGCGCCACGCCGCCCTCGATCGTCTCGCCGGCGAGGACGGCTGCGGTCGCGACATGGCTGTGGCCGACGAGCACTACCGGCGCCGCGGTGCGTGTGAACGAGTCCTCAACTGCGACCTCGTCGAGCACGTAGTCCCAGACGGGATCGCGCGGGCTGCCGTGGTAGAGCTCGAAGCCGTCGACCGTCGCCGTCGGCTCGAGCGGCGAGAGGAACTCTCGTGACTCCGGCGAGAGCTCGCTGCTCGTCCAGACCGACGCCGCCCCCGCCTCGGGATTGAAGTCCTCGAGCCCCACCTCGGCCGAGCCCAGCGCCACGAGATCGTGGTTCCCGACGAGCGTCCGCGTACACCTCGTCCTGACGAGTTCGCAGCACTCGTTCGGCTTCGGGCCGTAGCCCACGGTGTCGCCCAGGCACCAGATCTCGTCCGGTGGATCGCGGTCGATCTCCTCCAGCACCGCCTCGAGCGCGTAAAGGTTCGCGTGGATGTCCGAGATGACGGCGAGCCGCACGCGGGGATTGTGGGTGATCGGTGCTGCGGTTGTCTGGCTCGGCGCCGCCGCCCTGCTTTGGCGGACGGTGGTGCCCGACCTGTCGCTTCCGGACGTGGATCCGTCGACAGTGTTCTCGGCCGAGTACCTCGGGCGGAGCGACCGCTACGCCCGCTTCAACCGCGTGAACTGGGTGCTCGCGACGCTCGTCCAGCTCGCCGTGCTCGTGGTGTGCGTCCGGCTTGCGCCGCGGTTCCGCGTGCGAGGGATCCCGGGCGGCGTCGTGCTCGGGCTGGGAACGCTTGTCGCGGTCTGGGTGGCCGGCCTGCCGTTCGTGCTCGCAGCGCACTGGTGGCGGCGCCGCTACGACGTGTCGGACGCCGACTACGCGACGATCCTGGTCGATCCCTGGCTCGAGCGGATCGGCGGCCTGGCCGTCGCGGGTGTCGCGATCGCGCTCCTCATGCTGCTCGCCCGGCGGCTCGGCGACCGCTGGTGGCTGGTCGGCGGGCCCGCGTTCGCCGCGGTCGGCGCGGCCTTCGTCCTCGCTCAGCCCTACCTGCTCTCTCCGCGGGTCGAGCCGCTGCGCGACCGCGCGCTCGCCGCCGAGATCCGCGGGCTCGCGCGAGCTCAGGGCGTGGGGGCGGTCGACGTCGAGGTGAAGGACGCGAGCCGGCGAACGCGGGCGCTGAATGCCGAGTTCTTCGGGATCGGTCCGACGAGGCGGATCGTGATCTGGGATACCGCGCTCGAGCGGCTGACGCGGCCGGAGCTCCGTGTGCTCGTTGCGCATGAGTTCGGCCACGTCGAGGCAGACCATGTCTGGAAGGGCATCGGGTGGCTGATCCTGTTCGCGATCCCGGGCGCCTACGTGATCGCGCGGGTCACACGGCGGCGAGGCGGGCTGGCGAATCCGCACGCGGTCCCCCTCGCGTTGCTGACGCTGACCGTGCTCCAGCTGGCGATCCTGCCGGCCACGAACGCGATCACGCGACGCTACGAACGCGAGGCCGATTGGCAGAGCCTGCAGGCGACGGAGGATCCGCGTGCCTTCGAGGGGCTGACAAAGCAGCTCGCGGAGGCGGCGCTCGCCGATCCCGACCCGCCGCGGTGGGCGCGGGTCGTCCTCGGGACGCACCCGACGCCGATGGAGCGGATCGAGCTGGCTAGGACTCTTCTTCTTCGCGAGGGGGGGCCTCGGGCAGGTTCCTGATCCCCTCGCGGCTCGACCACTTCGACCACGAGTCCTGCATCGCCTCGAGCAGCTCCTCGAGGAAGCGCGGCGACACGTTCACGCGCGCGACGACCACGCCTGGAATGTCTCCCTCCTCGACCTCGTGGTCGATGCGGGCGAAGGTCAGCGTGAACTCGTAGTCGGAGAAGCTGATGTTGGCGAAGTTCGCGTAGACCCCGGCCATGTTCTCGGGGTCGAGGTGGATGTTCAGCTGCCGCCCCGGGGAGCCCTCCTCCATGTGGCGATACTACCGCCGTGCCTGCGAACGCGATTCTCAGCCTCGAAGACGCCCTCGAGCGCCTTGCCGGCGCGCCGGTGAGGCTCGAGCGTCCGAGCCGCTCGGAGCACGGCGACTACGCGACGAACGTCGCTCTGCGGCTGGGGCCGCAGAACGGGAAGCCGCCCCGCGAGCTGGCGGAGCAGCTCGCGCGCGAAGCGACGGAGCTCGAGGCCGTCGAGCGCGCCGAGGTGGCGGGCCCGGGGTTCCTGAACCTCTTCCTGCGGCCCGCCTGGTACAAGCAGGCGCTCGGCGAAATCCTGGAGGCGGGGGAGATGTACGGCGGCGGCTTCGTGGAGACGGCCGAGCGCGTGCAGGTCGAGATGGTCTCGGCGAACCCGACCGGCCCGCTGACCGTCGGCTCCGCACGGAACGGGGCGTACGGCGACGCCGTCGCTCGCCTGCTCGAGTTCGCGGGCAACGAGGTCGAGCGCGAGTACTACTTCAACGACGTCGGTCGCCAGATCGAGCTCTTCCGCGAGTCCGTCGAGGCCCGGCGGCGGGGCGAGGAGCCCCCCGAGGACGGCTACACGGGCGAGTACGTCGCGGAGATCGCGGCCGAGCCGGGCGACCCGGTCGACCGGATGCTGGACGAGATCAAGCGCGAGCTCGACGCGTTCCGGATCCACTTCGACTCGTGGGTCCTCCAGCGGGAGATCACGCTCCAGGTCGAGAACGCCTTGCCCCAGCTCGAGACCTACGAGGCGGAGGGAACGCTCTGGGCGCGAACCAGCTCGTTCGGCGACGACAAGGACCGACCGCTCAAGCGCTCGGCCGACGGCAGCTACCTCTACTACGCCGCGGACGTGGCCTATGTCCGGAACAAGTTCGAGCGCGGCTTCGACCGGCTGATCTACGTCCTCGGCGCCGACCACCACGGCTACGTTCCCCGCCTCAAGGCGGCCGCAGCCATGCTCGGCTACGACTCGGACCGGCTCGAGGCGCTGATCTACCAGCTCGTCCACATCGTCGAAGGCGGCCAGGCGAAGCAGTCGTCCAAGCGGCGCGGCGACGTTGTCTTCCTCAACGAGCTCGTGGACAAGATCGGCGTGGACGCGGCGCGCTGGTACCTCGTCTCGCGCGGACATGACCAGGCGATCGACATCGACGTCGACCTGGCGCGCGAGCGGAGCGAGAAGAACCCCGTCTACTACGTCCAGTACGCGCACGCCCGGATCGCAGGGATCCTCCGGAATGCCGGCGACGCGGAGGCTTCGGCGGATGCGGCCGACCTCGCGCCGGAGGAGCGCGACCTGATCAAGCGGCTGGTCGAGTTCCCCGACGTCGTGCTCGAGGCGGCCGAGCGCCGCGCCCCGCATGGGTTTCCGAACTACGCGATCCGGCTCGCGGACGACTTCCACCGCTTCTACCACCGCCACCGGGTCCTCGAGAGCGAGCAGCAGGCCTTTCGGCTCGGCCTCGTGAAGGCGACGAAGGCCGTGCTGGCGCGCTCGCTCGACCTCGTTGGCGTGGAGGCTCCCGGCCGGATGTAGCCCCAGTAGGATCGGCGGGTGGCCGCGCCTTCCAAGGCTCCCGACCGGAACCTCGCGCTCGAGCTCGTCCGTGTCACGGAGGCGGCTGCGATGGCCGCCGGGCGGTGGATCGGACGCGGCGACAAGAACGCGGCCGACCAGGCCGCCGTCGACGCGATGCGCACCGTGATGGACACGGTGTCGATGGCCGGCTGCGTCGTCATCGGCGAGGGGGAGAAGGACGAGGCGCCGATGCTCTACAACGGCGAGGAGATCGGCAACGGCCAGGGGCCGGAGGTGGACGTGGCCGTCGATCCGCTCGAGGGAACCCGGCTCACAGCCCTCGGGATGCCGAACGCGATCACGACGGTCGCCCTCGCCGAGCGCGGGACGATGTACTTCCCCGGCGCGGCGGTCTACATGGACAAGATCGCGACCGGCCCGGAGTCGGCGGATGCCGTCTCGATCGATGCCTCACCGACGGACAACGTCCGCGCGGTCGCGAACGCGAAAGGCGTCTCGGTCAGCGAGGTCTCCGTCGTCGTCCTCGACCGGCCGAGGCACGACGCGCTCGTCGAGGAGCTACGAGAGGCAGGCGCCAAGGTGATGCTGATCACCGACGGTGACGTCGCACCGGCGATCGCCGCGGCGCAGCCCGGCACCGGCGTCGACGTGCTCATGGGCATCGGCGGCACGCCCGAGGGCGTCCTCTCGGCGGCGGCGCTCAAGTGCGTCGGCGGCGCGATCCAGGGCAAGCTGTGGCCGCGGACGGACGAGGAGCGCCAGACCCTCGTCGACGACGGCTACGACCTCGACCGCATGCTGACCACCGACGACCTCGTCGGCAGCCAGAACGTCTTCTTCGCGGCCACGGGCGTCACGACCGGCGCCCTCCTGCGCGGCGTCCGCTACACGCGCGACGGCGCCACGACGGACTCGATCGTCATGCGGTCGCGCAGTGGAACCGTGCGCCGCATCGAAGCGACCCACGCGTTCCAGAAGCTCGAAGAGATCTCGAATCTCGCGCTGCGCTAGGCCAGCGCCTCTTCCTTCTCCCAGTCCGGCGCGTACGAGCCCGTCCGGGCGGCGCCGTTGAACTTCGCTCGGCGATAGTACGCCTGCTGCGCGGACTCGACGTTGGCCGAGTCGCCGCCCCACGCCTTCAGCGCCGGTGCCTGCAGAGCCCGGCCGTACGAGAAGGAAAGCTCCCACGGGTGCGGCCCGCGCTGGTTCATCGCGTTGAGCCTTGCAGTCGCGTCCTCGTCGGACATGCCCCCAGACAGGAAGACGACTCCCGGCACGGCGGACGGAACCGTGTTCGCGAGGCACTGGATCGTCCGCTCGGCGACGGTGTCGACGTCGGCCTGGTCGGACGAGTCGTAGCCGGAGACAACCATGTTCGTCTTCAGGAGCGAGCCTTCGCGCTCCACGCGCTGGTCGAAGAGCTCGGTGTAAAGCGCGCGCAGCGTGCGCTCGGTCACCCGGTAGGACTCGTCGATCGTGTGCTCGCCGTCCATCAGCACCTCGGGCTCGACGATCGGCACGAGGCCGGCCTCCTGGCTGAGCGCCGCGAACCGGGCGAGTGCATGCGCGTTCGTCCAGACCGCGTACTCGCTCGGGCGACCGGCACCGATGTTGATGACGGCACGCCACTTCGTGAAGCGCGCACCCAGCTCGTAGTACTCCTGGCAGCGCTCGCGGAGCCCGTCCAATCCCTCGGTGACCGTCTCGTCAGTCGAGCCGGCAAGGGGCTTCGCGCCCATGTCGACCTTGATGCCGGGGATGATCCCTTTGCTCTCGAGGAGCTTCGGGAACGGCGTCCCGTCGGCCGACGACTGGCGGATCGTCTCGTCGTAGAGGATGACACCGCTGATGAACTCCTCCGCGCCCGGCGTCGTGAACAGCAGGTCGCGGTAGGAGCGCCGGTTCTCCTCGGTCGACTCGACGTCGATCGAGTCGAAACGCTTCTTGATCGTGCCCGAGCTCTCATCTGCGGCGAGGATCCCCTTCCCCTCGGCGACGAGTGCCTTGGCGGTCTCGTGCAGGTCAGCCATGCGAATCCCTCCCTCGGTTTCAGCAGGGAGTTTATTCGGGGCAATCGGTGCGTTCGAACCCTCGCGCCGCCCGGTCGGTGAGCACCCAGCGCCACTCATCCCCGACCCGGACGACGTGGTAGTCGGCGGTGTATTCGCTCTCGTCCGTGACGACACGCACCTGCACCTGTTTCGCGGGCGTGTTCGGCGGGAGCCCGTACACCGTGAGCGGCGAGTCCTCGACGTCCAGGACGACGACCGACTCGAGCGTGCCCTGGACGTCGATGCCGCGCCGGCACTCGTCGTACTCTTCGCGGGTCACGAGGCGCTGGTGTCGGGGATGAAGCCGGTCCCAGGCCCCGACGTAGTCGCCGAAGTACTCCCTCTCGAGCAGGGTCTTGACTGCGGCGCCCGCCTCGTGGTCCTCGGAGTCCTCGGACAGCGCGCAGCCGGCGGTGAGTACGAGCAGGGCGACGAGAAGGACGGCTCGGGCGCAGGCCATGGCGGCTCCGACGCTATCGTTCGCGGCAGACGCGGACGTAGCTCAGTTGGTAGAGCGTCGGCTTCCCAAGCCGAAGGTCGCGGGTTCGACCCCCGTCGTCCGCTAGGAGAAAGCCCCCGGAAACGGGGGCTTTTCTGTTGCCGAAAGCGACGCGCCAACCCTTCGTCGCAAGCGCAGCACCTCGTTGGGCGAGAGAACTCGAACCGTCCGTGGCCCCTGTCCTGGCGGCGGGGCTCGGTCGGCGCTAGCCGGTGACGGCGGTGACGAGCGGCAGGTAGCCGGCGCTATGACCGCTCCGGTTCGGGTGGTAGCTCTCACCGGTATTGAGGAGGTTGAGCCCGTTCAGCCACGGGCTCGAGGAGCAGACGGCGTGCCCGGTGAACGGGCCGATCGCGCTCCTGTACGTGACACCGTCGGCGGCGGCGTGCGTCGCGATCACCTGGTTCAGCGCATCTGCGAGCGCGTTCGCCTTCGTCCGCTCGGTCGAGCTGATCCCGAGCGTGCCGAAACAGCTGGTGGTCGAGAAGACGCGCGGATACCCGAGGACGATGATCGCCGCGCCGAACGCCGCGCGTGCCTTTACGGTGGTGAAGACGTTGTCCAGCGGCGCGCCGAGCGTGGTTTCGAGGTTCGCGCGGGTCCTGTCGAGGGCCGCGGAGCAGTCCCACAGGGTGCACTGGTAGATGAGGTTGGCAAAGCCGATGTCGTTCCCGCCGACGGTCATGGTGACGAGCGTGGTGGCGGTCGTGACGGCCGTCATCTGCGTCGTAAGCACATCGGATGTCTTCGCACCCGAGCAGGCGACGAACGACAGCGAGGTCCCCGGATGCTGCTGCGTGTACAGGTATGGGTAGGCGTAGACGCTTCGTTTGCAGCCGCTCGCCAGCGTGTAGCTGTTCGTGCCCACACCGGACGAATAGCTGTCACCGAGGGCGACGTAGCCGGCGCCGGCCGCGGCCGCGGCGAAGACAGCGGCAGACGCGGCGAGCGCCACGAATACGGCG
>Ga0126305_10000593_pt1 | contig 15594 bp, 21 predicted proteins | sample Plot26_FD_92536 | JGI IMG/M metagenome (GOLD analysis project Ga0126305, IMG submission 92536) | Serpentine soil microbial communities from UC McLaughlin Reserve, CA, USA - Plot26 | ecosystem: Environmental > Terrestrial > Soil > Grasslands | place: USA: UC McLaughlin Reserve, Lake County... | reverse complement strand
GATCGGCCTCGGCCTCGCGCCTGACCTGGATGGCCGCCGGCGCAGTGCGGCTCGCCTGCCGGGACGCGCTGGCCGAGTTCCAGGACACCGGCCGCGAGGTCGACCTCGAGCGCACCTACCACCACTCGCGCACCTTTCCGCTCGACCCCGAAAGCGGCCAGGTGACCGGGGAAGGCGTGCACGTCGCGTACATCTGCGCGGCGATGCGCGTGGTCGCGGAGGTGGACGTCGAGCTCGGACTCACCCGCGTCGTGTGGATCGGTGCGGCCCAGGACGTCGGCAAGGCGATCAACCCGCAGGCCGTCTTCGGCCAGATCGAGGGCGGCGCAGCCCAGGGTCTCGGTCTCGCGCTGATGGAGGAGATCCAGACACGCGACGGGCTGATCACCAACGCCAGTTTCACCGACTACCTGATCCCGACCACGCTGGACATGCCGCCGATCGACTCGGAGCTGATCGAGGAACCGGACCCGGACGCGCCCTACGGCGCTAAGGGCGTCGGCGAGCCGCCGACTGTGGTCTCGACCGCCGCGGTCGTCTCGGCCCTGCGCGCCGCCAGTGGACGCGAGCTGGCTCGGGTCCCGGTCCGCTCGGACGACCTGGCCGGGTTGTAGACGTGCTCTCGCGCTGCAGCACGATCGCCACCGCGGCCAGGATCAGCAGCGCACCGAAGACGATGCGAAGCGTGATCGACTCGTGCAGAACGATCACCCCGAGCGCGATCGCGATCACCGGGTTCACGTAGGCATAGGTCGAGACCTTGGCGATGGGCGCGTTCGCCAGCAGCCACACGTACGCGCTGTAGCCGAGCAGCGAGCCGAAGACGATCAGGTAGACGAGCCCGAAGATCGAGCGGCCCGACCAGCGCGAGGGATCGAGCTCGCTAGGGCTGTAGGCGACGAGGCCGATCACGAGCAGCACGAGCCCCCCGGCGAGCATCTCGTAGCCCGTCGCGACGAGCGCGTCTCCGGGCACCGGCATCCGGGGCGAGAGAAACGAGCCGAGAGCCCACATGAACGAGCCGGCGACGGTCAGGAGCAGGTAGCTCAGCGGGCCGGTGTCGCTGCCCGGATGGACGAGCAGCACGATGCCGCCGAAGCCGATCACGAGTCCGATGGTCGACACGAGGTCCGGTCGCTCCCTCGCGGCTAGGCGTAGCAGCAGCACCCAGAGCGGGATCGCCGCGATGATGAGCGAGGTGAGCCCGATCGGCACCTTCTGCTCCGTGACGAAGAGGATCGAGTTCGCGCCCGGCAAGAGGAGGCCGACGACAGCCGCCGAGGCGAGCTCGGTTCGCCGCACCATCAGCGTCCCCGAGCCTCGCCGCCAGGCGATGAACCCGAGCATCAGGAGGCCGGCGATCGTGAAACGTACCCCTGCCCCGAAGAGGCCCGGCATCGTCTCGCCCGCGAGCTCGATCCCGAGGTAGGTCGAGCCCCAGACGATGTAGACGACCCACAGGCCGATCCAGACTTTTGCGCGCGTGCTCACGCTTGTCATAACGCGCGTGGCCCCACTCGCCGTTCCTACCGCTTGAGTGTGAGCACGGCGCCGACGGCGAGCAGCGCGATGCCGAAGATCCGGACCCAGCTGATCGGCGCGCGCTCGACACCGAGCAGGCCGTAGTGGTCGATCGCGGCTCCGGCGGCGAACTGGCCGGCCAGCAGGACCGAGACGGTGGCGATCACGCCGATGCGCGGACCGGCGACGGTGATCGCGAGCACGATGATCACGCTCATGACTGCGCCGCTCCAGAGCCAGACCGGCTGGCGGGCCGCCTCCACGAAGGGACTCAGGCTCTGCTTGGCGACGAGGAGCAGCGCCAGGGCCAGCAGGGCAGTGATTGCAGCGGCCCAGGCCAGGGCGCCGAAGACGCCGACGCGGTCGCCGAGCTTCGCCATCACTGCAACCTGCACCGAGCCCGCGACGCCGGCGATGACCGCGAAGATGACCACGAGTGCGCCCAGGGCGCGCGCGACGCTACCACGCTTCGCGTTACGCTCCGCCGGTCCTCGACCGAAGGGGGAGAGCCCGAGTGATCCGCGTCTTCGTCCTCTATTCCGAGCAGCCCGACCCGGCGCGTTACGAGCAGCACGCCGAGCTCTCACGGCAGGCGGCCCCGGGTGCGATCACCCGCCACGGCCGCGTGCTCGGCGGTGTGCCCGATCCCGACGCCGCCTACTACTTCGAATTCGAGTTCACGGACAGGGAGGCCTGGAAGGCGGCGCAGGAGGGGCTGATGCGCTCGGCCGAGGACGCGCAGGGCCTCGGCGTCCCGTTCCGCGTCTATTTCGCGGAGCTCGAATGAGCCAACCCGAGGCGCCCCGGCCGCAGCCGCCGGACGAGCTCGGCTTCGAGCGGATTGTCTACGAGAAAGCTCCGCCGCGGGCCACGATCACCCTCAACCGGCCGGAGGTGCTGAACGCCTTCGACTTCCGCATGCTCCGCGAGCTCGCGCGCGCGTGCGAGGACGCCTCGTGGGACGACGAGATCCGGGTGGTGGTACTGACCGGCGCAGGCCGTGCGTTCTGCGTCGGCGCCGACCTGAAGTCCTGGGCCGACGACTATCTCGGCAACCCGAACGAGTACTGGAAGTGGTTCGGCGCCTTCAAGGACGCACACGACCGCCTGCGGGAGATCGGCAAGCCGACGTTGGCCCGGATCAACGGGATCGCCGTCGGGGGCGGCAACGAGCTGCAGATGGCCTGCGACCTCGCGGTGATGGTGGACGACGCGTTCATCCGGCACGTGGGGCCAGAGCACGGCTCGGTCCCGGCGGGCGGCGCGACGCAGTGGCTGGCGATCATGGTCGGCGACCGGCGGGCGCGCGAGATCGTGCTCATGTGCGAGGAGCTGCCGGCGCGCAAGGCCGAGGAGTGGGGTCTCGTCAACTGGGCCGTGCCCGCGACCGAGCTGGACGACAAGGTGGACGCGGTGGTCGAGAATCTCACGCGGAAGCTCCCGCAGACGACGCGCTACGCCAAGGAGCACTTGAACTTCTGGAAGGACCTCGCATGGCACCAGACGATCAACCACGCGCGCGACTGGCTCGCGCTTTCGATGGCGACCGAGGAGCCGCGGAAGGCGATCGAGCGCTTCCTGGAGAAGAAATGACCCTGGTCGAGGCCGAGCGTGACGGCGCGATCGCCGTCCTTTTGCTCAACCGGCCCGAGCAGCTGAACGCGCTCTCCGACGAGCTGATGGAGGAGCTCGTCTCCGCTCTGACCGAGCTCGACCGCGACGAGGGCGTGCGCGCGATCGTGCTCGGCGGCTCCGAGCGCGCGTTCGCGGCCGGCGCCGACATCGGCGAGCTGGCGCAGGCCTCTGCGATCGACCTCTACTACCAGCGCCGGATCGAGCGCTGGGACGCGATCCGTGGACTCTGGACGCCGCTGATCGCCGCCGTCTCGGGCTACTGCCTCGGCGGTGGTTGTGAGCTCGCGATGGCCTGCGACCTGATCGTCGCCTCCGAATCGGCCCAGTTCGGCCAGCCGGAGACCGGCCTCGGGATCATCCCGGGCGCGGGCGGGACCCAGCGCCTGACGCGCGCAGTCGGCAAGGCACTTGCGATGGACATGATCCTGAGCGGCCGCAGGCTCTCGGCGGAGGAGGCCCTCACGGCCGGGCTGATCGCGCGGGTGGTACCCAACGACGCCTGGCTCGAGGGGGCGAAGGGCCTGGCACGTGAGATCGCCGAGAAGGGCCCGGTCGCAACGCGCCTCGCCAAGGAGTCGGTCGACCGCGCGTTCGAGACCAGCCTCACCACAGGTCTGGAGGCCGAGCGGCGCGCGCTCTACCTGGCGTTCGCTAGTGAGGACGCGCAGGAGGGGCTGACGGCGTTCACGGAGAAGCGCAAGCCGGAGTTCAAGGGGCGGTAAACGCGTTACTCAAGCTCGGCGGGCACGAGCTCGAGCGTCAGCTCTCGACCCTCGCGCAGCACGCGTACCGGGACCTTCGCGCCGATCCGTTCCACCACCATCAGGCGCTGGAGGTCGTCCACACCGGTGACCGGCGAGCCGTCGAGCTCGACGATCAGGTCTTCGGGCCGCAGGCCGGCGGCCGCCGCGGGCGTGCCCTCGACGACCTGAACGACCTCGACGCCGGCGTCTCGCCCCAGGCTGCGGGCGAGGCGTGGGGGCAAAGGCCGGGCACCGCCGGCGATTCCCACGTAGGCGCGCCGGAAACGGCCCTCGGTCATCAGCGCCGCCACAATCTGGCGGGTCGCAGCGTTCACCGGCACTGCGAGGCCAAGGCCGACCCCTGCGACGGCGGTGTTGACGCCGACGACGCGCCCGCTGCCGTCTGCGAGCGCACCGCCCGAGTTGCCGGGGTTGAGGGCCGCGTCGGTCTGGATCACATTGTCCACGACGCGCCCGCTCTGCGTCGGCAGCGAGCGGCCGAGCGCCGAGACGACTCCGGTGGTGACCGAGCCCGCGAAGCCGTTCGGGTTGCCGATTGCGACCACGAGCTGACCGACCCGCAGGCGCTCGGCGTCACCGAGCTCGGCCGCCCCGAGGTCGCGCGCGTCGGCGCGCAGCACGGCGAGGTCGGAGTGCGAGTCGGACCCGACGACTTCGAAGCCGAGCTCGCGGCCGTCCACGAACGAGGCCCTGCCGCCCTTCTCGCTCCGCGCTACGACGTGCGCGGAGGTGAGCAGGAAGCCGTCCTGCGTGATCACGACCGCGCTGCCGCCGCCGTCCAGACGCCGGCCGTTGCGAGCACGATGCGAGACCCGCAGGTTCGCCACCGAAGGTGCGAGCCGATCGGCCACGGCGACCACCGCTCGCGAGTACGCGTCGAGTGCCTCCTGCTCGCTGGGCGGATCGGAGATGAATGTCGGCTGAGCCATCGCGTCCGAAGCTAGCAATGCGGTTATAGGCTGCGCCGGATGGCCGAGGTTGAGACGACCCGCGACGGCGCCGTCCTGACGATCACGCTCAACCGGCCGGACGTCCTCAACGCCTTCAACGCCGACCTCCATCGGGCTCTGGGCGTTGCATTGAACGAGGCGCAAGCCGAGGACGTTCGCGCCGTGGTGGTCACCGGTGCCGGGCGCGGCTTCTGCGTCGGGCAGGATCTGACCGAGTTCCGCGAGGCCGCCGGCGACATCGGCGAGCGCCTGCGCGGCAACTACCACCCGAACATCCTCGCTTTGCGCCTGCTCGAGAAGCCGGTCCTCGCCGCGGTCAACGGCCCGGCCGCCGGCGCCGGACTCTCGTTCGCGTGCGCCTGCGACCTGCGGCTTGCGGCGGCCGGCGCCACCTTCGTGCCCGCGTTCATCAACATCGGCCTGGTGCCGGACTCCGGAAGCACGTACTTCGTGCGACGCCTGCTCGGCACGAACCGCGCGTTCGAGTGGATGACCTCGGGCCGCCGGCTCGGCTCCTCCGAAGCGCTTGAATGGGGCCTCGTCTCCGAGGTGGTCGAGGATGAGAAGCTGGCCGAGCGTGCGGCGGAGCGCGCCGCGGAGCTCGCCGCCATGCCAACGCGGGGGATCGGCCTGACCAAGCGGCTCTTCGACCACGCCGAGAACGCGACGCTCGAGGAGCAGCTCGAGCTCGAGGCCCAACTTCAGACGACGGCGACGCAGACCGCCGACTTCCGTGAGGGAGTGGACGCGTTCCTCGAAAAGCGCGAGCCGCGGTTCGAGGGCCGCTGACAGACACGTTACGATCGCCCAATGGAATCCCTCGCTTCCACCACCAGCACGGCGCAGCACCCGGTGCGGATCGTCGTCAGCGACGACCTGCAGCGAAACCGCCTCACCGTCTTCTTCCGGCTGATCCTTGCCATCCCTCACTTCATCTGGGTCGCGCTCTGGGCCGTGATCGCGATCCTGGCCGGGATCGCGAACTGGTTCGCGACGCTTTTCACCGGCCGATCGCCCGACGGGCTCCATGACTTCCTGGCCACCTTCCTGCGCTACGCGACGCACGTGCGCGCATACACGCTGCTGATTGCCGATCCGTTCCCGGGCTTCACGGGCAAGCCGGGCTACCCGATCGACCTCGAGGTCGATTCGGCACAGCCCCAGAACCGGCTCACGGTGTTCTTCCGGATCATCCTTGCGCTGCCGGCGCTGTTCGTGGCGAACATCCTCTCGAACCTCTCGCAGCTCCTGGCCGTGTTCAGCTGGTTCATCGCGCTGATCACCGGACGGGTGCCCGAAGGGCTACGGAACTTCGCGGTGCTCGCGCTGCGCTTCGAGACGCAGTCGTACGCGTACGTGATGCTGCTGACCGACCGTTACCCGAGCTTCAACGTCGGCATCGAGAGCTAGCCGGAGGAGCCCGAGGCGCAGCCGTTTAGGCCGAGCTCCTTGCGCGCGAGCCGGTCCTGATCCACGTCCCTGGTCTGCAGCTCGGCGAATGCGGACTGGATCGTCTTGCGATCGCTCGTGCGCAGCGCGTTCTGGAGCTTGCTCGCCGCAGCCACCTCGGCATCGGCGATCCTCATCCAGCGGTCGTAGTGGCCTTGCAGGCTTTCGGGCGGCTTCAGCGAGCGCAGCTCGTCGTTGCCCTCGCGGATCACCGGCAGCACCTTCTCGATCGAGCTCGCCAGCTGCTTCTCGTTGCCGGCGGGAATGCCGGCCATCCGGTTCTGCACGCGCTGCTCGTACCTGGCGCAGATCGCGTTGGCCCGCTCGACGAACTCGGCCTTCGTCAGCCGCTTGTCCGTGCTGCCGCAGCCGCCGGCCACCAGCGGGAGGGCGGAGAGGGCCAGCAGCCAAGCGAGCGCGCGCATCAGATCGTCTCGAACGGACGGTTCGGATCCGGGTGGGTTCGGAAGCGCGCGCGCGGCCGCGCTTCCGTCTCGTTCGCTACCCCCGGGTGCCGTGAGGTCGGTACCCATTCCGGGACAAGGTTACGCTGCGCGACGCCCTATTTCGGACGGAGCGGATTCGACGCTTCAGCCCCGATGGTCGGGCGGTCTGCCGGGGGTGGCCTGTATCGGTGGGCAGGAGCTTGACGTTCCCGGGGCGGGCGTCTTCCTGCTCGCCGCCGCTGTCGGCGTTATGGCTGGCGCGGCGGCATCATCGGCGAGCGCGAACCATTCGTGGAACGGCTACCACTGGGCCCGCACGTCCAATCCGTTCACCGTCCAGCCCGGCGACAACGTCAGCGGGGCCTGGGACAACATGCTCCGAACGGCCTCATCCGAGTGGTCGAAGTCGAGGGTGCTCGAAACCACCGTCGTGTCGGGTGGCACCGCCCCGAAGTCCTGCAAGCCCACGCTTGGACGGGTCGAGGTCTGCAGTTACAACTACGGCGGCGTCCAGCGGCTGAGAGTCGCCTCGAACTGGCTATCGGGCGGCCACATCGTGCAAGGGACGGTCAAGAACAACGATTTCTACTTCGGCGGCAACTCGCATTAGCGGTACGTCTACAACAACACGGCGCAGATGCAGCATGTGATCTGCCAGGAGATCGGGCACACGTTCGGGCTCGACCATCAGAGCGAGGACGGTTCCTCGCAGATCACCTGCATGGACTACTACCGCAACACCTCGGCCTCAGATACCACGAGCACCCACCCCAACCAGCACGACTACGACGAGCTGGCAGCGATCTACCGGCATCTGGACTCGACGACTACGGTCGGAAATGCAGCCTTCTCGCCGTTCGGGGCGAAGGCCCGCACATCGGAGTTCGTCGCGCACCTCTCAGGCGGGGCGCGGCTCATCACCTACATCACCCGGGCCGGTTTCTAGGCGGATACTTGGTGAGGGCATTCTGCGCCCTACCCATCTGCTTTCCCGTTGCGCGTGGGACTAGTGGCCGTGATAGGCGTGAATCACCGCATGCCCTCGTCCGCGTGAGATCAGCCAGCGGTTGAGCGGGAACGCAAAGACGAAGGCGACCAGCAGGCTGACCCCGAGGCTCCACCAGAACAGGGCCTGCCCGAGCCCAGCGTCGATCGCGCCCGGAACGAGCAGGATGAAGGCGTTGTCGGTGATTTCCATGACCGTGATCGAGGCCGTGTCCGAGGCGAAGGCGAGCGAAAGTGCGCGGCGCGGCGGCACGCCCGCTCGCAGGACCGGGCCGAGCGTCAGCGCATAGCCGAAGAAGAAGGCGAGAACGACTGCGGTGGCGATGGAGGCAACGTCCCCCCAGCCCATCGCCGTCGCGATGACCATGCCGAGAACCTCGCCGATCGCACAGCCGGTGAGGCAGTGGGTGGTCGCGCTGAAGGCCGATCGGTTCAGCGTCGCTTGTCGATGAGCTTCGGACGCATGATCCACGAGGACATGTTGCCAACCGCCGGTCTCCTTCCGGCGGACCGCGCGTGTCCCTGTAACGGGAACCGGGTAAACACCGATTCCGGTGACAGGTGAGTTGCAGCCTCTAACCGAGCGGATCCTCTCGAACGTTCCTGGTTCGCGGGTGAGCGTCTGCTCCCCGACGCCGCTCACTTAGATCCCCGCCTTGGACTGCGGCCGCTCGGAAACGTGGCGCTGGATGTCCTGGCGTGGCTCGTCGCGCTCGTCTTGACCGACCTCCCAGACGTTGTCGGCTTCGTCATCGGCGTACTCGTGCTCGCCGCAGGTCTTGCGACCTTCTTCCTCTCCTTGCTGCGTCTGCACCGCCAGATGGTCGAGATCAAGGCGGGTGAGCTCGCAATCGCCCGCGACACGATCGGGCGGCTGATCCTCGATCCACTCGGTTTCTGAACGTCCGTTCGGCCGTCCACGGTCGGCAACCCCGGCTAGGGTGGCCACGTGCCTGATCTCGTCGCCGTCGAGCTAGACGCGCAGGAAATCACCTGGGAGTTTGCTCCCGGACGAAGCATTCCGGGGTTCGCGTTCAACGGCGAAATCCCCGGCCCGACGATCGAGGCGAGCGTCGGCGACACAATCGAAGTGCGTCTGAGGAACAACCTGCCGCAGCCGACGACGATTCACTGGCACGGCGTTCGCGTTCCTGCCGCGATGGACGGGACGGAGGCCGTGCAACCTCCGGTCGGGCCGGGCGAGACCTTCGAGTATCGATTCGAGGTTCCCGACGCGGGAACGTACTGGTACCACTCGCACACGAACGAGACCGAGCAGCTCGAGCGGGGCCTGTACGGCGCCTTGATCGTTCGCGACCCGAGCGACCCGAATCTTGACGCTGAGCGGATTCTGCATCTCGACGATCTGAAGCTAGACCCCCACGGAGACCTGGCGCCCTTCGGCGACGAGCACGAGCACCATGCGGGACGCGAGGGCGACGTTCGCCTGCTCAACGGCAGGCAAGAGCCCGACCTCGACATCCCGGCAGGCACCGTCGAGCGCTGGCGGATCATCGACACCGCGAACACCCGCTTCGTCCGCCTCTCGATTGGCGGACGTCCTTTCACGATCATCGGCACCGACGGCGGGCTCCTGCCTCAGCCCGTCTCCGCAACAGAGGTCTTGCTCACGCCCGGCGAGCGTGTGGATCTCGCGGTGGGTCCGTTCGAGGAAAGGGAGAGCATCGAGCTCGAGGCGCTCCCTTACGACCGTGGCAAGGGTGAGACTCCGCGCGAGCGATTCGCCACGCTACAAGTTGGTTCCCCGGCTGCGTCGAGCGCGCAGGTTCCAGAGACACTGCGGCACATAGATCCGCTTGTTGAAGAAGGCGCCGAACCGAACCGGACGATCAGCTTGAAGGCGCTCATGCACGAAGGCCATCACCAGCGCGCCGAGCCTGTGCGAGTGGGCGACCTTCAGGTGTGGGACCTGGTCAACGAAACGGGCCAGGACCATCCGTTTCACCTCCACGGCTTCTTCTTCCAGATCGTCCAGGAAAACGGCGCGATGCCGCCCTTTTTGGCATGGAAGGACACCGTCAACGTCCCCCGGAAGAGCCAAACGCGAATTGCGTGGCTACCGGATGATCGACCCGGCGAGTGGATGTACCACTGCCACATCCTCGAACACCACGCGATGGGAATGATGGCCCACTTCGAGGCGGTCCGCTGAGACGTGGCCGATAGTGAGACAGGTCCTGACGAGCTGAAAGCCGACCGCCGGTTCGACATCGTCGTCGTTGGCGCGGGTCAGGCCGGACTGGCGATGGGCAACCTCCTCGCACGTCAAGGCAGGCGCTTCGTGATCGTCGAGCGCGCGGGCGTAATCGGAGCAGCGTGGCGTGAGCGCTGGGACTCGCTGACCCTGTTCACGCCCCGACGCTACAGCGGCCTTCCGGAGCTTCCGTTCCCGGGCGATCCCGACGGCTACCCCACCCGAGACGAGGTGATCGCCTATCTGGAGCAGTACGTAGAGACGTTCGACCTGCCGGTCGAGCTGAACAGCAACGTCGTGAGACTCACGTCCGGCGACGGCCGCTTTCTCCTTGAAGTTGACGGCCGGACGATCAGCACCGACCACGTCGTCGTCGCAACCGGGCCGTTTCAGATTCCATCCGTGCCGCAGCTCGCGGAGCGGCTCGCGCCTGAGATCTTCCAGACACACAGCACCGGTTATCGCAAGCCGAGCGATGTTCCACACGGGACGATCCTCGTGGTGGGCGGCGGCAACACGGGATTCCAGCTCGCGAAGGAGCTTGCGGCAACGCACAAGGTCCATCTCTCGGTCGGATCCCGGCAAAAGCCGTTGCCCCAGCGGCTGCTTGGCCGCGACCTCTTCTGGTGGCTGACGAAGTCGCGGCTTCTCGGGATCACCGTGGAGTCACGGCTCGGGCGCAAGCTGCAACACCGCGACACGCTGATCGGCTCCAGCCCCCGCGAGCTACGGCGGCGCTACGGGGTCGAGCTTGAGCCGCGCGTGGTGGATGCCTCCGAGCACACCGTTCGCTTCGCCGACGGCAGCGAGCTCGAGGTGGATGCGGTGATCTGGGCCAGCGGATACCGACCCGATTATTCGTGGATCGACGTTCCCGCCTTCCACCCCGACGGGGGCATTCGCCACAAGCGGGGCGCTACCGTCGTTCCGGGGCTCTACTTTCTCGGGCTCACCTGGCAGCACACACGCGGCTCGGCGCTGCTCGGCTGGGTGAAGCACGACGCTGAGTTCGTCGCCGAGCAGATCTCGCAACGCGCCGAGGCTCCAGCTCGGGTCAGCCGCCCTGTTAGATCGTCTTGAACTGCTCGAACGGCTGGCGACAGCTTCGGCAGTAGCGCAGCGAGCGGCACGGCGTCGGGCCGAAGATGTTCTCCAGGCCCGTATCCCGCGAGCCGCAATAGGGGCAGCGGAAGCCGCTCGCCTGGAGCTGGACGAGTGCGGGCGCCCCGGCCGAGCGCGGAGCCGGCGGCGCCAGCCCCGCGGTGCGCAGCTTCTCGCGGCCCTCCGGCGTGATCCGGTCGCTCGACCACGAGTCGTCGAGCACGACCTCGACCTCGGGCTCGGCCCCCAGCTCGGCGATGCGGGCGGCCATCTGGTCGCGCATCAGCTCGAGCGCCGGGCAGCCGAGGAAGGTCGGCGTGAACTCGACATGGACCCGCTCTTCCTCGACGCGTACCCCGCGGACGACGCCGAGGTCGACCACGGAGATCACCGGGATCTCGGGATCTGGAATCTCGCCGAGTGCCGCCCAGACCTGGTCGGGGGTCACCATGTCGTGCCCGCCGGTTGCGAGCGGCGCACCATCGTCATCTCGTCCCAGAGCTCCGTCAGCTCCGGCGTATGCCCGTCCCGGACGCCGACGAGCGGGCGCAGCTCGTCGAGGGCGGCGACGAAGCGCGGCTCGTTCTCCAGCCGGTCGAACCACATCTGCGCGTGCATCCGGTGGTAGAGCTCCTCGCGGTCGATCTTCGCGGCGAGCCCGGCGAACTCGGCGTCGGCGGAGGCCTTCAGCTGCTCGAGTCGGATCGCGTCCGCCTCCTCGTAGAGGTAGTGGCGCGCGATCGTGTGCTCCCAGCTCGGCAGCCGCAGCTCCACGAGCCGGGCGCAGCGGTAGTCCGCGGGAGGTCGGTCGAACGCGAGCTCGTCGGCGGTCTTGCCGAGCTCGCGGGCGGCGAGCTCGTAGAGGGCGCGGGCGTGGCCGATCTCGTTCTGGGCGATCGACGAGAAGGCAACGTCCTCCTCCAGGAAGGGGGCGATCCCGGTCCACTCGGAGTCGCGCCAGCCGAGGATCAACTCGTCGTCAGCGATCTCGAGGAGCAGCTCTACCCGTTCGTTCACGTGCCTGAGCACGGGGGAAACCATGGTTCCCCCGTGAGTCCCCTTCTTCGCCTTGACGGCGAAAACGCCGAGGGCTGACTCCCGCCGGGCAGAGCCCGGCTCCGCCGGCTACTCGCCGTCACCCTAGGTGGCCTTTTGCGTGCTCGTACCCGCTCGTTCACGTGCCTCCTTCAGCTTCTCTTTGAGCGGATACCCGTCCACTCGGTGGTAGTTCCGGTTCAGCTCGTCGACGAAGTCCTCGATCGGCAGAATCGACTCGCGGGCGACCACCCAGAGCGCTTCCGACTCGCCCCGGCGGCCGAACTGCTCGCGGGCATACCACTCGGCGAAGGGTTCATCCGGAGCCTCGACCGAGCCGGCGTGCTGGAAGGCCTGACCCTTCCGCTCTTGCCGGAAGACCTCGTAGATCACTACGCCGCTTCGGCGAGCACGACGCTGCGAACCCAGGCCGAGTTCTCGCGGGCCATCCGCCTGAGGTCGAGCCGCTCACCGGTCTTCGGCCCGTGGCCGGTGACGACGTGCTTGAGCTCGTCCCAGTCGGGCTCGCTGTAGTGCCAGCGTCCGCTCTCCTCGTCCTTGCGCAGCTCCGGATCAGGTGCGGTCAGGCCGAGCTCCCAGATCTGCGGCACGTAGCCGTCGAGGAACTGCTGGCGGGCTTCGTCGTTTCCCTGGCTCTTGATCCGCCAGACGAGCATGGGGTCTTCCTCGCCGGGGATCGGGTTGCCGTGGAACTGCATCAGCGGCCCCCACCAACGCGTGACGGCCTCCTGCACCAGCGCCCGCTGGTCGTCGGTGCCGTTCATCAGCGTGAGGATCACGTCGCGGCCGTGAAGGATGTGGAACGACTCCTCCCAGCAGATCTTCTTCATGATCCGCGCGTAAGGCGCGTACGAGCACTTGAGCAGCGCCTTCTGGCTGATGATCGCGGCTGCGTCCACGAGCCAGGCGATCACGCCCACGTCGCCCCAGGTCTTCGTCGGGTAGTGGAAGACGTTGTGGAACTTCGACTTGCCGGAGATCAGGTCGTCGAGGCACTCCTCGCGGGGTTTCCCCAGGTCCTCGACCACGCGGTAGATCAGCTGTGCGTGGCCGACCTCGTCCTGCACCTTTGCGGTGAGGGCGAGCTTGCGCTGCAGGGTCGGCGCGCGCAGGATCCACTCACGCTCGGGCAGGACGCCCATCAGCTCCGAGTTGCCGTGCATCTCGATGAACTTACGCAGGCGCGCGCGGTACTCGTCAGGCATCCAGTCGTCGGTCTCGACCTGGCCTCCGGACTGGACGTACTCGAGAAATTCTCGCTCGCGCGTCTCCATACCGAACGGTCGTTAGGCTACCAAGCGTGTCCGAGCGACGTGCCGAACTGACCCGCCAGGCCGCGAGGCTGTTCGCGGAGAAGGGCTACCACGGCACCTCGATCGGCGAGATCGCGGATGCGCTCGGCGTTCGGAAGGGCTCGCTCTATGCGCACATCGACTCGAAGCAGGACTTGCTCTACGAGACGATGCGCGAAGGGGCGCGGGCGTTCCATGCCGGTCTGGACGCGATCCCGGACGACCTCCGCCCGGCGGAGAAGATCCGGCTCGCCTTGCGCTCGCACCTGCGGGCCGTCGCCGCCCAGCTCGATGTAGCAACCGTCTTCGTCCAGGAGTGGCGCTACCTCGAGGGCGATCGTCGCGAGGAGATCCTGGGCGAGCGGCGGCGCTACGAAGAGCGCATCCGCGCCCTCTTCCGTGAGGGCCGCGACCTCGGCGAGCTGCGCAGCGACCTTGATGACGCGACCGCCGCGCTGCTCGCGCTCTCGGCCGCGAACTGGGCCTACACCTGGCTGCAGGCCGGCCGCGACACCGATGAGCTGGCCGACCGCTTCTACTCGCTGCTGGTTGACGGCATGCGCGGCTACGCGACACCGGCAACGTAATTCACCCAAGGCCGCCGCAACCGGCGAGAAGCACGACCGCCAGCGCGACGAGAGCTAGCCATGGGCGGGCCGTGGCATGCTCGCGTCAGCTCATGGAACTCGCTTTGATCGTGAACCCGTTGGCGAGCGCGGTCTCCGAGGCTCGTGTGTGGGAGGTGGAGCGCGAGCTCAGCCGCGCCGCCTCGGTGAACACGCTCTTCACCGAGCGGCCCTGGCATGGCGCGGAGCTGGCGGCCGACGTCGCCGGCGTGGACGCGCTGGTGATCTTCTCGGGCGACGGCGGCTTCAACGAGGTTCTGAACGGCGTGCCGGAGGGGATTCCGCTCGGCTTCCTGCCGGGTGGGGGGACGAGCGTGCTGCCGCGGGCGCTCGGGCTTCCGCGCGAACCGGTCGCCGCCGCTCGCCGCGTGGCCGAGGCGCTCGAGCAAGGGCGTCGGCGGCGCATCTCGCTCGGCCGCGTCAACGGACGTCGCTTCGCCTTCTCCGCGGGGATCGGCCTCGACGCAGAGCTCGTGCGCCGGGTGGATGCGCTCGGCCGCCGCCACGACGGCAGACGCCCGGGCGACACGGCTTACCTCCGCGCCGCGATGCGACTCCTCGCGAGCCGGCGCGGCCGATTCGGGCCGGCGCTCGAGGTGCGGGGGCTCGGCCGCGCGGCCTTCGCGCTGGTGGCGAACGCAGATCCCTACACGTACGCGGGCCGCGTGCCGGTGCACGTGGCTCCAGAGGCAGGGTTCGAGCTCGGGCTGGACCTGGTCGCGCCGGCGCGGGTCGGCCCGTTGACCTTGCCGCGGCTCCTGCGCTACGTGGTCACCGGCCGTGGCCAGACAGCGGCGAGCGACGTTCTCTACGGTCACGACCTCGATCGGATCGAGATCACCTGCGACCGTCCGTTCCCGCTCCAGGCCGACGGCGAGGATCTGGGCGACGTGCGGGAGGCGGTCTTCGAGGCGGAGCGCGACGCGATCGCCGTGCTCATCTAGGGTTCAGCCGTGAGCGGGGCTCGAAAGCTCCTGCTGAGCGGCGCCGCTTTGACGGCACTGCTCGCCTTCGTCGCGATCGCCAGCCACGCCCATCGGCCTGGCGGCGGCACCGGCGGCGGAGAGGCTCACGCGCCCACGCTGATCTCGGACTACCTGGCGACGATCGCGCTGATCATCATGCCCGTCGGCGCGGTGATAGTCGTCTGGGGCCTTGCGAACCGTCGCCGCCAGCAGAGGCTCTCGGGGAAGACGGACTGGCGGAGGACGCTCATCGCGGTCGCGTTCATCTCCGCACTGCTCTCGGTCGCAGTGTTCGCCGCCGAGAAGCGCCAGGAAGAGCGGCAGGAGCGGGGCAACGCGGGTGTTACCGCGCTCCCCGGCCCGCTCGGTCCCACGGGGCTGAGGCAGCGGCTGAAACCGCGGGCCGAGGCGCCTCCGCACCGGGCCCAGTGGAGCTGGCTCCCGGTGCTCGTGCTCGGCTCGCTCCTGCTCGGGATCGTCGTCACCACCGGGATCGCGGTCGCTCATGCCCGCCGTAATCGTGAGGCGCTCGACGGTGAGGCGCAGCTCGCCCGCGCCCTCGACGACGG
>Ga0126305_10000592_pt1 | contig 15596 bp, 15 predicted proteins | sample Plot26_FD_92536 | JGI IMG/M metagenome (GOLD analysis project Ga0126305, IMG submission 92536) | Serpentine soil microbial communities from UC McLaughlin Reserve, CA, USA - Plot26 | ecosystem: Environmental > Terrestrial > Soil > Grasslands | place: USA: UC McLaughlin Reserve, Lake County... | reverse complement strand
TCTTCGTCGGAGGCAGCCGCGGCCGATGAGAAAAACGCGGGGTCTGCGAGACCACGGTCGCGAATCTCCTCCAGGGCCGCGGCAATGCCGGCAGAATCCTCCTTTGTCAGCACTCCCGCGCGTTCCAGCGCGGACGCCCATGCCAGACTCCCGGTGACGTCGTCTTCGAACAGGCGGCGATCGAACCGAAACGATGCGCCGAACTCCATCAGCGTCTTGTCGGGATCACCTTCGAACCGACCCGACCACAAATGCGCCATCAGCTGACCACCTCGCACGTTCCCTTGAGAAGCTTCAATTTCACCGACCCGGTGATCCGCGGCGCCAAGGCGCGGGCGAAACCGTCAATCGCCTCCCTCGCCGGTGTGAACCACTGACCGCGGTCGATCAGCGCGGTGTAAGCGCGGGCGAGCTGTTCTCTCAACGATGCGAACTCCTCGTCGCCGACGCACCGCGCGAGAGCGGTGTGCGCCGTGGCGAGCAGAACGGCCGCCGGCGATTCAGACAACACATCCTCCGTGCTCGATGAGTTCCGGCGTGCCGGAAAGCGCCCGACACCGTGCGTCCCGGCGATCGTCTCGAGGCTCTCGATCATCTCGATCATGGGCATTTCGAGGCCGTTGGTACGGACAGGAACTCCACCATCGAATTCGATGACCATCACGGCAGGATCATCAGGGCCGTCCTGGGGCGCGCGCGTGAGCGTGTAGCCGAGCCCCTCTGCGGATCCGTAGATCGCACGGCCCCAGACGTTTGCGTCCACGTTGTCGTGAGGTCCGGCGATAGCGACGGGAATACGATGAGCCCGAACGTATTGCGCCACCTGCTCGGGCGACATGTGCCATTGACATGCAGGGGCGAGAATCTCCACATCGGGATCGAGATGCGTAATCGCCGCCTCGAGCCTGGCCCGATCCTCGTCGCTGCAGAAGCAACCATGTGCGACGCGGGCTGCGCTCTCCATCCGGGCCATGCTCACCAGCCGCTTTGCGATCAACGGACGCGACAACTCCGTTCCCACCGAGCGGTCGATCGGCAGCGCGCCGGCCTGCAGGGCCGGAAGAATGTACTCGCGGACGAACTCCTCGCGCGTATCGATTACATGAGCGCGTACGGCTCCAGCGGCAAGGGCGCGCTCGCGGACGTCCGCGAGTTCGATCCCCTGGCCGAGATCGAGGGTGACGGTCACGATCTCAGCGGCGTACGTGGCCGCCAGCCACGGGATTGCCGCCGAAGTCACGATTCCACCCGAATACGCGAGCACTATCCTGTTCATCGACTGTCTACCTTGCCCTCATCAATTGATCGAAGCGGTCCAGAAGAGCGTTCGCCTGCGCCGCGCTCCGGCAGATCATCAGGATCGTGTCGTCACCGGCGATAGTCCCGGCCACTTCCTGCAGCCGGGCGCGATCGATCGCAACCGCCAGCGGCTGCGCATTGCCGACGTCCGTACGAAGAACGATCATCTGCTCGACCCGTTCGTGGTGACGGAGATAGTCGGCAACGGCCGTCTCGAACGCGTCGATGGGATCATCCGCAGTGGCCACGCCCGGCCGGCTGTATGCACCATCCGCCGCTCTCTTGACGAGCTGAAGGTCGCGGATATCCCTCGACAACGTTCCCTGCGTGGCGTCTATCCCACGCTTCATCAACAACTTACGGAGTTGTTCCTGGCTCGTTATCGGTTCGGCGTCGATGATTTCGAGAACCGCCGCCTGCCTGTATGTCTTCATAATTATGCAGAATACTCACCCGAGTATACAGGAGGCGCAAGGGCACGCAAGATGCTTCAAAGAAAAGACTTGAAAGGCGCAACACAGGGTCGTATAAATAAACAGTTGAATGCATAAGTATTCTGCCATCAGGGTCGGGATCGCCGGGGTCACCGGTTACTCAGGAGTCGAGTTGATGCGGCGGCTTGCCCGGCATCCGCACGTGGAGGTCCGGCTGGCAATGGCGTCGGCGGGGTCTGAGACCAGGCGGATACCGGCCCTGGCTCGCATCTGGGATGCTCCGGTCGAGGCGCTCGACGTCGACAGGCTGGCGGCCGAAACCGACGCCGTGTTCCTGGCGCTGCCTGACTCGGTCTCAGCCACCCTCGCACCGGAGCTCACCGCGCGCGGCATTCGCGTGTTCGACATCTCGGGTGCGTTCCGGCTGACCGACGTCGACCTGCGAAAGAAGTGGTATCCGCATTCGCCGGCGAATGGTGGCGCATCCTACGGCTTGCCCGAGCATCACGCCGCGGAGTTGCGGGATGCCCGGTTGATTGCCTGTGCGGGCTGCTATCCCACTGCCGCAATTCTCTCGTTGCGGCCGCTCGTGCGTGCGGGTCTGCTCGAAAGCGGCATCGTGATCGACGCGAAATCAGGTGTCTCGGGAGCCGGGAAGACCCCTTCCGAGCGGACGCACTTCTCGGAAGTCCACGGCAGCCTCGCGGCATACGGAGTATTCGCTCATCGACATGCGGCTGAGATCGAACAGGAACTCGGCACCGAGGTCACCTTCGTGCCGCACCTCGTTCCGATCGATCGCGGCATTCTCGAAACGATCTACGCGCGCCTTCGGCCCTCGGTTGGTGCAGACGAGGTGGCCCGAGTGCTGACGGAGACGTATAAGGATTCTCCGTTCGTGCGGCTCACGGGCCCGGAGCTGCCGGAGATCAAGCACGTCGCGCACACGAACTTCTGCGACATCGGTTGGAAGGTCAACCGTCCCGGCGGACAACTGGTGATGGTGGCGGTGATCGACAACCTGGTAAAGGGGGCCGCCGGCCAGGCGATCCAGAACTTCAATGTCGCGTACGGGTTCGATGAAACGGCGGGGCTCAATTGATGCGCGCCCCGATTGTTCTGAAGCTCGGCGGCGAGTTGCTCGAGGATGCCGACGCCGTACGTGCCACCGTGGCGGGGATGCGCACACTCGCGCGTGGCGCACGAATCGTGATCGTGCACGGTGGCGGACGCGCGATCGATGCGGAGCTGCGCACCCGGGGAATCGCACCACGGTTCATCGACGGTCTGCGCGTGACCGACGCGCCCACGCTCGATGTGGTGGTTTCCGTTCTCGCCGGCCGGAACAACACGACGCTGGTGGCGGCACTCAATGCAGCGGGTGTGCGTGCCGTGGGCGTGACCGGAGCGGACGCGGGCGTGGGCCTCTCATCGCAGGCCCCTCTGTTCACAGCCGCATCCGGCGCAGAGGTCGATCTCGGGCTGGTTGGACAGCCTGCAGGCAGTGCGGCCCCTTTTCTCGTTGACCTGCTCGCGCTCGGCTACGTCCCGGTCGTTGCCAGCATCGGGATGACCTCAACGGGCGAGCTGCTCAACGTCAACGCGGACACGCTGGCGGGGCATCTCGCCGCCACGCTTCGTGCCGAGCGGCTGATCGTTGCCGGCGGCACGGACGGCGTTCTGGACCGGTCAGGCTCGCTGATCGATGAGCTGACGCTGGAAACCGTCGACGCGATGATCGCTTCGGGGATCGCCCATTCAGGAATGGTGGCGAAACTGGCGGCATGCCGGGCCGCGATTCTCGCGGGCGTCGCCGATGTGGCGATCGTCAACGGGCGCGGCGCCACGGATGTCGGTGCGGCGCAGGGTACACGGATCGTCGCCGGTCGTGTCGGCGCAGTCTCAGTCGTCCAGTAAGAGCACGAGAGCAGAACACATGACAACAGCCGTCACTGATGTAATCGCGACCGAAGCCGAGCACGTGCTGCAGGTGTATCGCCGCAGCCCGGTCGTGTTCGAACGCGGCAGCGGTGCATACCTGTACACGAGTGAAGGTCGCAGATACCTCGACCTCATCTCTGGCGTCGGGGTCGCCTCGCTCGGTCACGCGCATCCAGGACTCGCCAAGGCGATCGCCGCCCAGGCACGCGAGCTTCTCCACACCTCGAACCTGTTCTTCCATCCGCTCCAGGCGGAGGTCGCCTCGCGGCTGAGCGCGCTCTCCGGCCTCGAACGTGCGTTTTTCTGCAACAGCGGTACGGAAGCGGTGGAAGCCTGCCTGAAGTTTGCACGCCGCTACTGGCACGCGCAGGGTACGCCACGGCCGAAATTCATCGCCCTCGAGCACGCCTTTCATGGACGCACCATGGGCTCACTGTCGGTGACATGGGACGACCACTATCGCGCCCCGTTCAAGCCGCTCGTTGGCGACGTGATCTTCGTGGCCGCCGACGACGCGGCTGCGCTCGACGCGGCGGTGACCTTCGATACAGCGGCGGTGATCGTGGAACCGATCCAGGGGGAGGGCGGAGTGCGTCCGTTGTCCCGGGCCATGGCCGACGCGATCTCCGCCGCGTGCCGCGAGACCGGGACCCTGCTGATAGCCGATGAAGTGCAATGCGGCCTCGGCCGGACCGGGCGTGCCTTTCACTCGACCGCACTCGGTCTCCAGCCCGATCTGATGGCGCTCGGTAAGGCACTCGGTGCCGGCGTTCCGGTTGGAGCGGCGATGTTCTCTGACAAGGTCGGATCGAAGGCATCCTTCGGCGATCACGGCAGCACCTACGGCGGCAACCTGCTCGCCTGCCGGGCCGCAATGGTGTTCCTGACCGAACTCACCGAGCGCGGCCTCATGCAACACGTCGCTGAAATCGGCACATACGCGCAGGCCGCGCTGACGGCGCTCGCGTCGCGGCATCCGGCGGTGACCAGCGTGCGCGGTGCGGGGGTGATGTGGGGAATTGAAATCGACCGGCCCGCGGCGGCGATCGTGCAGGCGGCTCTCGACCGCGGCCTGTTGATCAATCGCACGTCGGATACGGTGATCCGTCTTCTGCCGCCGTACATCATCACGGCGGAAGAATTCGATGCAGGCATCGCCATCCTGGAGGATGCGCTCACGGCGGTCACGGAGGAGAAAGCGTCATGAATGTCACGTTCAGACAGGCTGCAGCCGCGGACGCCGCGGCCGTTCACCGGCTGATCGCCGACAATCTCGAAATTGGCCACCTGCTGCCCCGCACGCTCGAGGATGTGACCGCGAACATCACGAGGTTCACGGTCGCGATCGGTGACGATGCGGTCGTTGGCTGCGCCGAACTGGCGCCGCTCAGCAGCCAGGTCGCGGAGGTCCGCTCTCTCGTCGTGACGGAGCAGTCTCGAGGTCAGCAGATCGGGCCGCGCCTGGTTGCGCATCTGGCCGGGAGTGGAGCCGCCAGTGGCTTCGCCACCCTGTGCGCGTTCACTCACGAGCCGTCGCATTTCGTCCGACTCGGCTTCACGATCGTGCCGCATGTGTGGGTGCCGGAAAAAATCGAACGTGACTGCCGGTCCTGTTCCCAGTTCCGGCGCTGCGGCCAGTACGCGGTAACACTGCCACTCCGCGAAGGCGTGACCATCCGTCCGGAGCAGCCGGCTGCCCTCATCCATGGCGGCCGCGCCGCCGGCGGCCGTCGCTTCAACGTCGAGCGATTGCAGCTCATTCCGGCATAATGCGCGACGTGTACACGACCATCGACGGGAGCGTCACTGCTCCAAAAGGGTTCAGTGCCGCCGGCGTCGCCTGTGGGATCAAGGTCAAAGGGCTCGATCTTGCGGTGATCACGTCCGACCTGCCCGCGTCAGTCGCGGCGGTCTTCACGACGAACCTCGCGCAGGCCGCGCCGATCCTCGTTTCAAGGGATCACGTGGCCACTGGAGGCGGCAAGGCCACCGCCATCGTCGTCAACAGCGGCTGCGCCAATGCGTGCACAGGTGAAGACGGCATGAGCCACGCCCGCGCGATGGCGCAGCTCACCGCGACGGCACTGGGTTGTGACGTCAACCGGGTGCTGGTGTCGTCAACCGGTGTCATCGGTGTGAAGCTCGAAATGAGCAAGGTCGAGCGTGGTATCAGCGAAGCGGTCGGGTCGCGCAGCTCTGATGGAGGCCCCGCCGCCGCGCGCGCGATCATGACGACCGATCCGTTCCCGAAGGAGATCGCGATCGAAGTCAACAGTGACGCCGGTACGTTCCGGATCGGTGGCATCGCCAAGGGATCCGGAATGATCGAGCCGATGATGGCCACGATGCTCGCGTTCCTGACAACTGACGCGAAGGTGGAACCACGGCTGCTCCAGCGCGCGCTGGGGGCCGTGTCCGACCGGACCTTCAACGCTATCACCGTGGACGGCGAGTGCTCGACCAACGACTGCGTCTTTGCACTCGCCAACGGCGCGTCAGGCGTGGAGCTTGGCGAGAGCGATTTCGACGTGCTGGTCGACGCGCTGCTGCAGGTCTGCGAACCGCTCGCCGTCGGCATCGTCCGCGGCGGCGAGGGGGCGACGAAGTTGATCAACGTCCGCGTGGTGGGTGCGACCAGCGACTTCGATGCCAAGCGGACGGCGCGGGCGATTGCGAACTCTCCGCTGGTGAAGACGGCCATTCATGGCGGTGATCCGAACTGGGGGCGCCTCGTCGCCGTGGCAGGCCGATCGGGGTCGGCCTTCAAACTCGACGGTGCCGCCGTACGGATAGGGTCGATCGAGCTGTTTGCCAACGGGCGGCCATATGACGAGCGTGCACCCGCGGTCGCCGAGTACCTGAAGGGAAAGGAGATCGACATCGAAGTCGATCTCGGCACCGGTGGCAACGGAGCCTCACGTATGTGGACCTGCGATCTCACCGCGGACTACGTGAAGATCAACGCCGAATACCGGACGTAGCGAACCGACATGAGCACATCGATATCAACGCCGCCCCGCTTTCTCTCGGTCCTGGATTTCGACCACGGGACGCTGGACTACTGCCTCGAACTTGCAGCGGAGATGAAGCAGGCACGCGCGAGTCGACGCCCGCACGTGCGGCCCCTCGACGGGCGGCACTTCGCGCTGCTGTTCGAGAAGCCGTCGCTGCGCACGCGCGCCACGTTCATGATCGCGGTCCGCGAGCTCGGCGGTGACGTGATCGAGCCGCCGGCGGACGTCGTTCTCGGCGGTCGAGAGACCATCGCCGATGTTGCCCGGAACATGGAACGCTGGATGTACGGCGTCATCATCCGCACCTTCGCGCAGGCCCGCCTCGAGTCTTTCGCCCAGGCGGCGCCACGGCTCCGCGTCGTCAATGCCCTGACCGACGAAGAACATCCCTGCCAGGCAGTAGCGGATTGCCTGACCATGATCGAACGATGGGGAGACCTGCGCGGACGCACGGTTGCTTTCTCTGGCGATGGCAACAATGTCGCGGCCTCGCTTGCCCAGGCGGCCGCGATGCTCGGTGCGCGCGTCCGCGTCGCCTCGCCCGAAGGGTACGAGTTGCCGCAGGTCATGCGCGACTCGGTTGCGGCGGTCGCGCGCTTCGGTGGAGGGGTGGAGGTCACGAACGATCCGGTCGAAGGTGTTCGCGGGGCGGATGCCGTCTACACCGACGTATGGGCGTCGATGGGCCAGGAAGCAGAAGCCGAAGAACGCCGGATGATTTTCGCGCCGTACCAGGTGAACGCAGCGCTGATGTCACACGCCGCTCCGGATGCGATCTTCATGCACTGCCTCCCTGCCCACCGCGGCGACGAGGTTACCGACGACGTCATGGATTCCTCCGCGTCAGTCGTGTTCGACCAGTCCGAGAACCGGCTGCATACGCAGAAGGCCATACTCGCCGTGCTCGCGGCTGAATAGGCGTCGCGACAGCTACAATACGGCCACATGCGCCAGGCCGTCATTACCCGGCATGGCCTCCCCGACGTCTTCGAGATGCGGGAGGGGCCGGACCCTCTGCCGGCTCCGGGTGAGGTACGGATCCGCGTTCGGGCAGCGGGTATCAACTTCGCCGACATACTGGCCCGCCTGGGTCTGTATCCCGATGCGCCCAAGCCGCCGCTGGTGGTCGGGTATGAGGTCGCCGGGATCATCGACAGCACCGCAGCTGATGTCACCGGGTTCAGCCTCGGAGACCGCGTGGTCGCCCTGACCCGCTTCGGCGGATATGCGGACGTGGTCGTGACCAAGGCCGCGCATTGCTTCCATGTTCCGGACGGCTTGAGTGATGCGGAAGCGGCAGCCGTGCCGGTCAACTACCTGACGGCCGCCATCGCCCTCTACAAGATGGCTGCGGTCGCCCCGAACGAGACGGTTCTCGTCCACAATGCAGGCGGGGGTGTCGGCATCGCGGCAACCCAGCTCGCCCGCATCCGCAGGGCCACCGTCATCGGCACCGCATCGGTCATGAAGCACGATGCGCTGCGATCGTTCGGTGTCGATCACACCATCGACTACAGGCATGCGAACGTGGCGGAGGAAGTGAGGAAGATCACGCGAGGCCGCGGCGTTGACGTGATTCTCGATCCGGTCGGTGGCCACAGCTTCACACAGAGCTACCGGATGCTGGCGCCGCTCGGCCGCCTCGTGATGTTCGGCCTTTCAGCCGCCGCACCGGGCGAGAAACGCAGCTGGTGGCGGGCCGTCCAGGCGTGGGCTGCGACCCCGCGTTTCAATCCTCTTTCGATGATCAACCGGAACCGTGGCGTGTTCGGCTTGAACGTCGGTCATCTGTGGGACGAGCAGGGGCAGCTCGGCCCGATCATGGAGCTGCTCCTCGACGAGCTGCGACAGCAGCGGCTCCGTCCGATCGTGGCAAAGACGTTCCCGCTCGAACGGGTGAGCGATGCCCACCGGTTCATCCAGAGCCGCTCGAACATCGGCAAGGTCGTGCTCACGACGTAGTCCTGCTGACGCGTCGTGCAGCCCTTCAGGGCTGCCGGGGAGCAATCACCGGTTCGGGTTCAACGTCGACGGCAACGTCATACCCAGGTGCCTGCTCGAGGAACTTCTCCATCCGGTCGAGAGTGTAGAGCCAGCGGCTATGGAGCATCGACTCGTGCGTGTCATCCGGAAACACGATCAGTTCATGCTCCACGTTGCGCGCGCGCAGGAGCTGCACCAGCCCGGTGGTCTGCTGGAAGGCTACGTTGCGATCGTCGTCACCGTGAACGAGCAGCACCGGTGACTTCCATCCATCGATCGCGCCGATGACCGAGGACTTGAACGAAACGGATTCGGGGTCGATCGAACTGCCCCACAGGTGCACGCCCGCGAGATCGACGCCGGCCTTGAAGACGTCCGAGTTGCGCGCCAGCGCCTGGGCGGTCAGAACGCCGCCATATGAAAGCCCCCAGATACCGATCCGCTCCTTGTCGACGTTCGGATGGTTCTGCAGGTACTTACCGCCGGCGAGTACGTCCTGGTACTCGGCGTTACCGCGTCCACCGGTGTTGGCCGCATTCCGGAACGAGCGGCCGTAACCGATGCCGCTGCGATAGTTGATCGACAGCACAACGTAACCCTTGCTCGCAAGCCACTGGTTGATGCCGTAGGCCCAGTGATAGAAGTGCATGTAGTGGTACCCGAGCAGCATCTGGCGTACGGGACCGCCATGCACGAAGACGATCGCCGGGCGCTTCTCACCCGGCTTGAGCCCCTTCGGCAGGAACAACTGGTTGTGGACATCCAGGCCGTCAGCTGCCTTCGTCGTTACCGCGGTGGGCTCGACATGCAGCTCCGTCGGGAAGTTCTTCAGCCCCGCCGCCGTCGGAAACACATACTGCTGCGCCGTCACTGTTTCGGTGCCCGCCAGCTTCCACAATCCAATCGACTGCGGACGGTTCCATCCGGCACTCTGAGTCGCCAGCGCTCGTCCTGACGCGAGCGGTACTGGCGAGGTTTCGATGCCGTTTCCTGACGTGATCTGCACCGGCGCACCGCCAGTGACTGGAACCGCCCAGACATGACGGCGATCGATGTCACCGGCGTTGGTCGAGTAATAAAACGTCTTGCCGTCGGCCGCGAGCGCGATCGAAGTCTGGTCCTCGATCAATCCGTCGGTCGTCGTCAACAATGCCGGCTTCGCGTTCGGCTTCAACTCCAGAGAGTAGTAGCGGTCCCACTCGTCGACGGGCGTTGACGATGGCTGCTGTTCCTGCTGCTGCTGGCCGCCGCGCCCTCCACGTCCTCCGCCGCCGGTGTTGGGTGTGAACACGATGTAGTTGCCGGCCAGCCGGGGACTGTTGAGCGAACCGAACATCCGGTCGTTCGGTTCGTTGTGCCAGACCTCTTCGGCTTCACCGTTGGTCACGTTCGCTTTCATGATCGAGAGCGTGTGACCGCCGCGAAACGTCGCGCGCATCAGGCCGGGGATGCGTGACGCCGCCTGGTTTGCGGCAGCCGCCGGCGTTGCCGCGGCCTGGCTGGCGGCGGGGGCCGTCGCTGCGGGCTGGTCGGGTGGTGCGTCGCCTCCGCCTCGTCCACCCCTGCCCTGCGCATTCGGGTTGAACGCAGGTCCATTCGGGAGCCCGATGCCGCCGGATCCCTGTTGCGCCTGCTGCCCGAAGGGCAGCCCCGGCCGCCGGGTGAAGACGACGTGCGTCGAGTCGGAGGCCCACATCGGATTCGAGTCGAAGTCGACGCTCGGGGCCAGGTAGGTGATGCGGCGGGAGGCGACCTCGAGGACGGCGACGAAGGCATGATCCTGCCGAGTGGTAACGAACGCGATCTTCCTGCCGTCCGGTGACCACCTCGGCGCGCTCTGCACTCCCCACGATTTGATGTACGCCTTCTCTGCTCGATCTTTTTCGTTCACGATCCGTGTCGGTGTCACCAGCCCGCGGTAGATCTCCCCTTCTTTGACGAAGAGGACCGAACTGCCGTCCGGCGCGAGCTCCGGTGCACTACCCTCAGCGACGCGCCACGCCGGCCCCCCGCTGGTCCGCACTGCCCAGATCGCGCGCTCGGCTCCGTCCGGCGACGCCGATGCGTTCGCCACCCAGCCATCACGGTTGGGCGCCGTTCCCCTGAGGAAAACGACGGTGGACCCGTCATCTGAAATCCGTATCGTCGAGATATCAGTTCCGTCGTCTTTCAGGAAGCTGGTGAGCCGGACTGGAGTGAAGGACGGCGCGGCCGCGGTGTAGGCATTGCGCTTCCCTTCTTCGTACGCCGTCCACGCGATCCGATCGGTCTTTTTTGCCGCGACCAGTTCGAGGGGATTCGGATTACTCAAAAACTGCTGATAGACCGGAACTCGTTGCGGGGGTGGCGCGGTCCGGGCGGCCGGGGTGATGACCAGGACCGTGAATACGGCCGTAACCATCGCTGCTGACGTTCGTGATGAACCAGGCATCCGCATCCCTTTCAAAGCGACTTGCGCGCCGGCGTGAGTCTACTCCAACAGCGTACACGAACTACATTTTCTCCCAACCTATGTCCGAAGTTTGACGTCTAATGGCCCATGCTTACGCCCGTCGTGCGCCTGGTGACCTCAGTTCATGTGGCTGCAGTGATGGTGCTGACTGCCGCTACGGCAATGGCGCAGGGCAATCCCCCTCCCCGCCCGGATCCAATAAGGATGTTCCTCGATTGCAGTTACTACTGCGACGAGCAGTTCCTGCGCAAGGAGATCACGCTCGTGGACTGGGTGCGCGACCGGAAGGACGCCGATGTCCACGTGCTGGTGACGACGCAGTCCACCGGCGGCGGTGGAACGGAATACACGCTCAAGTTCATCGGCCTGGGTCCATTCGCGTCGGTCGAACAGACGCTGAAGTACGTGGCCCCGTCGACGGCGACGTCAGACGAGACACGGAAAGGAATCGCGGAGGTTCTGAAGCGAGGCCTGATCCGATACATTTCCGAATCTCCTCTGGCTTCTCGCGTGACGATTTCGTTCACCGATCCCAAAGCCGCCGGCGGGAAGGCTGCCGATCCAACGAAGGATCGCTGGAATCTCTGGGTGTTCCAGACCAGCATCGGCGGCAGCTTCAGCGGTGAACAGTCCACCAAGTACCGCTCCTTCCGAGGCTCTGGCTCGGCGAATAGAACGACCGATGACTGGAAGCTGTCCTTCGCCGCAAGCGGAAACTACAGCTCGAATAAGTACGACCTCAGCGAGACAGAGACATACACCTCGATCTCCCGCAACAGCGATGTCAGCGCGCTGGCGGTCAAGAGTCTCACCGGTCATTGGTCGGCGGGCCTGGTCGGGAGCGCCGGCAAGTCGATTTTTCTGAATTACGACCTGAGGGCGCGGATTGCGTCTGGCCTCGAGTACGACGTGTTCCCGTACAAAGAGTCAACCCGGCGACTGTTCACCGTGCAATACACCGTCGGCGTCGACCGGTTCGACTACAAGGAAATCACGGTCTACGACAAGGAAAAGGAAACGCTGATCGATCACAAACTGGGCACGTCTCTGAGCCTGCGTCAGCCCTGGGGCACGGCATCGGGCTCGGTTGATTTCACTCAGTACCTTACACAGACGGACAAATATCGTCTGTCGGCCTACGCGAGTACGAACGTGCGGCTGTTCAAGGGGTTCTCGTTCAACATCTTCGGCGAGGCGTCGCGCACGCGAGACCAGATCAATCTGCGCCGGGGGGAAGCCACGACCGAGGAAATTCTTGTTCGGCAGCGGCAGCTCGCGAGTGGCTACAGCTATTACATGAGCTTCGGGATCAGCTACCGGTTCGGCTCGATCTTCAACAACATCGTCAATCCCCGCTTCGGCGGCGGCGGCGGCGACGTTATTTTCTTCAACTGATCGCCGTTCAAAGAGACGCGTCGCTCAGCGGCAGGGCGTCTCGACGACGCGGACGCTGTGCCGCACGTTCCTGGGCGGCTCGACGACGATTTTCGGATCAACGTCGCTTGGCGCAACAACGGTGCGCATTGCGCAGGGTGGAACGCTGGCGAGCGGGACGCCAAGAACGCGGCCGTCGGAGACGTGCACGACGAGTGACGTCTTCCGAAGAACCCCGTCGAACAGCGGGCGGCCAAAACCGGGGATCACCGGGGCAGCCTGCGCGAGCGTTGCGACGAGGGTAACGAAGAGCGCAATCGTCATCTTTCCCTCCGGGAGCGTTCGCCGTCGACTTCGTCCCAGATTAGCACGCTGTGTGTTTCCTTCAACATGATCGAACCCACCACGAACGTCAGCAGGGCCACACCGATCGGGTAGTACAAACCGGCGTAAATGTTACCTGTGCGCGCGACGATCGCCAGGCCAATGAGCGGCAGCAACCCGCCGAAGACCCCGTTTCCGATGTGGTAGGGCAGAGAAAGTGCCGTGTAGCGGATCCGCGCGGGGAAAGCCTCGACCAGGTAAGCAGCGATCGGGCCGTAGACCATCGTCACGAACACCACCTGGACGAACACCAGCAAGATCAGTTTCCACGCGATCGCATTGGAAAGCAGAGCCGGGAGCGACGAGTAAGGCAATGCCTCGAGCGCAGGCCTCAGCTCACCGCCGACCGAGCGCTGCGGCGTCAGAGTCAGCGCGCCCGTCACCGGGTTTCGCTGAGAAACCGCCGTCACCACCTCGGATCCTGCGGCCGACCGCATCGCCTTGTAGATTGGGATGTATGAGAGCGCCGCGAGCAGGCATCCAGCCATCATGATCCGCTTCCGGCCGAGGCGATCGGAGAGTGCACCAAAGACGACGAAGAGCGGCATCCCCAGCAAGAGTGCTACTGCGACGATGTAGTTGGCCGAGGTGGTGTTCACTTTGAGGATCGTCTGCAGGTAGAAGAGCGCGTAGAACTGTCCTGTGTACCAAACCACGCCCTGGCCCGCAGTCGCGCCGAACAGCGACACCAGTACCTGCTCGAGGTTCCGCCGCTGCGTGAAGGCCTCCTTCAACGGACGCGCAGAGGTCATGCCGGCGCTCTTCATCTGGGCGAAGATCGGCGATTCCTTCATCCGCATCCTGATGTAGAGCGAGACCGCCACCAGCCCGATGGAGATCAGGAACGGCACGCGCCAGCCCCACGAGCGGAACGCATCGGGCGTCATCGTGTTCTGCACGGCGAGAATGACGACGAGGGAAACAAACAATCCCAGGGTGGCGGTGATCTGGATGAAGCTGGTGTAGAAGCCGCGCTGGCCGTCGGGCACGTGCTCGGCGACGTAAACTGCGGCACCTCCGTATTCGCCGCCAAGTGCGAGGCCCTGGAGAATTCGAATCAACAACAGGATGACCGGCGCAGCGACGCCGATGGTTGCGTACGTCGGCAGGACCCCGATCACAGCGGTCGCTCCGCCCATGATCAGCAGCGTCACCAGGAAGGCGTACTTGCGTCCGACCAGGTCGCCGATGCGTCCAAAGAACAACGCGCCGAACGGGCGTACCACGAATCCAACAGCGAAGGTGGAGAGGTATGCGATCAGCGCGAGGGTGTCGTTACCCCTCGGGTAGAAGAGCGGGGAAATGACCGTCGCGAGGCTGCCGAAGATATAGAAGTCGTACCACTCGATCATGGTTCCGACCGCCGACGCAGCGATGATGTTGCGAATCTTGTAGCCGGCGCGGATGTCAGTCAACCGTGGGCATTGTATGCGCACGGGGTCAGATCGGGGTCAGACCCCGTCCAGCATCTCCACAGCATTCTCGGTGGCGGCGCCGCTCGCGGTGTTGTCGAAAATGCACCATGCGTCGGTTGCCGGGTCGACGCTGCGAAGATCGTTGCGCCATTGCGCAATCCGCGCCGGCGGGTAGCGGGACCAGTATTTCCGTGGCGATCCATGCAGGCGGTAATAGGTGACTCCTCGCCAGCCTGCGGGCTCCTTCGCGGCCTTGAAACGGGACGGATCCGTGGCAACCCGTGCAACGTCGTGCGCCATGAGGACGCGCTCCGGCTTTTCGCCGAACCAGCTCTCGTGCCGTGGCTCGAAAACGACGAAACCCTCCCAGTACTCGCGCAGCAGGCCGAAGAACACGTGCGCGGCGCGAGAGTTGAACTCCAGGGAGGGCGGCAGCTGGACGAGGATCACGCCCAGTTTGGATCCGAGGCCGGATGCTTCGGACATGAAGCGCGACACCAACCTGCGGCTCCTGCGAAGCTTCAGATCGTGCGTTATAGTGCGCGGCATCTTCACTGAGAACCGGAACCCTGGGGGAGTCAACGCCGACCACTTCTCGTAAATGCTCGTCGCGTGGGAACGGTGGAACGACGAATTGATCTCGGCGCAGTTGAGCACTCGCGCGTAGCGTTCCAGATGCGGCCCGGCGCCCGGAAAGTGCTCAGATGCCGCCCGCGGGATGCTCCAGCCAGCAGTGCCGACGCGAATCACGACCCGGGGAAGAACCAGTGGACGTACCCGCACTGACTGCAGATCACGCAGGTGCACCGGGGAGACGCCCACTCGACGTTGAAGATCGACGCCGCGGCCCCGTGCAGGGTCGCCGTGCGCTTGTAGAACGTGGTGTGCTCACAGACCTGGCAACGCAGCGGCTTGTCGAGCACTTCGACCTCCTCCCGCTCCTCTGTGAAAAGACCCATCGGGCACTCTCCGCCGCCGATGATAGCAGCCCTAAAGGGCTGCACTACGACCCAAGACAGCAGCCCTAAAGGGGTAGTGGTCAAGTTTGACTTCAGGGGGGAGCATTTACGTAAATGGGTCCTCGCCGCGTGCTGCCTTGGCTTTTCTGTTTTGAATATCTTTCCAAGTGTCCAGGGTAGTGTCCCGTCAAGTGGTGGAAATTCTGGTCGCCGCATTCGTGAGTTCGTCTACGCCTACATGATCGTCGCGAGGATCTCCTGCGTCGTCGCCGGGAGCTCCGGCGTGTTGAGTTGCTTCATCGATTCCGCACTGAAGTAGCGACGCTCGGCCACGGCCCATT
>Ga0126305_10000591_pt1 | contig 15619 bp, 11 predicted proteins | sample Plot26_FD_92536 | JGI IMG/M metagenome (GOLD analysis project Ga0126305, IMG submission 92536) | Serpentine soil microbial communities from UC McLaughlin Reserve, CA, USA - Plot26 | ecosystem: Environmental > Terrestrial > Soil > Grasslands | place: USA: UC McLaughlin Reserve, Lake County... | reverse complement strand
GACCGCGAACAAATCCAGGGCCCCGCACTACCCTAAGGTCCGGCCGTCGTCCCCCGAAGGACTTCCTACACGACATCTGCTCCTCCTTCCGTTCCGTTTCGTCGCCCACCTGCTTCTGACCCATCCGAAGTTTGGGTTTGCAGCGGCCGCCCTTTGATTATCGCGGGCGGGCGCGTAAGCGATTCGCTGTGATATACGGCGATTCCCGCCAAAGGGTTGTTCCCACTGAGGAGGTAGCAAGGTCGTGCTAAGCTGCAAGCGATAAGACGTTGCACGCGAAAGTATCCCGAGCTGGGTCACGGACCGGGGGCGAGGAACCGGACGATGATGAGCACCACCACGCGGCCTCGAGAGAAAAAAGCGCAAAAGATAGAGGGGCTTCCGCCCTACGACGTGATCCTGCTCGACGACGATGACCACAGCTTCGAGTACGTGGTTCGCATGCTCAAAACGCTCTTCGGGCATCCGCTGGAGAAGGGATACCGGATGGCGATGGAGGTGCACACCACAGGGCGGGTCGTCGTCGCCACCACGAACCTGGAGCAAGCCGAGCTGAAGCGTGATCAGATTCACGCCTTCGGACCCGACCCTCTCGTCCCGCGCTGCAAAGGCTCGATGTCGGCGACCGTAGAGCCTGCGGCCGGCTGACGCCTCCCCTCTGTACGGAGGGATAGACGTTTTGTTCGTGCGGCGCCTCGCGAAGCGCGTGTGCCCTTTCGAAGAAGCGCGAGCCGGAGTGGGAGGGCAGGTAGTATCGATTTCCTCCTTGGCGCTTCTTGTTGCTACTTGACTTTGGTCTTGAGCCAACCTCGGACGATCTCGTAGCGAGATCGTGCGCTTTAGGGAGCGTCATGGGCTTCGGGGGCAGCTGCCTGCGGGATACAAGCGTCGTCCACGGCTTCTCCGGGAAGGGTCTCTAGCCTCAGGAGAGCGTAGCCAGCTCTTCGTCGCTTAAGCGTAGTTCGACTGCGGCAACGTTCTCTTCGAGGTGCTCGACCGAAGAGGTGCCGGGGATGGGCAGCATTACGGGGGAGCGGGCGAGGAGCCAGGCTAGAGCCACCTGCCCCGGGGTCACGTCGTGGCGGGCGGCGATCTCGTCCAGAGGACCGCCGGGGCGCGCCAGGTCGCCGGTCGCCAGCGGGAACCAGGGGATAAAGCCTATACCTTCGCGCTCGCAGAAGTCGAGCACGTCTTCAGAGCCGCGGTCGGTGAGGCTGTAGCGGTTCTGCACCGTGGCTATTGGCACGATCTCGCGCGCCCGTTCGATCTCCTCAACCCCGATCTCGGAGAGGCCGACGTGATGGATCTTGCCCTCCTCCCGGAGCTCGGCCAGGGTACCGAGTTGCTCTTCCACGGGGACGCTGGAGTCTATGCGGTGCAGCTGGTAGAGGACTATGCGCTCGACCTTGAGCCTCTTCAGGCTCCCCTCGCACGCCTCGCGCAGGTGCTCGGGACGGCCATCCGTCTTCCACCGCCCCGGCCCCGGGCGCACCAGGCCGCCCTTCGTGCCGATTACCAGATCCTCGGGGTAAGGGTAGAGCGTCTCGCCTATAAGTCGTTCGGAGACCTTGGGACCGTAGGAGTCGGCGGTGTCGATGAAGTTCACGCCGAGCTCGACCGCCCGTCTCAGCACGGCCCTGGCCTCCTCGAGATCTTCGGGCTCTCCCCAGATGCCCTCCCCGGTCAAACGCATCGCGCCGAAGCCCATGCGGTTGATGGTGAAGCTGTCCAGGTTGAACGTGTTGACAGTCCCGTTGGATCGTTCCCCTTCCGACATCGCGTATCCTTTCCGGTCGGTTGCGGTCTTGCTTCTACCCGTCCGCGGGGGCGAGGCGGAGGATGCGGTCGTCATCGGCGGTAGGGTTACCGCGGCCGTCACGGTTGCTCGTCAGGATCCACAAGCTACCGTCAGGGGCTTGCGCCACGTGGCGCAGACGCCCAGCCTGGCCCGAAAGGAACGCCTCCCGGTCCACGACAGCACCATTCTCGTCGAGGTCGAGCCGCCAGAGGCGCTGGCCGCGCAGGGCCGCCATGAAGAAATCTCCCTCCCACTGCGGGATCGCGCCGTTTATCAGGATCTCGGCCCCGCTGGGCGAGGCCTCACTCGTGGACCACGTAGAGATAGGATCCGTATACCTGGGCTCGCCGCCCTCGCCCTCGATCTCGGGCCAACCGTAGTTTTGCCCGGGCTCGATGATGTTGACCTCATCGTAGCTAGTCTGACCGAACTCGGTAGCGTAGAGCCGACCACTCGCGTCCCACGCGAGGCCCTGCACGTTGCGGTGGCCGTAGGAGTAGACGGGGCTACCCGGGAACGGGTTGTCCGAGGGCACCCGGCCTTCAGGCGTGAGGCGTAAGATCTTGCCGCCCAAAGAGTTCAAATCTTGGGAGGTGGAGATGTCGCCCCCATCGCCCGTGCCCAAGTAGAGGTAGCCGTCGGGGCCGAAAGCGATGCGCCCCCCGTTATGGTAGGACTGTACGGGGATGCCGGTCAAAAGAGGCTCGGGGTCCTCGCCCAGCCGAAAGCGCGTCAGGCGATTGTCGTTGTCGGTCGTGTAGTACGCGTAGATGTAGCCATCGTTTTCGTAGTCGGGGGAGAGCGCGATCCCCAAAAGGCCGCCCTCCCCGGTGCCGCCCGCGGGCAGCCGCTGCAGCTCCTCGACGTTGCCCGAAGAATCCACCGACAGGAGTCGCCCGGAGTCGCGCTCGGTGATGAGAGCCTCGCCGTCCGGGGTAAACACGAGATCCCAGGGCGCCTCCAGGCCCCTGGTGATGACGCTGGTCTCTACCTTTACGGGACCCGCGTTCGCAGAGGTACTCTCCGGGTCCACAGCGTCCGTATCCTCGGGGGCGGGCGTCCCGCTCTCGGAAAGCTCGGTCTGCGCGCCGCTGCCACCCGGGTCCTCCGGCTCCTCCGAAGCCTGCTCTGCGCCGCACCCGGCGAAAAGAACCGCAACGGCAAAGATCGCGGCGGAGCGAGCCACAAGGCGCCTCGTTTCGTCGTCTGACTCGACCATCTTTCGCAACACGCTGCTCAAAATTCGGCGCGGCACCAAACCTCCAAAACGGGCGAGCTGGTAAAGACCCATCGATTATATCCCTACGACCCGCACAGCCCGTGGTTTCAGCGACGGTGCGATCGCCGCTTGTAATCTAGAATTTGTTTTTCGGCGATTTACCATTCGGAGGCCCGTGGCACGGGAGAGAGCAGGAGCCGGAGAGATAAAAGAACAGCTCGACCGCTTGCGGCCGCCGCTCGGGGCTATGTTTCTGGTAGCTTACGCGGCCTCGTTCTTAGCGCCCCACCCCTTGGTCACGAGCGTTTTTCTCGGGACGGGGGGCTTGCTCCTGGTAGCGTCGGTGCCGTGGGCGAGCACATTCCACAAGGCGCTGGCTTTGGCGGGGTCGCTCGCGTTCGGGGTATTGCTCTTGTCGGGGAAGTTCGATGCAGGGGCATTCTTCGACGGGTTGCCCGCGTACTTCAACATAGTCGCGGTGCTCCTGATCCTGAGCATCGCCGGGTACCCCATCCGGGCGGCGCGTTTCGAGGCTCAGATACGGGCCCTCGTGGTAACCCTCACCCGCCGAGGCGTGGGGGTGAGGACAACATCAGGGGTTTTGGGGCACCTGCTCGGGGCGGTTCTCGATGTCGGGGCGTTCGTGCTGATAGACGTGATCCTGCACCGCGCCGCCCCCAAAGGTCGCGTCGAAGCCCTCGTATGGGCGGGACGGGCCTTCTCGTTCGCGCCTTTGTGGACCAACCTGAACGTGTTCACCGCGACGACGATCGAGCTGACCGGCGCCTCCTATACGGGTTTGCTCGCGGTCTCACTCCCGTTCGTGGCTTTGGGGCTGGCCGCCACGCTCCTCTTCGCCCAAAAGGAGCGGGGCGACGCGATCGAATCCCCGGAGACGTTGGACCGCGGGGCGGCCGCAGTGCTCCTCTACCCCGTGCTGCTGGTCGCGGCGGTCGCGCTCGTGAGCCTCTCCGTCCCAGGGCTTCCGCTGACGGCCGCGGTCTCGGTGACGATAGCGGCGGTCGTCGCCCTTATCGCCGCCTTGGCGACCGCGCTGCAGCGCCGGTCCTCGCCGGCGCGACGACTCGTACGCGAGACGCGCGATTCCCTAACCGAATCCCACGCCGAGTTCGCGCTCTTCGGATCGGCGGGCGTTCTGGTGCTCTCGCTCGAAGGGCTCGGGGCACTCGCCCCAGTCGGTGACCTCCTCTTTGCCCTTCCTGCAGTACTCGTAGCTCCGGCGTTGGCGCTCATCACGGCCATGGGTTTCGTCGCCGGGATACACGTGATCCCGATGGTGTTCCTCATAGACACCGCGTTTCCCCTGGATGGCGGACCGGCTCCGGCGCTTTGGGCGGTAGCGATACTGCTCGGCGCCCAGGCTGTCCTGCTCTTGACCCCCTTCTCCAACAACGTGACCATGCTCGCCCGCCTCACGGGACTGCACCCGTTGGAGATTGGGCCGAAGAGGAACTGGCGGTTCGGCCTCGTCCTGGCGCTTGCCGTGGCTGCCTACCTCGGGCTCCTTACCTTCCTGCTTCTTTAGCAGCCGGCTAGTGCGACCAAGCGATTACGCCGCCTGGAAAGAGACGAGCCCGTCCCCCATACGCTCCGCTCGGCCTTCGAGGACCAGGTGTTCTAGATGGGCGAGGGTCTCGGCCAGCGCGAAGCACCGCTCGTAGAGCGAGAGGCCGTAGCGGAATACCTTGCGCGAGACCTCGAACGGGGTCTTGGGGGCGCCTGAGATCTCCGCCTGCATCACCTCCAGTCGCTCCTCGTGGTGGAGCAGCAACTCGTCAACCCGGCCCGTCAAGTCGTGGAAGAGCGGTCCGTGTCCCGGGAGTACGAGGTCCGCGTCGAGGCCGCCTATGCTCCGAAGGCTCTTGAGATAGCGGGCCAGAGGCCTCGGCAGCGTATCCGGCCAGCGACCGATGTTCGGCGTGACCCCGAGCATGACCTGGTCGGCGGCGAAGAGTAGCCCGCGACCCTCGTCGTGGAGCATTGCCTGATGGTCCGCGTGCCCGGGCGCGTGCAAGATCCGGGCCGTGCCGGGGCCCAAGGGTATCTCCTCTCCCACCGACAACGGGACCATCTTCTCCGGCAGCGACAGGTCTGTCCTCGTGCCCGCCGCGGCCCTCTCGGCCAAAGCCCGGCCCATTCCGCTACGTACCAAATGCTCGATAAACGGTGCGGGGTCGGGGTCGCCCCAGACCTCGCGGGAGTGCTCGATCTCGCTCCCCAGCATGCACACCGGCGCGCCGCTGATCCCCTGCAACCAGTACGCCGCCCCGAGGTGATCCGGGTGAAAGTGCGTGACGACGATGCGCTCCACGTCTCGCCCAAGGTTACACCCGATCGCCTCCGCCGCGGACTCCCACGCGGTCCGCCCCTCAGGGTAGTCGAAGCCGGTGTCGATGAGGGTCCACCCGCCGTCCCCCTCCGCGAGGTATGCCGAGACAAACACGAGCGGTATGGGCACCGGCACCTTCAGCTGGTACACGCCCTCTGCGACCTTCGCCGCTTCGCCTACGGGCTGTGTGCTCAGCCACGAGGGCTTCACACCATCGATCAAAAGTATCGTCTCCTAAATCCACAAGGTCTAAAAATCAGCGGCCAGCAAATGAAATGCTGGCCGCTAACGGGCTGACTAGCCGATCGGCTAATTCTGAAGGTTCTCGAAGATGCCCGCGGCGCCCATGCCGCCGCCGATGCACATGGTCACCATGCCGTACCTGGAGTCGCGGCGCTCCATCTCGTGGATTAGTTGGATGGTGAGCTTCGTGCCGGTGGCGCCCATCGGGTGCCCCAAAGCTATCGCGCCGCCATGCACGTTCGTCTTCTCGAGATCGAGGCCCACCTCCCGGGTACAGGCCAGCGCCTGCGCCGCGAATGCCTCGTTGAACTCGATGAGGTCTATGTCGTCTAAAGAGAGCCCGGTGAGCTTTAGGACCTTGGGGATGGCGACGCTCGGCCCCAGGCCCATGACCTCGGGACGCACCCCGCCCACGGCGAACCCGACGAAGCGGGCGAGCGGCGTCAGGCCTAGCTCCTCAGCCCTCTCGCGCTCCATGACCACGACAGCTGCGGCCCCGTCCGAGCGCTGAGAGGAGTTGCCGGCCGTCACGGTGCCGTCCCGCTGGAAGACCGTCGGGAGCTTGGCGAGGCCCTCTTTCGAGGTGTCACGCGGCCCCTCGTCCCGCTCGAAGGTTGTCTCCGTGCGCCGCGGCTCGCCACTCTCATCCACCCAGTCGAGGTTCACGTCGAGCGGCACGATCTCCTCGTCGAAGACCCCGGAGTTGACGGCTTCTCCGGCTAAGGTGTGGCTTCGCAGGGCGAATTCGTCCTGGTCCTCGCGCGAGACGTCGAACTCTCTTGCGACCTGCTCGGCGGTAAGGCCCATCCCCATATAGACGGCCGGGTTGGTTTCGACCAGCGTGGGGTTTGGCGAGAAGTTCGGCATCTCTAGGGTCGAGGACATGTGCTCAACGCCGCCCGAGACGATGGTGCCGGCGAACCCGCTCATGATCCGTTCGGACGCCATAGCTATGGTCTGCAACCCCGACGAGCAGAAACGGTTCACGGTCTGCCCCGGAACTGTCTCGGGCAACCCCGCCCTGATGAGCGACTGCCTGCTGATGTTGTAGCCCTGGGTTCCCTCGGGCATCGCGCACCCGACGATGACGTCCTCGACCTCCGAAGGATCGAGCCCGTCGGCCCTCTTCAGAGCCTCCGTTATGCAGGCGGCGGTCATGTCGGCGGGGTGAGTCCCACGGAGGCTGCCCTTGGGGGCGCGCCCGACGGCGGTCCTCGCGCCCGAAACTATCACGGCTTCTTTCACGTTTACTCCCTTCGGTCGTAAGCTGTCAGAGATCAGCAGCCAGGTCTCTTGCGGTTACCCAGACACTGGGTGCTCGCGCTACGGCTTTTTGCTGATGATCTTATCCGTACCGTCTGGCTATCCTTTCCCGGTGTCAATGACCGGCCCTTACCTGATACCTAATTCCTCAATGGTTTGCCAGTCTCGAGCATGGCTCCAATACGCTCTTGGGTCTTCTCGTTCTTGAGGAGCTCGATGAAGGCCTCCTTTTCGAGCCTGAGTATATAGTCCTCGTAGACCCACTGGGGAGACGAGAGATCCCCGCCGGTGAGAACGCGGGCGAGGTGGCCGGCGACGACGCCGTCGTACTCGGTCGCGTAATGGCCCCACTGGAGGGTCTTGACCCCGACCTCGAGCGCCGCCCGCGTCACGGTACCCGCGGCGTAGATGGCCTTCTCGCGGACGGGCGGGGCGTAGCCGTCGGCGAGATCGAGGACCTCGCGCTTGGCGGCGGAGATCAGATGATCCCCGTTCGTGACCACCCGGTCATCCTCCTTGAGGAAGCCCATCTCTTGCGCCTCCAGGGCGCTCCCCGAGACCTTCGCCTGCGCTACGTTCTGGAAGATCTCCTGCACGTAGGGTAGAGACGGGGCGCGGGTGTGCATCGCCGAGGAGACGATCCTGCGGATCATCTCCTTCGTACCGCCGCCCGCGGGGATGAGCCCCACGCCTGTCTCGACGAGGCCCATGTAGGTCTCGCCCCCCGCGACGACGCGGTCGGAGTGCAAGGCTATCTCCGCCCCGCCACCAAGGGTCTGCCCGTGCGGCGCCGAAACGACCGGCTTGGAGGCGAAGCGGAAGCCCATTAGCAGGTTCTGAAAAGCTTCCACCGCCTCGCCGACCCGGGCCAGATCGCCTTGCTGCACCCCTTCGGCGACCTCGCCGAGGTCGGCGCCCACGGAGAAGTTCCTGCCCTCGTTGCCGATCACGAGTCCAACCCAGCCGTCCTCTTCCTCCAGGCGTCTCAGGGCCTCGTAGCCCATCTCGACCGCGGCGGCGTCCACGGAGTTGCCCCGTGAGTGGATCTCGAAGCACATGACCCAGTCGCCCAGGTCCAAAAGGCTCGCTGAGTCGTTGCGCGAGATCTCCTTGCCCTCCTCGCGCAAAGCGTCGAGCGAGATGATCATCGGGTCCTCGCGCACCGGCTCGTACTCGCCCTTTACCGGGCTGTACTGGAGCTCTTTCGTCCCCTCTCTCTTATAGAAGCTCTCGTTGCCATCGTCGAGCATCTCCTTGACCCAAGAAGCAACCTCGATGTCGAGGGACTCCATCTGTTCGACCGTTTCGCGCATGCCTAACAGGTCCCACATCCTGAAGGGCCCGGCCTCCTGGCCATAGCCCCACTCCATAGCGTGATCCACGTTCTCCAGATTATCGGAGATCTCCGGCACCCGGCGGGAGGCGTAGGCGAGGTCAGGCAGGATCGTGTCCCTCAAGTACCGGGCGTGCCGGTCCTCCTCGGCCCGTCCCATGATGTAGCGCAGGCGCGCCCCGAGATCCCCCTGCTTCCGCGCCTCCCCTACGAGGGGCAAGTCGGGGTTCTGGGGTGGCTCGTGCTCAAAGGTCTCCAGGTTCAAGACGTCGAAGACAGTCTCGCCGTCGCGCTTTTCGCGCTTGTAGAAGCCGGCGCCGGTCTTGCTGCCGAGGAGGTTGTTCTCGACCATCTTCTTGAGTGCCTCGGGGGGTTTGATACTCTCCCTCGACTCGTCCTCCGGGACCAGCTCGTAGAGGTTCTCGGCCACCCCGACGGCTATGTCGAGGCCGACCTGGTCGTTCAGGCGGAAGGTCGCGGTCTTGGGGCGCCCGATCAGGGGGCCGGTTATGGCGTCTACCTCCTCGATGCCGTAGCCGTTCTCGAAGGCGTAGCGCATCGAGTTCATCCCGCTGAAGCTCCCGAGCCGGTTCCCGATGAAGTTCGGGGTGTCCTTGGCCATCACGCCGCCCTTGCCCAAAACCCGCTCTCCGAAGGCCCTAACCTCCTCGACGAACTCGGGGTCGGTGTCCTCTGTCGGTATGATCTCCAACAGCTTCAGATAGCGCGGCGGGTTGAAGAAGTGCATCCCTAGGAAGCGCTTCTTGAACGCCTCCGAACGGCCCTCGGCAACCTGGTGCAGCGGGATGCCGGAGGTGTTGGAGGCGATGATGGCGTCGTCCTTCGCCAGCTCCTCCACCCGCGCCATAAGCTTCTGCTTAGGCTCGAGCTTCTCGACGATGGCCTCCAGGATCCAGTCCGCCTCAGCGACGCGCTCCAGATCGTCCTCAAAGTTGCCGATGCTTATCCGCTCGGCGACGCGCTGGCTCATGAGCGCGGGGGGACGGGCCTTCTTCATCCGGTCGAAGCCTGCCTTGACGACGGCGTTCTTATCTTCGTCGTCGTCCGGAGCGATGTCGAGCAGGTCCACTTCGAGACCAGCGTTCGCCGCGTGGGCCGCTATGGCGGCCCCCATCGTCCCCGCGCCCAAGACCGCGACCCGTCTTATCCGGTGCGTCATACGACCTCCTCCTTTGCTACCCGTATATCTCCGCGTGGAGCGATTCGACGGCTCCTCTCACCCTCAAGAGATGCCCCTCGAAGCGGTACTTCATCTCGGTGTACTTCTCCTCACCGCGCGGCGTAATCTTGTAGAATCGTCGGCTCCTCGTCTCGGGCTTCTCCCACTCCCCCACTACGTAGCCCTTCTCCTCCAGGCGCCTCAAGAGGGGGTAGATTGTGTTCGGCGAGACGCCCATGACCCCGCCCGTCATCTCCTTGACGCCCTTGATGATGCTGTTCCCGTACTCGGGCTGACGGCGCAAGAGGTGCAGGATCAAGAGCGGAAACACGGTCCGCGACTTGACCTCGCTCAAAAACACGTCCTTCGGCGTCGCCACCGCTCCTTGCTCTATCTTCCCGATGGGATCTCCCTCTCTCCAGATCCTAGTCTAGCAACCGCTAATCTTACGCATAATTCGTCCCCGTCTCACAATGAGTACAGCTCCCCCACGCGGTCGGCGTACCGCTCTTTGACTACGCGGAGCTTGACCTTAAGGGTCGGCGTGAGCTCTCCTGCCTCGTGCGTGAGCTCGCGCGGTAAAAGCGTGATCTTCTTGGGCCGCTCGTAATCGGCGAAGATTTGCGATGCTGCCTCCACGTCCTCCTCGATGAGCCTCTTGCACCGAACGTCGCGCGCCAACTCCTCGTGCGGGGTATCCGTCTCCAGGGTATTACGCACGGCTTCGTAGTTGGGGACTACGAGGGCCGAGACGTACTTTTTGCCGTCGCCGAGCAGAATGGCCTGAGAGATGTGCGGGGCGGCGACGAGCGCCGTCTCTATGGGCTGCGGGGCGACGTTCTTGCCGGTGCTGAGAACGATGAGGTTCTTTATCCGGTCGGTTATCTTCAGGTACCCGTCCTCGTCGAACTCGCCCATGTCCCCGGTCCTGTACCAGCCGTCCCCGGTGAACACCACCTCCGTCGCTTCCTCGTCGGCCCAGTATCCTCGCATCACGTGCGGTCCGCGGGTCAACACCTCCCCCTCGTCGGAGATCTTCACCTCGACGTTGTGGAGCGGCTTCCCCACGGTCCCGAAGCGTAAAGAGCCGAGCCGGTTGCAGGAGATCACGGGCGACGTCTCCGTAAGTCCATAGCCTTCGACGATGGGGACCCCGGCGGCGTAGAAGAACTCCCCGATCTCCTCCTCGAGTCGCGCCCCACCAGAGACGAAGTACCGCAAACGTCCCCCAACAGCCTCCCGCACCATACGGAAGACGAGCCGGTCGTAGAGGGCGAGCCGCGCCTTCAGCCCCCGCCCCACCGGCCTTCCGGCCTTCTCCAGAGCGTACCGCTCGCGTCCAGCGGCGATGGCCTGCTCGAAGAGCTTCCTGCGAAGAGCCGGGCCCTCGGCCACCCTCCCTTGCGCTCGCTCGTACATCTTCTCGTAGAGGCGGGGGACGCTGAGCGTGATCGTGGGCCTAACCTCCCGCAGGTTCTCCGGTACCTGCTGCACGGACTCGGCGTAGTAGATGCTCGCCCCCACCGCGAGCGGCATGTATTGCCCCCCCGTCCGCTCGAAGATGTGCGAGAGCGGCAAGAAAGAGAGGAACGTGTCCTCGGGGCTCACCGGCAACGCCCCGAGTATCCCCTCCAGGTTCGCCAGGAAGTTGCCGTGCGTGAGCACCACGCCCTTCGGCGGCCCCGTCGTCCCGGACGTGTAGATGACGGTAGCCACGTCTTCCCGCCCGAGGCCCTGCCACCCCTCCCGCCAACCGGCGAGCGGGCTCCGGGCACCCGCCTCCTCCACCTCCCAGAAGCTCCCAACGATCCCATCTCCCGGGCTGTCCATGACGATCACGTGCCCGAGATCCGGCAACCCCGCCCGAGATTCTCGGACCTTCTCCAGAAGCCCCTCGTCCTCGACGATCGCCACGCCAGATCCGGAGTCGGCGAGAATGTGGGAGATCTGGGCCGCCTCCAAAGTCGGGTAGATAGGGACGGTAGCGGCCCCGAGGCTCTGTATCGCCAGATCCGCGATGGGCCACTCGGGCCTGTTCTTCGAGACGAGCGCGACCCGCGAGCCCGCCCCAACGCTCAGGGAAGAAAGTCCCGCGGCGAAGCGCTCGACCCGCTCCCAGAACCCGGCGTAGGAGATCCCCTCCCAACGCCCACCGACCCTGCGCGCGAGCGCCATCTTGCCCGCGTGCGTGCCCGCGTGCGGCTCGGTCCCGGCGCGCAGAGCCGCCACAACGCTGCCGAAGCCTTCCAGCCCGCCCGTCGCCCCTTCCGCTGCCCGCTGCAAGTCACTCCTTCCTTATTTGATCTTGTCAATTTTGATGATATCAGTCATAATAGCGCATGGTCGCGCGGGTTGCCAGATCTCAGGCGGGGGCGGCGATTAGGGCGGCGTGTTAGAGTTGGCACCACGCGGGCGCTGCGCTGGGGAGTGGTGCGGTCGTAGAGAGGCGAGGAGAAGGAGGAGCCGTTGCTAGCCGACGTGACCCGATCTTTGGGGACCGACTACTACCTCATCGAGGAGCTATTGACTGACGAGGAGCGCGAGATCCGGGACAGGGTCCGGGCGTTCGCCGACAGGGAGATCATCCCGGTCATCAACGAGTACTGGGACAAGGCCCAGTTCCCGTTCGAGCTAATCCCGAAGATCGCGGAACTCAACATCGCGGGCACCACCATAGAGGGCTACGGCTGCCCGGGGATGAGCCACGCGGCGGCCATGCTAGTCGCTATCGAGATGGCGCGTGGCGACGGGAGCCTCAACACTTTCTTCGGGGTCCACTCGGGCCTCGCGATGGGGACCATCGACATCTGCGGCTCCGAGGAGCAGAAAGAGAAGTGGCTCCCCCCGATGGCGAGGATGGAGAAGATAGGCGCCTTCGGGCTCACCGAGGCCAAGCACGGCTCGGACTCGGTCATGCTCGAGACCAGCGTCCGTAAGGAAGGCGACGAGTACGTAATAAACGGGGAGAAGCGTTGGATCGGCAACGCCACCTTCGCCGACGTGACGATAATCTGGGCCCGCGACGAGGAGGACGGGCAGGTAAAGGGCTTCTTGGTCGAGAAAGGCGCGGAAGGCTTCTCCACCGAGCTGATAACCGGCAAGATGGGCAAGAGGGCCGTCTGGCAGCCGGATATAAAGCTCGAGGACGTGCGGGTGCCGGTCGAGAACAAGCTCGGCAACGCAAACTCCTTCAAGGACACCGCCAAGGTGCTCACGGCGACGCGGGCGGGAGTCGCATGGGAGGCCGTAGGGCATGCGATCGCCTCCTACGAGGCGGCCCTGACCTATGCTAAAGAGAGGGTACAGTTTGGCGAGCCCATAGCTTCGTTCCAGATCATCCAGAACAAGCTGGCCAACATGATCGCCGAGATCACGAGCATGCAGCTCGTCAGCTACCGCCTCGCCCAGCTCCAGGAACAGGGCAAGATGACAGGCGGGATGGCGTCCCTGGCGAAGATGAACAACGCCAAGAAGGCCAAGCAGGTCTGCGCCGACGCGAGGGACATCATGGGCGGCAACGGTGTGCTCCTGGAATATCACGTGGCGAGGCACCTCTCGGACATGGAGATCGTGTACACCTACGAGGGGACGGACACCGTCCAGTCGCTCATAGTCGGACGCGAGGTTACGGGGATCTCCGCTTTCGTGTAGGAATTAGGTACCAGCAGCCAGTAAAAGCTGGCGGCCAGTACCAGGAAAGGATAGCCGAAAGCTACGGACCAAGACCCGCGAGCAAGAGGTTGCGGCACCAGCAGCCGTTCGCCCGCAAGAACCTGATAGCTGATACCTGACCGCTGAGAGCTTCCGCGACCGAAGGGAGGACAATGAAGGCCGTTAGACTGCACGAGCTCGAAGGCCCCGAGGGGTTGCGCTACGAGGACGTCCCCGACCCGGAACCGGGCCAGGACGAGATCGTCGTCCGCCTGCGCAACGCCGCCCTGAACCGCCGTGACCTGTTCGCCACACAAGGCATGTATCCCGGCGTCAAGCCCGACATACTGCCGGCCATTCCCGGCGCCGACGGCTCCGGCGAGGTCGTCGCGAAGGGCGACAGCGCAGAAGGTCCCGATGAGGGAACCGAGGTAGTCATCAACCCGGCTCTCTATTGGGGAGACAACCCACGCATACCCGGCAAGGACTATCGCATCCTCGGCATCCCGGACGACGGCACCTTCGCCCAGTTCGTCAAGGTACCAGCCGATCACGTCTTCCCCAAACCCTCGCACCTCTCGCACGAAGAGGCGGCGGCTATCCCGCTCGCCGCTCTGACCGCTTACCGAGCGCTCTTCACCCGAGGGCAGCTACAGGAGGGCGAGACGGTCTTCGTGCCGGGCATCGGCGGCGGCGTGGCAACGTTCCTCGTCCAGATGGCAAAAGCAGCCGGCGCCACGGTCTTCGTCAGCTCCGGGAGTGATGAGAAGATCGAGAAAGCCAAAGAGCTCGGGGCCGAAGGTGGCGTCAACTACAACTCGGAGGACTGGTCCAAAGAGCTAAAGAGCATGAGCGGGGGCGTGGACCTCTCAGTAGACAGCATCGGCGGCGAGGTCTTTAACAACCTGATCCAACTGGCGAACCCCGCCAGCCGCATCGTCGTCATAGGAGCGACCGCCGGGCCGGCGCCGAAGGTGATGACTATACTCATCGCCCTCTTTAAGCAACTCGACATCTTGGGCACCGCGATGGGCAACCCAGACGAGTTCAGCTCGATGCTCGAGTACTACGAGGAACACGAGCTCAGGCCAGTCATAGACGAGACCTTCTCCTTAGAGGAGGCCGCCGCCGCCTTGGAGCACATGGAAGAGGGCAAGGGGATCGGGAAGGTGGTCCTGGAAATCCCCTCGTAGCTCCGACCGAAGCTCGTACTGAAGGGGCGGGATCTTCCCGCCCCTTCTCTTTGCCCCGCTCCACCGGAGCGTACGATTCTTCGAAGAAAATTCGTACATTCGTAGGATGCACCGGCGTGCGTCACGGTTCGTGGTGTGTATTATCGAACCGGCCACTCCAGGAGCAGGCCCCGGCGGTGCAGTTGTTCCTCCCTGCGGGCGGGCGTCAGGACGGCTATGGCGAGCCGCCGCCTTCTATGTGCGGCCTCCTCGGCGGAATAACCTGAGTCCGTTTAGGGTCACGGCGATGGAGGTGCCCATGTCGGAGAGAACGGCGAGCCACAGCGCCACCAGCCCGAAGGGGGCCAACAGGACGAACAAGCCCTTGATGAGGATCGAGACCACCACGTTCTGCTTGATGATCCCTTCGGCGGACCGCGAGAGCCGCACCGCCTCGGCCAGCTTCGGCAGGTCGTCCTGCATGAGCGCCACGTCTGCGGTCTCCAGCGCTACGTTCGTGCCCGCCGCCCCCATGGCAAACCCGACCGAGGAGGCGGCCAGGGCCGGGGCATCATTCACGCCGTCGCCGACCATGCCGACGTCCCTATGCTCGGCGATGAGCTCGCGCACGGCTTCGACCTTCTGCTCGGGGAGCAGCCGCGCCTTGTAGCTAACGCCCAGCTCCTCAGCGATCTTCCTGGCGGGGGCCTCGGCGTCCCCGGTGAGCATCACGAGCTCTCCTACCCCCGCCTCGCGGAGCGACTCTAGTGTAGTTCGGGCGTCGGGGCGCACCGCGTCGGCGATCCCGAAAACGGCCAGAATCACTTCTTCGCTGCCCAGGACGACCGGCGTCTCACCCGCGCGCTCGACAGCTTCCAGCGCCTCGATCGCGCCGTCGAGGGCGACCCCCCTCTCGGCGAACAGCCGGGGGCTTCCGATCAGGTACCGGTTCCCCTCCACCTCGCCCTCGGCGCCTCTCCCAGCGACCGACCGGAAGCCCGCGACCGTGGGCAGGCCGGCCCCGTCTGCGGCGGTCAGGATGGCGTGGGCCAGGGGATGCTCCGAGCGCCGCTCCAGCGCGGCCGCTAGTACCAACACCTCCGTATCATCGCGCCCATCGAGTGCTATGACGCGCGAGACCACCGCGCGTCCCTCGGTGAGGGTGCCCGTCTTGTCGAAGGCCAGGGCCTTGAGCCTCCCTGCCGCCTCCAGCGTCGCCCCGCCCTTGACCAGGATCCCGCGCCGTGAGGCGGCCCCGATCCCCGAGACGACCGTAACAGGGGTGGAGATCACCAGGGCGCACGGGCACGCGATGATAAGCAGCGCCAGCGCCCGGTAGAACCAAGTCCCGAACTCCCCGCCCAGGAGCGGCGGTACGACCGCGAACACCACCGCTGTGGCGACCACGAT
>Ga0126305_10000590_pt1 | contig 15631 bp, 15 predicted proteins | sample Plot26_FD_92536 | JGI IMG/M metagenome (GOLD analysis project Ga0126305, IMG submission 92536) | Serpentine soil microbial communities from UC McLaughlin Reserve, CA, USA - Plot26 | ecosystem: Environmental > Terrestrial > Soil > Grasslands | place: USA: UC McLaughlin Reserve, Lake County... | reverse complement strand
CTCTTCGACGAGCGCGGTCCCGAGCACATCGAGCTAGAGCGCACCCGGGTCCTCGAGGGGGACGGTGTCACCCACCTGCACTACCGCGTCCGGCGGTGAGGGGCCGGGGTAGCTCTAGCTAGGCCAGCGCTGGCTCGAGCTCTGATTCCAGGCGCCGCTTCGGCATCGCGCCGATGACGCGCTTGGCCTCGGCGCCGTCCTTGAACAGGATCAGCGTCGGGATCGAGAGGACCTCGTACTTGGCGGCCGTCTGCTGATTCTCGTCGGTGTTGAGGCTGACGATGCGCAGGTCATCGCGCTCGGCGGCCATCTCCTCGAGGATCGGGTGAACTACGCGGCAGGGGCCGCACCATGGCGCCCAGAAGTCGACCAGCACCGGCTGCTCGGCGTCGAGCACCTCGGACTGGAACGTTCCATCGGTCACGTCGGGAAGCTTCCCAGTCACTTTCTCTCTCCTGATCGCTCGTCGTTCATCTACACGCGTGAGCGGTGTTGCCGCCCGCCCATTACTATACAAAATATAGTGCCCGTCACACCGGCGATCGGCCGCCGGTCTGACCGCGGAAGCATATGCCGATCGCGATCGAGACCGCGAAGGTCAACGGCCTCTTAGTCGCATCGCCGGGACGCGCCAAGCAGCCTCCAGCACGATCCCGCCCGTCATCTTCGAGGCCCCCACGCGGCGCTCCCGGAAGACGATCGGGACCTCGACCACCCGGAAGCCGGCCTTGATGGTGCGAAAGCTCGTCTCCACCTGGAAGGCGTAGCCCAGGGAGGCCAATGACTCCAGTTCGATCGCCTCCAGCACCGCCCGGCGAAAGACCTTGAAGCCCCCCGTCAGGTCGTGGACGCCGATCCCGAGCGCCGCTCGCGCGTACGCGCTGCCCCAGCGGCTGACCGCCCTCCGTGTGGGCCCCCAGTCCGTGACCCCTCCCCCGTCGACGTAGCGCGAGCCGAGCACGAGATCCGCGCTTTCGGCAGCGTCGAGCAGCCGCGGCAGATCCTTCGGATCGTGTGAGAAGTCGGCGTCCATCTGCGCGATGAGCTCCGCGCCCTGAGCGAGGGCCTCGCCGAATCCCGCCACGTACGCCGGGCCCAAGCCCTCCTTGCGTGACCGGTGCATCACGGCCACGTCCTCGTGCTCCTCGGCGAGCCGATCGGCGATCCGGCCCGTGCCGTCGGGCGAGGCGTCGTCCACGATCAGCAAGCGCCGCGAGGCCGGCAGCGACTCGAGGGCCGCTTCGACGATCGCCTCGACGTTCGCCGATTCGTTGTAGGTGGGGATGACGAGCCAGACGCGTGCGTTCTCCGGCACCCCCCGATGCTATTCGGCGCCTACCTGTCCGGATCGGCCGCCTCTCGGCGACGAATAGGTTTGAGTCATGCGAAACGCCGAGATCGCCGACGCGCTGAGCGAGCTCGCGACGCTGTACGAGCTCGACGGGGCGATTCGGTATCGGGTGCTCGCCTACCGCGAGGCGGCGCGCGTCATCCGTCAGAGCCCCGTCTCGGTCGCGGAGCTCGCCCGGGCAGGCAGAGCGACGGAGCTGCCCGGCGTCGGCAAGACGCTCGAGGGGAAGATCGTGAGCCTCCTGGACACGGGCGAGATCCCATCGGCCGCGAAGCTCAAGCGAAAGTTCCCCGTGTCCCTGGTCGAGGTCACCCGGGTCCCCGGCGTCGGCGCTAAGACGGCCCGCCGGCTGTACGACGAGCTCGACGTCGCGAACCTCGACGACCTGCGCGCGGCGGCCGAGGGGGAGCGCATCCGGAGCCTCAAGGGCCTTGGCCCAAAGGTCGAGGAGAACGTCCTCACCTCGCTGGGCAAGCTCGTCGATCATGGGCCCACCGAGCGCCTGCTCCTCTCCGAGGTCCTGCCGGTGGCCCAGCGGATCGCGGCCGACCTGCGCGACAACCCGGCGAGCGACGCGGTCGAGGTCGCGGGGTCCGCCCGGCGCGGCGCGGAGACCTGTCACGACATCGACCTGATCGCCACGGCCAGCGAGCCCGTTGACCTCGCGCAGGCGCTTCTTGACCATCCACTCGCCGCCGCGACCGGATCGGCCCGCGACAGCGGCGCCCGGATCACCACCCACAACGGCGTCGCCGTCGACCTGCGAATCGTCGCTCCGGACGCGTACGGCAATCTGCTCCAGCACTTCACGGGATCCGCTGAGCACAACGTCGAGCTTCGCGAGCGGGCCGTCGCCATGGGCCTCTCGGTGTCGGAGCACGGGATCGCCGATTCGGAATCTGGGGAGGTCGACCGCTACGCCACGGAGGAGGAGGTGTACGGGCGGCTCGGCCTGGCCTACATCGAGCCCGAGCTGCGCGAGGCGAACGGGGAGATCAGGGCCGCCGCCGAGGGCACGCTTCCCCAGCTGGTCACGCTGGACGACATCCGCGGCGACCTGCATTGCCACACGACGATCTCCGACGGGCGCAACTCACTGGAGGAGATGGCCGAGGCGGCAAAGGCCCGTGGCTACGCCTACCTGGCGGTCACGGACCACTCCGCCAGCCACGGATTCGGGAACCACGTGACGCCGGAGCGCCTGGCCCAACGGATCGAGGAGGTCCGCGAGCTGAACTCGGCGATGCGCGGCTTTCGCGTGCTCGCCGGCTCGGAGGTGAACGTGATGCCCAACGGCTCCCTCGACTACGACGAGGAGCTACTGGCCGAGCTCGACTGGGTGATCGCGAGCGTGCACACCTCGTTCAAGATCTCAGCGCGGGCGATGACCGAGCGAATCGTGACGGCGATCGAGGACCCGATGGTCGACTGCATCGGCCACCTCACCGGCCGGCTCATCAACCGCCGCGATCCCTATGACGTCGACGTGGAGAAGGTCGCCGAGGCGGCCGCGCGCACGGGGACGATGCTGGAGATCAACGGCAACCCCAACCGGCGCGACCTGTCCGAGCGCCACGCGCGGCTGGCGGCGGAGGCCGGCGTGATGATCTGCGTCAACACCGACGCCCACGGCACCGACACCCTGGGCAACATCGTCTACGGCCTGGCGACGGCCCGCCGAGCATGGCTCACGGCCGACCAGGTCGCCAACACCCGTCCGTGGCGGGAATTCGCACGCCTGCGAAAGCGGGCGAAGCCGGCTCGGTCTGCCTGAGTCGGAGGGGCTCGGGCAAGCAGGGCAGCGCGAGGTCTTCGAGTTTCCGTGCAAATAGCGAGCGGAAGGTCGATCACCCCCGATGTGGCCGGGAAATGCGCACACGTGGCGCGGGGAATGAAAACGAAACCGCTCGCGCCACCGTGAACGCTGCCCTACTTTGCCCGATTCGTGGGCGTCGCCAGGCCGCCGGGCCTCGGCCGGCCCGGATCCGCGCGCATAGCACGGCGGGCGAAACTGCTTCGCTAAGATAATTAGTGATGGTAAGCATTTCATCACGAGGGCGCTCGGCGGAGCGTGACTTGAGCGGACTGGCCGCGCGACTTCGCCTCGTGATCACGAGGACCGCACGCCGGCTGCGCCAGCAGGCGGGCACCGAGCTTGGGCCGTCTCAGACGGCCGCCCTCGCGACCGTCGAGCGGCATGGCCCGCTCACGCCCAGTGAGCTCGCGAGCATCGAGCGCGTCCAGCGACCCACGGCCACCAGGATCGTGGCTCGTTTGGAGGACGCCGGACTGGTGGAGCGCGTGGCCGATCCCACCGACGGCCGCTCGTTCACGGTGAGCATCACCGCCGAGGGTCGCGATCTCATGAACAAGCTCCGAACCAGAAAGAACGCCTACCTCGCGCGCCGCATTCGCCGGCTCGACGACGAGGATCTGGCGACGCTCGACCGCGCTGCCGAGATCCTCGAGGACCTTCTGGAGGGCGAGCGCCGGTGAGCGCCGCCCTGCGCCGATCCTTCACATCCCTATCCGTTCCGAACTACCGGCGCTACTTCGCCGGCCAGCTCGTGTCCCTGACCGGCAACTGGATGCAGATCGTCGCCGAGATGTGGCTGATCCTCTCGCTGACCGGGAGCGGCGTCGCGGTCGGGATCACGTCGGCGCTGCAGTTCCTGCCGTTCCTGTTGTTCGGGGCCTTCGGCGGCCTGCTCGCCGATCGCTTCCCCAAGCGCGGGCTGCTCATCGTGACCCAGACGCTGATGGCGCTTCCGGCGCTGGCGCTGTGGGCCGCCACCGAGGGCGGCGCCGTCACGCCGTGGCTGATCTGGGTGCTCGTCTTTGTGCGGGGCACGGTCAACGCGGTGGACAACCCCACCCGCCAGAGCTTCGCGATGGAGATGGTCGGCCATGAGCGTGTGGTCAACGCGGTCAGCCTGAATAACGCCCTGATTCACTCCGCGCGCATCCTCGGGCCCGCTGGCGCGGGCGTCCTGATCGCGACGCTCGGCGTCGGCCCCTGCTTCCTCCTGAACGCGCTCTCGTTCGGGGCGATGATCGTCGCCCTGCGGGGGATGGATCCCGCCGAGCTGCGGCCGGCGCCGGTGGCCACGCGCGGTCGTGGCGCGGTGCGGGCAGGCTTCAGATACGTCGCTTGCACTCCCGCGCTGGCCATCCCCCTGGCGATGATGGCCGTGGTCGGGACCCTGGGTTACAACTTCCAGGTCATCCTGCCGCTACTGGCCCGATTCAGCTTCGACGGCGGGGCCGCGACGTACACCGCGCTGGCGGTGGCGATGGGCGCGGGCTCGGTGGTCGGTGCCCTGGTCGCCGGTGCCCGCGAGCGCGTCGGACCGCGGCTTCTGATCGCCGCCGCATTCGGGTTCGGCGCGGTCGCCCTGCTCGCCGCCGCCGCCCCGTCGGTGCCGCTCGAGATCGCCGCCCTGATCCCGCTGGGCGCCGCGAGCGTGACCTTCGCGGCCGGCGTCAACTCGTCGCTTCAACTTGCGGCCGATCCGCCGATGCGCGGCCGCGTGATGGCCCTGTACTCAATCGTCTTCCTGGGCTCGACGCCCATCGGTGGGCCGCTCGCCGGCTGGCTGAGCCAGTCGATCGACCCGCGCGCCGCCCTCGTCCTGACCGGCGCCGCGGGTCTCGCCGCGGCCCTCGGAGCGCGCGTGGCGTTCAGCGGGCTGCGGGAGGGGGAGGATGCCCGGCTGGAATCCGGTCGCGTCCCAGCCCGGGCGTCCTGACGAGCTGCACCGGCGAAAAGGCGGAGCTGGGCTCCACGTAGAAGCGCACGCCATCGCGCTCCTCGATCGCCGTCACGGCCCGCTCGCGAGCGCGCCACGCCAGGGCGTTGAGGATCGCGAACCCCGCGCCCACCCCCGTGACCTGCGGCCAGATCCACGCCAGCCCACCGGCGACGATGGCGAACGCGCCGATCGGCCACAGCCGCTGAAACGCGATGCGAACCGCACTCTCGATCGGCAACGACGTCGACGTCCGAGCTCCCGCGAGGGCGCGCCCCATCGCCTGGGTGGCACGGGGCGAGCTTCCAAGAATTATTCCGGCGACGACCGCGACGACCCACCAGCCGCCCGCGAGGTAGACGGTCGCGTAGTCGGCGTCCTGGTTAGCGGCTACGACCGTCAGCAGGCCCAGCACCGACGCGGTGCCGCCGATCAGCAGGACGGTCAGGCGCAGTAGATCGACGAACAGCATCAGTCGCCGGATGCCGTTTCCGCCGGTCCGGCCAGCGCCCTCAGCACGTCGAGGAACCCGTCCGGCCCGTCGACGACCGCGTCCGCGCGCTCGGCCAGCTCCGGTGGGGCCTCCTCGGACGCGACCCCCACGCATGCGGCGGCCCGCAGGCGCCCCGAATCGGCAAGCCGTTCGAGGAGGGCGAAGGCGTCGAGGTCGCCGCGGTCGTCGCCGCCGAACAGGGCGAGCTGCACCGCGTGCTCGCTCAGGAGGCGCTCGACCGCCGTGCCCTTGTCGATGTCGGCGACGGGCCTGACCTCCAGCACCTTGCGGCCCCAGTGGGGGACGAGGCCTGCGGTCCTTGCCGTGCCCGCGATCAGCTCGGCCTGGCGCTTGGCCGCGGCCTCGTCCTCCGCGCCGCGCCAGTGAATCGCCTGAATGGGGCCCTTGCTCTCGAGCCGAAGCCCGGCGGCGCTCACGTCCGCCGCATCGAGGTCGAGGACGAAGTCGCGAGCGCGACGGGCGTCGTCGGCGATCGCGGGATCGAGCTCCGGATCGGTTGCCCTCGGTCGCAGCAGCTCGAGCCCATGGTTGCCGGAGTAGACGAGCTCCTCGACCCCGACGATCCAGCGAGCCTCCAACGCTCGCCGGCCGGTGACGCAGGCGACGAGCGCGTAGCGGCCGACCAGCTGTCGCAGAACCTCCCGCGTTTCCTCGGGCACGGCCGCGTCCTCGGGGTCGGGCACGATCGGGGCAAGCGTCCCGTCGATGTCGCACAGCAGCGCCGATGCCCCGGGGTCGGCTCGCAGGGGCTCGATCAGCTCCGCGACATCGGGTGTGACGCTCGACGCGTCGGTCACTCGCCGCTGGCTGTCGCCGGCCTCATCGCCACTAGTATCGCCGCCCGTGACGCGGGACCGATTCCTGAAGCTCCTGGCGATCGGCACCGTGGGCGGGGTGTTCAGCGGCCTGTTCGGGGTCGGTGGGGGAACGATCATCGTCCCGCTCCTGATCTTCTGGCTCGCCTACGGAGAGCGCGAGGCGACCGGCACCAGCCTGGCCGCGATCGTGATCATCGGCGTCTACGGCACGGTCGGGCAGGCCCTCTACGGCAACGTCGACCCCGCGAACGCGGCGCTCGTCGGCGTTCCGGCGCTGGCGGGAGTCGTGGCGGGCGCGGCCATTCAGCAGCGAATCTCGGAGCGCCTGGTCGCGGTGCTCTTCGCGGTCCTCCTGATCGCGACGGCCGCGGAGCTGATCTTCTAGATGGAGTACGTGGCCGCGGGCGCGCTGGGGTTCCTGGGCGGCATGCTCGGGGGGCTCGTCGGCGTGGGGGGCGGCATTCTCTTCGTCCCCGCCCTCGTCGTCTTCCTCGACAAGACGCAGGTGCAGGCCGAGGCGACATCGCTCCTGGCGATCGTCTTCGTCGCCGCGCTCGGCGCCTACCGGCAATACGGGTACGGAAACGTCAGGTTGCGCGACGGGCTCATCATGGGGGCCATTGCTGCGCTCGGCGTCGCGGGTGGCGTGGCGATCTCCAATGCGGTGTCGGGCCGCGCCCTCGAGCTCATGTTCGCCGCGCTGGCGCTGGTGATCGCCGTGCAACTCGTGCGCCGGGCGCTGAAGCCGCCCCAACCGCCGGAGCGGCCTACAGCCCGTGCTCCAGGGCGCCCTTGACGGACGCGTCCAGGGCGTTCAGCCGGTAAAGGGCCAGGGCCTCCGCCGAGTTGAACCCGCCGCCTGATCGGCCGCCGCCCACCCGCCCCGGGCCGGCATCCGGGCCGTGGTGGGAGAGCACGCAGTTCAGCAGCGGGAGGCAGCGCTCGGCCGGAAGGTCGCCAGCCGCGTCCGCGATGAGCTGCGCTCCGATCGCCAGGTGGCCGAGCATGCGGCCCTCGTCGCTCAGCTCGAAGCGCGCCCCGTAGGTGAACTCGCGCGCCTTGCCGACGTCGTGCAGAAGCGCAGCGGCCATCAGCAGGTCGGAGTCCAGCCGCGGGTGGAGCTGGCACAGCTCGCCGACCAGGGTTCCGACGGAGACGGTGTGCTCGAGGAGCCCGCCGAGGTAGGCGTGATGGCCGGCCCGAGTACATGGAGCGCGCCGGAAGTCCGCCGCGACCGGCCCGCCCAGCAGGAGCCGCTCGACGACCCCCCGCAGCGAGGGGTCGTGGATCTCGCGGGATAGATGCTCCAGGAAGCCCTCCAGCTCCTCCGCGGAGCGGTAGGCGGCCGGCAGGAATTCGGCCGGGTCGAAGGAACCGGGCTCCAGGCGCTCGACGTCGTCGAGCTCCGCGACCATCTCGCCCCGGAACCGCTCGATTCGCCCGCGTACGCGTACCGCGTCGCCGCTCTCGAACCGCAGCCCGATCCGATCGGCCTCGCGAAACACCCGCGCCGGAAGCTTGCCCGTGCGGTCGCGGAGCTCGACAGACAGGTACGAGCCGCCGTTGCGGGCGGTCAGCCGGTCCTTCCGCAGGCAGCCGAACCGTCCCTCGAACCGGCGACCCGGGTGCAGGTCGGCGATCGCCGTGGCGCTCGTCTGTTCCGCCGATGGGGCGACCGCCGCTTCCATGCTTCGATGGTGACTCCGGGGCCGGACGCTTACCCGCGCAGTGGCCCCGGGTGAGTGAGCCCGGCTGGCGAATGGGTGAGAAACCAGCTCCGGCGCCCGTCGGGACCGGGGCGGAGCTGGTTTCGAGGCAATAGGCTCGCGGGCGTGGATCCGGTCCTGTGGGAAGGTGACCCGCCCGAGCTTCGCTCGCCCGCTCTCGTGTGCGCCTTCGCCGGCTGGAACGACGCTGCGAGCGCCGCCACGACCGCCCTGGAGGCCGTCGCCGCCTCGCTCGATTCCGAGGTCCTGGCCAGAATCGACCCGGAGGAGTTCTACGACTTCCAGGTCAACCGGCCGACGATCCGCTTGGTGGAGGGCCAGACCCGCGAGATCGACTGGCCGGCGAACACGCTGCTTTCGGTCCGGGTCCCCACCGCGGAGCGCGATCTCGTCCTGCTGAGCGGCGTGGAGCCGAACATCCGCTGGCGCACCTTCGCCGATTCCATCGTCAGCGTCGCAAACCGGCTCGGCGTCGAGCTGATCGTCTCGCTGGGCGCCCTCATGGCGGACGTCGCGCATACTCGGCCGGTGCCGATCACCGGGCTGGCGTCGGATCCGGAGCTCGTCGAGCAGCTGGGGATGAGCCGCTCGAGCTACGAGGGGCCGACCGGCATCGTCGGCGTCGTCCATGACGCCTGCCGGCGCCACGGGATGACCTCGGCGAGCCTGTGGGCCGCGGTCCCCCACTACGTGGCCGCGGTGCCCAACCCCAAGGCCGCGCTCGCCCTCCTACGACGGCTGGAGGGTCTGACGGGGATCGCCGTCGAGGCCTCCGAGCTCGAGGATGCCTCCGAGCGCTTCACGGAGCAGGTCGATCAGGCGGTCTCGGCCAATCCCGAGATCGAGGAGCTCGTGAGCAACCTCGAGGCCTCGCAGGAAGAGGACTACGAGGTCAGCCAGAACATGCCGTCGGCCGACGACATCGCGCAGGAGTTCCAGCAGTTCCTACGCCAGCGAGGCAAGGACAAGAACTAGGCCTCGCTGGCCGGGCAGATCAGGCGGTAGTCGCACCAGGAGCAGATCTCGTACGACGGGCGGGGCTCGAAGTCCTGGCCCTCGATTCCTCCGCCGACCTCGAGCACGGTTCGCTCGACGCGCTCGGCGTCGTCGGGCGCTGCCGGCATCTCGACCCGCTCGTCCTCCAGCACGTACCAGTAGCTGCCCGTGTCCGCCTCGATCTGCCACGCCGATCGGGCGGCGAGGCGATAGAGAGCGAGCTGCACGTCCTCGCCCTGGCCGGTGCGCTGCTCGCCGGTCTTGTAGTCGATGAGCTCGTAGCCGCCGTCGGCTCTCTGGTCGACGCGGTCCACCCGGCCGCGGAGCTGGTGGTCGCCGATCGCGAACGAGAATCCGCGCTCCAGCCAGACGGGCCTTGAGGAGGCGGTTCTGTGGCGCTCGTGGTAGCGGGCGAGGGCCGCCACCGCCCGGTCGCGGTACTGAAGCTCGTCGTCAGAGGAGCCAAAGCCGGTGCGGCGCCAGCCCCCCTCGAACAGGAACAGCAGGCGGTCGAGGCTTCCGGGTGCACCCGAGCCGTACCCGGCCGAAGCACCGGCCGGGCCCAGGGCATCCGCCTTCATCGCCTCGGTGTGGAAGCGCTCGAGCACCTGGTGGATGAGGATCCCGAACCGCTGGTTGATCGTCGGCTCCCTGGGGATCGCGAAGACCCGGGCGAACTTGTACTTGAGCGGGCAGGTCCGGTACAGGTCGATGTCGGAGGCCGACAGCGCAAGACCCTCGCCCCGCCGGGGGATGAACTGCTCGAGCGAGGGCTCCCGTCGGGCGGCGACCAGCTCCCGCCGGGCGGCGACGTCGCGCTCCTCCGCGACCACGTACTCATCGAGCGCCGAGGCCTCAAGGGCGGCGCGCTGTTCCTGCGAGGCGGCGCGGCCCAGGAGCTCGTTGAGAGCCGAGATCGCCTCAGCGGCGGGCTCCGCACCAGGCCGCTGCACGAGTGCAGCGAGCTTGATCAGCTCCAGGTAGCGGGCCACAGCCTGCGTGACGTCCTCGGCCGTGTCCAGCCTCATCTCCGAGAGCGCGGAACCGGCGCGCCACGAGGCCTCGAGGACCTCGTCGCGCAGCATCCTGTAGGTCGAGTGAAGGCCCTCCGCGGGGCCGAAGAGCTCCTCCTCGTGGCTCTCCTCGTCGGCTTCCAGCGAATCCCGCGCCGCCTCGTAGAACGGCGAGGGCGCGACCTGGCCGCCGGCGCTTTGCTCCGGCCACGACATGACGAGCCCCTGCCTGGCGCGCGTCATCGACAGGTAGGCGAGGCGCGCCCGGGCCGCGCGTGTCGCGTCGTCGGAGTCGGCGGACACGACCTGGCCGCCCAGGAGGCTCCGGGGCAGCCATCCGGCCGCGGAGTCCCGCGTCGCGATGGCGCCCCGGTGCAGCCCCAGCAGGTAGACGTGCTCGAACTCCAGGCCCTTGACCTGCTCGGGCTCGGCGAGGACGACCGTCCCGCCGGGTGCGGTGGCCGTGTCGTCCGGGTCGAGCTCGCCGGCGTCGGCGACCGCGGTCAGGTGCCTCACGAAGTCGCGGACCGACCCGCGGGGCTCGCGCCGCGTCCAGGCGGCGGCCAGCTCGGACAGGCGCGAGAGGCTCTGCAGGCGCTCCGCCGCCTCCGGCGTGGCGACGAACAGCCGGTGCCGCCGCAACCCGATGCGCTCGATCAGTCGTCGCACGAAGACGTCCGCCCGCATCTCCTCCATGGCGGCCGCCGCGGAGCGCTGAAGCTTCAGGAAGGCCTTGATCCGGTCGCGCGCCTCGGGTGGAAGCTGGGGGCTGTCGAGCGCAGCGTCAAGCGCCGAGATCATGTCGAGCTTGCGCCGGCGCGCGATTGCGGTGCAGCGTGCGAGGTCGATCGATCGCAGCTCGACCGGTGGCCGCGTCAGCGCTCGCACCACGGCGGCGGAATCGGTCGGGTCGGCCAGCATGCGCAGCCAGGCGAGCACGTCTCGGACCTCCGGGCGTTGGAAGAGCGCCGCGTCTCCGGCGAAGCGAAACGGGACCGTGCGCTCCTCAAGGGCCGCTGCGACCAGACGCGCCTCGCGCCAGCCCGATCCCACGATCACGCACACCCCCTCCGGCCGGACCTCGCCCGCGGCGAGCAGGTGCTCTATCTCACGGGCCGCCGCCTGCGCCTCGGCGCGCTCGCTCGTACAGCGCCAGAAGCGAACCCAGGACTCGGTGCTCCCGGCTTCGCCGCTCGCCTCAGTATCGCCATGGCCGGCCAGCGCGGCGACTGCGCGCGCCGCGCGCTCGACGTCGGCGCCGAAGCGAAGCGGCCGCTCCAGGACGACGTGCTCGGCCTGCGGATAGCGCTCCATGAACGACGGTCCCGGATCGACCGCCGCGGCCGGGGGCCGGCGGATCGATTGCGCGCTGTCGCACGCACAGACGAGGTTGTCGTGGTCGGCCAGCGCGTCCACGAGGGCGCGGTGCGCCGCGCCGGCGTCCTCGAGCTCGTCGACCATGAGGAAGCGAAAGCGCGTCGCCAGCTCGCTGCGCACATCGGGTCGCTCGCGAAGAAGTCGCTCGAGCTCGATCACCAGGTCGCCGCCGTCGAGGCTCCCGTTCTCGCGCAGGATCCGATCGTGGCTCGCGTAGAGGTCGGCGAACTCCCCCTCGCGCCTGGCTCGCTCCCGCTCGTCGGTGCCGGGCGCCTCGCGCTCCCGCTCCTCGGCCCAGTCGCGAAGCCTGCCCGGCCTGATCCCCTCGGCCTTCAGAGCGTCGATCCGCCGCAGCAGCCGGGCCAGGAGCCCCGCGGGGTTGCCGCGGATCTCGTGTCGGCGAAGGGAAAGCTCCTCGAGGTGGTCCAGCAGGAGCGCCAGGCGATCCGCCATCCGGACGGTCGCGAAGAACGGGTCCAGCCCGGCCTCGAGCGCGTACTCGCTCAGCAGCCGCTCGGCGACCGACTCGTAGGTGGCGATCCAAAGCTCCTCGTACGGCGGCTCCACGAGAGCTCCCGCGCGGGCCCGCAGGCGGGTCGCCCCCGCACGGGAGCGGGTAAGCGTCAGGACGCGCTGGGGCGCCGTGCCGTCGGCGGTGAGGCTCTCCAGCCGGCGGACGAGCGCCTCGCTGCGCCCAGATCCCGCGGGACCCGAGACCAGGAGCGGCCCCGCGCGGTGGCCAACCACCCGCGTTTGCCCCGGCGTGAGCACGGGCCTGAGTTCCGGTGCGCTGTCTCCCTCCACCGAGCTAACGGTAGTGGTACGTCTAGCATGGTGCCGTGGCCCGCAGGCAGACCCCGGAAGCGGCCCCGAGCGCTTCACCTGCGGGTGATGTGATCGGCGCGGATTGGCTCGCCGCGTGCCGGCGAATGGTAAGCGCGCAGCGGGCACTGTTCTCCGAGCAGCGCGGAATCGCCGCCAGGACCGTCTATGACGGTTTCGGGGAGGGCGGGGATCGCACGCTCACGATCGACCGCCGCAGCGAGGACATCGTGTTCGCCGAGCTGGAGCGCCTCCACTCGGACGGATACAAGTTCACCGCGATCTCCGAGGAGCGTGGCCAGATCTCGTTCGGCGACCCGGATTCCGACGCAGCCGTGATCATCGATCCACTGGACGGCTCGCTCAACGCCCGGCGCATGCTGCCCACGTTCTCGCTGAGCATCGCGGTGGCGTCCGGGCCGAAGATGACCGACGTGGAGGTCGGCTACGTATACGACTTCGGATCCTCGGAGGAGTTCTTCGCGCGCCGCGGCGAGGGCGCGAGCCTCGACGAGGAGCCACTTCGGGCAGAGGGCCCGGGTTTCGGCCTGGAGGTCGTGGGGATCGAGGGCGCCAAGCCCGAGCGGCTGATCCCGGTTCTGGACGCCCTCCGCGGGAAGGCGTATCGGATGCGCTCGGTGGGCTCGATCGCCCTGTCTCTTTGCTACGTGGGGGGCGGGCGGTTCGATGCCATGCTCACCGGCAGGGCCTCGCGCTCGGTCGATGCCGCGGCGGGTCAGCTGATCGCCAGGGAGGCGGGCGGCGAGGTCGCCTTCGCGGGCTCGGGGCTGGACGTGAGCCTCGACCTGGACGCCCGCTACCACGTCGCGGCGGCACTGGACGGTGAGATGCTCGCAACCGTTCTGGAGGCGCAAGAGTCAGCCGAGCAGCCACCGGACACGGGCGGGTGAGCGTGGATCGCTTCGTCGATTGGAGCCTTGCGCAGCGTGTCGCGGTGGGTGTCGCCGGGGGCGGCGGGGAGCCCGGCTACTTCTCCCCGGCGGCCGTCGAATCCGCCTGCGCGGACGCCGGCGCGCTCGTCCTCGACTACACGCGGCTCACTCCCGGCCGGCCACTGCCCCGGCCCGAGGTAATCGACCGCGCGGAGTGGGCTCGGGTAGGGCTGGGAACCCTGCGTGAGCTGTCCCACGCATTCGAGGCGCGCGTGGCGAGCGGCATGAAGGGGCCTGGCCCGCTCGGCGCAATCGCACGGTCGCTCGCCGGGGCCGCGGCGGGCGCGGAGGCGGGGGTGGCGGTGGGTTACGGAGCCCGCAAGGTGCTGGGTCAGTACGACGTGGCGCTGGTCGACTCCGACCGGGAGCCGCGACTTCTGTTCGTGGCGCCGAATCTGGCGAGCACCCATGCCCAGCTCGGCGAGACGCGCGACCTCTTCCTGCGATGGATCGCAATCCACGAGACCACCCACGCCGTTCAGTTCACGTCGGTTCCGTGGCTACGGCCCCATCTGGCGGACCTGCTCGAACAGCTCATCCAGGGCGCCTCGGACCAGATCGACCGGGCGTCGCTACAGGGGCTCGCCAAGCGGCTCTTTCGCACCGATCCCCGGCGCACGATCAGGTCGCTGCTTCAGGGAGATCTGGCCCGAATGCTGGCCGGACCCGATCAGGCTCGCGTGCTCGACCGCCTCCAGGCGGCGATGTCGGTCATCGAGGGCCATGCCGAGCACGTCATGGACGCGGCTGCGGCCACCGCGGATCCCGGCTATGCACGCCTTCGCGAGCGCCTGGACGCGCGACGGGCGCGGCGCGGAGGGTTGGGCGAGGTGATCTCCAGGCTGCTGGGCATGGAGATGAAGCTCCGCCAGTACAAGCTGGGCAAGGCGTTCTGCGACTCCGTGGCGGACGGGGCGGGCATCGAGGGGTTGAACCGCGTGTGGTCCGTCCCCGAGGCGCTCCCCACCGTGCAGGAACTCGAAGAACCGTCGCGGTGGCTCGAACGCATGGGGCACACCACCGTCGCGGCAGGGGCGTAACGAGGCACCCAACGGCGACGGAGCGGCAGCTCGCTCAGCGAGCGGCCAATTTTCCACCTATACGGTGGTAAATCCGCCCTCGGCGGTATTTGACGTCCCAGGCCTTCTCCTCATTGCCCGTTTCTTAGGCGGTGGAGTCCGCCTGTCCCGGCCTCGCCTAACCGACACCGGTGGGCGGGGTACAAACACCTGTTCGCGTTGATAGACTCGAACAACCTTAGAAATAAGTAGTCAAGGCTCAAGCCCACCGAGGGGATTGGAAGGAACAGATGGCAACCACTGGCACCACCACCAGGAATACGACGCAGCGCAAGGCCGCGCCGCGCACGACCAAGACCAGCCGCACGGACGCCGCGAAGATCCGCGAGGGTCTGACGAAGGTCCGCAACGGCAGCGTGTCGTATGCACGTCAGACCGCCGAGCGTTCCGTTGACGTTCCGGTTGGGGCGGTTCTCGCCGTCGCCGATCGCGTCAACGAGCTCGTCGAGCCGTTCACGAAGCGCGAGACCGCCGAGCGCGAGCTGAAGAGCTTCCGCACTCAGGTCGAGCGTGAGCTCAACAAGCTCGAGCGGCGCGGCGCCACGTCCCGGCGCAAGGCCCGCACCCGCACCCGCCAGACCCGCAACCGGTTCCAGCGCCAGCTCAAGCAGCGCCGGCGCACGGTTCGGACCACGGTCAAGCAGAACCGCGCGAAGGCCGAGGACAACCTGAAGCGCGCCCAGAGCGTGGTTCAGGAGCGGGTTTCGACGCTCGTCTAGAACCCCTTAGCCCGGGCCGCCTCGAGAGGTGGTGACCCGGAGGGATCTGTCCGCACACATCCTCGCGGGCAGAAACAGCAACCTCTCCTCCCCGATCGACCGGCCACAGCGCCGGTCGATCGACGTTTGGGCCCGGCGCCGGCACCCAGATCGACCCTTTGCCACAATGAACGTAGTGCCGGTTCCCACCAAGGAACAGATCACCGAGGCGCTCACGGGCGTCATCGACCCCGAGCTGCGGCGATCCATCGTCGAGCTGGGGATGGTCCGCTCCATCGCGATCGAGGACGACGGGCGGATCGAGGTCGTCGTTTCGCTCACGACCCCGGGCTGCCCGATCCGCTCACACTTCCAGAACGCCGTCGCCGAGCGCGTGGGCGAGCTCGAGGGCGTCACCCAGGTCGGGGTTGGCTTCGACGTCCTCTCGAACGACGAGAAGGGCCGCCTCCAGCAGACTCTGGGTCGCCAGCGGCTACCCGAGGGCGCCCTGGCTAAGGTCAAGAACGTCGTCTG
>Ga0126305_10000589_pt1 | contig 15653 bp, 14 predicted proteins | sample Plot26_FD_92536 | JGI IMG/M metagenome (GOLD analysis project Ga0126305, IMG submission 92536) | Serpentine soil microbial communities from UC McLaughlin Reserve, CA, USA - Plot26 | ecosystem: Environmental > Terrestrial > Soil > Grasslands | place: USA: UC McLaughlin Reserve, Lake County... | reverse complement strand
GTTCGACTCCGAGCAGGCGATCGTCCGCCTCGACATGTCCGAGTACATGGAGAAGCACACGGTCTCGCGGCTGATCGGCGCGCCCCCCGGCTACGTCGGCTACGAGGAGGGCGGGCAGCTGACCGAGGCGGTGCGGCGCCGGCCTTACGCGGTCGTCCTGCTGGACGAGATCGAGAAGGCCCACCCCGACGTCTTCAACACGCTGCTGCAGATCATGGACGACGGGCGCCTCACCGACGGGCAGGGCCGCACCGTCAGCTTCACCAACACGGTTTTGATCATGACCTCCAACGTCGGCTCCGACCGGATCGTCGGCGAGCAGGTCGACGAGAAGATCCGCGAGGGGATCGAAGAGGTGCTGGCGGCGACCTTCAAGCCCGAGTTCCTCAACCGGATCGACGACACGGTGATCTTCCACCGCCTCTCCGAGGCGGACATCGGCCGCATCGTCGAGCTGCAGGTGGACCAGCTGGTCGGGCGGGTGCACGAGCGGGGGATCGAGATCGAGCTCTCCGAGGACGCCCGCACCCTGCTCGGCAACCTCGGCTACGACCCGACCTACGGGGCGCGGCCGCTGAAGCGGGTGATCCAGAAGCAGCTGGTCGACAAACTGGCGCTGAAGATCCTCGAGGGGGAGTTCCGCGAGGGCGACGTCGTCCGGGTCGACGCCCGCGAGGGGGAGGTTGTTTTCGAGCGGGCGGAGGCGGCTGCCGCGGCGGCCGCTTAGGCTGGGGCGGCGGAGGCGCTGCGGGGCTCATTTTCCCGGCGGTTTCTGCCGAAACAAGTCCAACGTAAAGGTGCTCTTTAATTGGACGGGCCACTCTAAGCTTGGGAGAGCACCGGCAGACCTTGATGGATAACGACCAGACCCCGATCAACGCGCGTCCGAAGCGGCGCTCGCCGGAGGCCCTCGAGGACCTCTCGCTGGCCCTGCGCGACCGCGTCCTCTGGCCGCTCGGAGACCGCTTCCTGGCACTTGGCGACAGCGGTCGCGCCGCGGTCGCCGGCGGTGCCGTCGTCTTGGCCCTGGCGGTCGGGGTCGGGGGCTACTCGCTGGTCTCCTCCGAGAACAACGAACCGACGACCGCCGCCCCGGTGGCGGTGACCTCCGCTCCAGCGCCCGAGCCGGCGCGGGTGAAGGCGGAGCCGAAGCCCGAGCCGGAGCCGACCCTGCAGGGTGCGGCCCCCGTCTTCGAGGCGCCGCAGGGCAAGGACTCGGGCGCCGCGGAGCCGGAAGCGAGCGAATCAGCCGCCATCGCTTCCACCTCGAGCAACACCGGCAACGCCGCCACCGACACGATCTCCTCCAAGCCGGGCGCGACCACCGCGGCCCGGGCCTCGACCGCGACCGAGAGCGTCGACGGGCCGCCGGCCGGCCCCGCCGCGATCGCCGTCGCCCGCAAGTTCGCCGGCGCCTTCGTCGTCTACGAGACCGGCGCCGAGAAGTCCGAGGTCCGCCAGGCTTTCAAGGCGACGGCGGCGCCCGAGGTAACCAAGGCCCTACTGCAACGGCCGCCGCGCCAGCCCGCGGGGGTCGAGGTGCCGAAGGCAAAAGTCCTCAATGTCGTCCCCGCGCCATCGCACGAGGAGATCTACCCCGTCAGCGTCTCGCTGCTGCGGGTCGGCGCCACCAGCGAGCTGCGCCTGGAGCTGGAACAGCTGAAGAACAAAGACTGGCAAGTCGTCAACGTCCTCGGCTGATGGAGCACGCGCGCAAGATCCGGGCGGTGATGGCAACCGCAGCAGCCACTGCGGCGCTGGCGGTGCCGGTTGCGGTGGCGCGCGCCGAGGCAGTCACTGCGGCACCGGCGCCCGTCCCGGGTGCGAGTCTGGAAGCTCCGCCCCCGAGCGAAAAGACCGCTCCGGTCGAGGAAGGCGACGCCCTCGTGCCGCCGCCCGCCCCGGCGACGAAGACGCCGCCGCCTTCCGGCGGGGTCAACGCCGGCGACGGCGACACGGCTGAACCCGAAGAAGCCGAACCGACTGAAGCGGCGTCCGAAACCGGGGCGACCCCTGCTCCCGCCGCCGGCGCTTTCGCGATCCCCTCGCTTCCCGCCTCCAGCTGCGCGATCAGCGGCGTGCCGCCGGTCCTGATCCCGATCTACCAGCGCGCCTCCGAGCAGTACGGACTCGGCCCACAGGGCCCGGCGATCCTGGCCGGGATCAACGCGATCGAGACCGGCTTCGGCCAGAACCTCGGGCCCTCCTACGCCGGCGCCGAAGGCTGGATGCAGTTCATGCCGGAAACCTGGGCGATGTACGGGGTCGACGCCAACGGCGACGGGGTCAAGGACCCGAACAACCCCGAAGACGCGATCTTCGCCGCCGCCCGCTACCTCAGCGCCGCCGGCATGCCGGGGGACGTCTGGGGGGCGATCTTCGCCTACAACCACGCCGACTGGTACGTCGAAGACGTCCTCGCCAACGCCGGCTGCTACGCGAACGAAGTCGGCAGCAACTACGCCACCCTCTCCCTCGCCCCGCAGATCCAGGTCTTCCGCTGCACCCCCGACGCGAACTGGAAGAAGCAGATCCCGGAGGAGTACCTGGCCGCCTTCGAGGCCGCTGCCGGCCGCTACGAACTCGGCAAGCGCGGGGTCTGGACGCTGGCCGCGGTCGCCCGGCTCGAGTCGAACTTCGGCCGCGGGATGAGCAAAGGGCAACTGCGGACCTGGGGCGCGCTCGGGCTCGACAAGACCGAGTGGCGCGACTACGGCGTCGACGGCGACAACGACGGCCGCGTCCGCCACGCCGACATCGACGACTCGGCGGCGACGCTGGCACGCCTGATGTGGTCGCGCGGCAGCATCGACGCCGGCGTCTTCACCCACAACCAGGCCGCCTGGTACGTCGACGCGGTCGCCCACGAGGCCGACCAGCTGGCCGGCAAGTGCGCGGTCAGCACGGAGGACTGGACGATCCTGCTCCCGGGCACCGTCGCCGCCCAGATCAACTGGCAGAACCTCACCCTCTCCAGCGACCTCGAGCTGCGGGACATCCAGGCGGGGATGCTGGACGAACGGGTCACCGGCCTGCTGGCGCTGATGACCAAAGACCACCAGATCACGATCAGCTCCCTGCGCTCCGACCACTCGCAGATGACCGCCTCGGGCAACGTCTCCAACCACTTCTACGGCCGCGCAATGGACATCGCCGCCGTCGACGGCGTCTCCTGCACCGACACCTCCACCACCGCCCCGTGCGCCGAGCTCGGCTACGCCCTCGCCCAGCTCCCCGACCCACTCCACCCGACCGAGCTCATCTACTGCTTCGACCTGGACGGCGTCGGCCCAGCCTTCGCGCTGCCCGACCACTGCGACCACATCCACGCCGGGTATTACGAGTACTAGAAGTGGTTGGTTAGGGAGGTGCCGGTGCGTGTCGTAGAGGGGGCAGGGGTACCTCCTCTGGGCACTTAGCACGAGGCGGGCTAGCGCCGACCGGGCGCCAGCCACAGAACGCCTTCCGCCGAGCTGCGCCCAGAGGAGGTACCCCTGCCCCCTCCCTCATCAACCCCCAAAGCAGTACGGTTGAACCCGAGGCTCGATCTACAGCTTGAAGGGGGCGGAGATGCCGACTTATTTGATGCTGACCAACTTGACCGCCGAGGGTGTGCGGACGCTGAAGAACAACCCCGGCAGAGTCGCCGAGGTCAACCGCGAGGTCGAACAGCTGGGGGCGAAGGTGGTTGCTCAGTACGCGACGCTGGGGCAGTACGACTTCGTCACCGTGGTCGAAGCTCCCGACGAGAAGACGATGGCCAAGGTCTCCGTCGAGCTCGGCTCGCGGGGGACGATGACGAGCCAGACCCTCGCGGCGATGCCCGCCGAGGATCTCTCCAACGCGCTGTAGCCGCTTGAAGGTCCTGGTCGTAGGCGGAGGCGGTCGCGAGCACGCGATCGTGCGGGCGCTGCGGCGCTCGTCGCAGGTGACCGAGGTTCTTTGCGCCCCCGGCAACGCGGGGATCGTCGCCGACGCCGAGTGCCTGCCCGACGTTGCCGCCGACGACGCGGTGGCGATCGTCGCCGCGGCGCAGGCGCGCGGCGTTAACTTGGCCGTGATCGGGCCGGAGGCGGGGCTTGTCGCCGGTGCGGTCGACGCTCTGGAGGAGGCGGGCATCCCGGCCTTCGGCCCGAGCAGAGCGGCGGCCGAGCTTGAGGGTTCGAAGGCGTTCGCGAAGGAGCTGATGGAGGAGGCGGGTGTTCCAACCGCCTCGCACGTGCTGCTGCGCAGCCGCGAGGAGGCGCTCGAGCGGGTGGCCACCACCACGTATCCCACGGTGCTGAAGGCCGACGGCCTCGCCGCGGGCAAGGGCGTGATCATCTGTCAGGACGAGACCGAGGCACGCGCCGCCGTCGACGTCTTCTTCACCGAGCAGCGCTTCGGCTCAACCACCGTCGTTCTCGAGGAGTTCCTCGAGGGCGAGGAGCTCTCGCTGCTGGCGATCTGCGACGGCGAGAACGTCGTCCCTCTCGCTCCCGCCCAGGACTACAAGCGGATCTTCGACGGTGACCAGGGGCCCAACACCGGTGGGATGGGCAGCTACTCCCCGGTCCCCGGTTTCGGCGCGGCCGAAGTCGAGGAAATCGTCGAGCGGGTCCACCGGCCGGTGGTCGCGGCGATGGCCGCCCGCGGCGTGCCCTTCCACGGCGTCCTCTACGCGGGCCTGATGATCGGGACCGAGGGGCCGAAGGTGCTCGAGTTCAACGCCCGCTTCGGCGACCCCGAGACCCAGGCGGTGCTGCCGCGGCTGCGCTCCGACCTCGCCGAGCTCTTCCTCGCCGCCCGCGAGCCCGGCGGCCTCGCCGGCGCCGCGGCCGAGTTCGAGGGCAACTGGGCCGTCACCGTCGTCCTCGCCTCCGCCGGCTACCCGGAGTCCTCTTCGAAGGGCGACGTAATCAGCGGCCTCGCCGAGGCGGCTGAGATCGCCGAGGTGACCCACGCGGGCACGGCCGAGCGCGGCGGCGAGATCGTTACCGCCGGTGGCCGGGTACTGAACGTGACGGGGCTTGGAGCGAGCCCCGCCGAGGCGCGCGATCGTGCGTACGATGCCGCCAGCCGGATCTCCTTCGAGGGAATGCAGATCCGCACCGACATCGCCGCCCGCGCCGTCGAGCGCGTCCCCAGTTAATTCAATTCATCAACAGAGTCTCACCAACAGAATCCGAAGGAGCGAGATGAGCGAGATCTCAGAGGAGCCGCAGCCGACCGGGACCGCCACGCCCGCAGGGGGCGGACCCGCCGATCCCACCCAGACGGCGACGATGGCGAGCGTCGAGGAAGCGTTCGGGGAAATCGACGTCGACGAGCCCCACGTCGGGATCATCATGGGCTCGAAGAACGACAAGCCGAAGATGGAACCGGCTGGGAAAGCCCTCGAGGAAGCGGGCATCCGCTACGAGGTGCGGGTGATGAGCGCCCATCGCGACCCCGAGCTGGTTCGCGAGTACTGCCAGAACGCGCGGATGCGCGGCCTCAAGGTGATCATCGCCGGGGCCGGGATGTCGGCGGCGCTGCCGGGCGTAGCCGCGGCCCACACCGACCTGCCGGTGATCGGGGTGCCGATCCTCGGCAAGAGCCTCGGCGGCCTCGACGCGCTGCTCTCGGCGGTGCAGATGCCGCCCGGGATTCCGGTCGCGTGCGTGGCGATCGACGGCTCCAAAAACGCCGGCGTGCTCGCCGGGCGGATAATCAACGCGTGATCCCCCGCTACACCCGCCCCGAGATCGGGGCGGTCTGGACGCCGCAAGCGAAGCTGGAGAGCTGGCTCGAGGTCGAGCTGGCCGCCACTGAGGCCTGGGCGGGCGAGGGCGTGGTCCCCGAGGAGGCGGCGCGCGCGGCGCGGGAGAAGGCGGCCTTCACGGTCGAGGCGGTGGAAGAGCGCGAGAAGGTGACTGACCACGACGTCGCCGCCTTCGTCGACGTCGTCGCCGCCTCGGTCGGCGAGCACGGTCGCTGGATCCACTACGGCCTCACCTCCTCCGACGTCCTCGACACCGCCTTGGCGCTGCAGCTGCGGCGGGCCGGCGAAGTGGTCCTCGGCAGCGCCTGCGCTTACCGCGACGCGCTGGTCACCCGGGCACTCGAGCATCGCGACACCCTCTGCGTCGGCCGCACCCACGGCGTCCACGCCGAGCCGACGACCTTCGGGCTGCGGCTAGCGGGCTTCGCCTTCGAGGCCGACCGCAACCTCGACCGGCTGGAGGAGGCCTTCGCCCAACTTGCCGTCGGCAAGCTCTCCGGCGCCGTCGGCACCTACGCCTCGGTGCCGCCGGCGGTCGAGGCGCGGGTGATGCAGAAGCTCGGCCTCGGCCGCGAGGACGTCGCGACCCAGGTGGTCCCCCGCGACCGCCACGCCGAGCTGCTGACGGCGATCGCGATCGCCGGCGCCGGCCTCGAGCGCTTCGCGACCGAGGTGCGGAACCTGCAGAAAACCGAGGTGCGCGAGGTCGAAGAGCCGTTCGCCGCCGGCCAGAAGGGCTCCTCGGCGATGCCCCACAAGCGCAACCCGATCCGGACCGAGCGGATCACCGGGCTCGCCCGCGTCCTACGCGGCTACGCCCAAACCGGAATCGAGAACGTCGCCCTCTGGCACGAGCGCGACATCTCCCACTCCGGCGCCGAGCGGGTGATCCTCCCCGACGCGACCATCGCCCTCGACTACATGCAGGACCTGGCGGCGAGGGTCGCCGCCGGGATGAAGGTGAACGAAGAGCGGATGCGCGAGAACCTCGGCCTCACCTACGGGGCGCTCTTCAGCCAGCGCGCCCTAACCGCCCTGGTCGAGTCCGGGATGACCCGCGACGACGCCTACCGCGTCGTCCAGGAGAACGCCCAGCGCGCCTGGGACACCCGCACCGAGTTCCGCGACCTACTCGCCGAGGCGGCGCCCGGCCTCGACCTCGACAAGATCTTCGACTACAGCGCCTACCTCACTCACGTGCCGGAGATCTTCGAACGGCTCGAAGCCCTGCGGTCCTGACCCCGATCAGGCTCGACTGTAGGCTGCACCGATGATCCTCTACACCTGTGGGCAGAAGAAGCGGGGGCCGGGCTTTGCCCATCCCTGCGCCAAGGCCGGCAAGGCACTCGACGCGGCCGGTCACGAGTACGAGCTGAAAACGGTGAAGGGCTATCGCGGCATGCCGCTGACCTGGGGCAGCCGCAGCGGGGACCGGGCGGAGGTCAAGCGCCTCAGCGGCACCAACGAGGTCCCGATCCTCGTCCTCGACGACGGCGAGGTGATCTCCGGCTCCGGCACGATCGCCAAGTGGGCGCAGGAGCACCCGCACCCGCCGGCCAAGGCCGGCGCTTAGCCACCGCCTTCAGATCTTGCCCGTGAGCAGGCCCACCACCAGGGGGAGCAACCCGACCACCAGGGACCCCATGAAGGCGAACTGTAGGTAGAAGAGTTTGTCGATCCGGTCGACCAACTTGTCGAACTTGGCGTCGACCCGAGTGAAGCCCTCCTTCATCTCGTTGTCGACTCTCGCGAAGCCCTCCTTCATCTCTTTGTCGACTCTCGCGAAGCCGGTCCTCATCTCCTTGAAGCCGTCGTCCACCCGCCGGCTCAGTTCGTCCATCCGCTCGTCGTTCCAGCTCTCCACGTCCGCCTCCTTCTCCAGAAGTGCCTCCATGGGAGGAGTGTAGACAAAAACGTTCGTAACGTGTTGTCAGATCGCTGCGGGCTCGCTGGCGCGCTCGCGAGCCGGCTCGCGTGAGGTGAGGACGACCGGGGTTCCCGCCTTCGGCGAGAAGGTGATGTTGCGGCGGCCGGTGCGCTCGGGCTCCGGGCTCGCCTTGCGGAGCTCGCAGCGGGTCAGCACCTCGCGGAGGACGACGCGCATCTCGAACTCGGCGAAGGTGGCGCCGATGCAGCGGCGGACGCTGCCGCCGAAGGGGATCCAGGCGTAGGTGTCCGGGCCCTCCTCGAGGAAGCGCTCGGGCCGGAAGGCGAACGGTTCGGGATAGATGTCTTCGCGGGTGTGGGTGAGCCAGATCGCCGGGGTGACGTCGGTGCCGGCGGGCAGCGTCATCCCGTCGGCGACGAGGTCCTTAGAGAGGCGGCGGCCGGCCAGCGGGATCACCGGTCGCAGCCGCAGCGACTCGGTGATCGTCGCCCGCAGGTAGTCCTCGTCCCCCGCCGCCAGCGAGTCGCGCAGACGGCCGAGCTCGGTCGGGTGGCGCAGCAGCAGGTCGAAGGTCCAGGCGAGCGCGGTCGCGGTCGTCTCGTGACCGGCGAGGAGCAGGGTCATCAGCTGGTCGCGCAGCTCCTGGTCCTCCATCCGGGTGCCGTCCTCGAACTCGGCGGTCATCAGCATCGAGAGGATGTCCTCGCGCTCGGCGAGGTCGGGCCGCTCGCGGTGCTCGGCAATCTCGGCGAAGAGCAGGTCGTCGACTTCGCGCAGCTGGGTCTCGAACTGGGCGAACATGCCGCGGCCGCCGAAGCGCTGCAGCGCCAGGCCCAGCACCTGCCGACCCGGGGTTGCGGTTTCGGTGAGGACGGTGCCGAGCATCTCCCGCAGCCGCTCGAGGCGCGGTCCGCTGGAGATGCCGAAGACGAGACGCAGGATCACCTCCAGCGTCACCGCCTGCATCCGCGAGTGGATCGGGAACTCCTCGCCGATCGGCCAGGAGTCGATCTCGGCGTTGACGATCTCCTCCATCGCCGCCTCGTAGGAGCGCATGCGCTCGCCGTGGAATGGCGGCAGCATCAACCGCCGCCGGCTCAGGTGTTCGGCCCCCTGCTGGATCAGCAGCGATTTCGAGCCGACGATCGGCTCGAGGATGATGTTGCGCCCCGGCGGCAGCCCGTGGCTCGGCTCGCGGTAGAGCGCCTTGATCGCCTCCGGGTCGGAGATCAGCACCATCGGCCGCTCGAAGCCGAGGAAGCGGACGCTGAAGGAGTCGCCGAAGCGGCGGCGGCAGTCCTGGAGGAAGGCGACCGGGCGGAAGGCCCAGCGCAGCGTCTGCACCAGCGGCGGACTGCTCGGTTCGGGTGGCAGCGCCACCAGCCAAGCATCGCAGAGGATGGATAGCATCGGTCCTGTGCCGAGCGTTGCCGACCTGAACCTCCTCTCGACGGGGAAGGTGCGCGAGATCTACGCGTGGGAGGACGACCTGCTGATGGTCGCCTCCGACCGCATCTCCACCTACGACGTCGTAATGCCGACGCCGATCTCCGACAAGGGCAAGGTCCTGAACCGGATGTCGGTCTTCTGGTTCGGGCTGACCGAGGACATCGTCCCGAACCACTTCATCTCCGAGGACGTGCCCGAGGAGGTCTCCGGACGGGCGATGCGCGTTCGCAAGCTGGAGATGTACCCGGTCGAGTGCGTCGTCCGCGGCTACCTCTCCGGCTCCGGCTGGAAGGAATACAGGGAAGAAGGCGCCGTCTGCGGGATCGAGCTCCCTTCCGGTCTGGTCGAGTCCGACCAGCTGCCGGAGCCGATCTTCACCCCGTCGACCAAGGCCGAGATCGGCGACCACGACGAGAACGTCGACTTCGACCGCGCCGCCGAGATCGTCGGCGACCGGGCGCTATTGGAAGAGCTGCGGCGGGTCTCGATCGAGGTCTACAAGCGCGGCTCCCAGCACGCCGCCCAGCGCGGGATCATCCTCGCCGACACCAAGTTCGAGTTCGGCCGCCACGCCGGCGCCGAGATCGTCCTCGGCGACGAGGTCCTCACCCCCGACTCCTCGCGCTTCTGGCCCGCCGCCAGCTACCAGCCGGGCGTCACGCCCCCCTCCTTCGACAAGCAGTTCGTCCGCGATTGGGCCTCGGAGACCGGCTGGGACAAGAAGCCGCCGGCGCCGGAGCTGCCGGCCGACGTGGTCGAGCAGACCCGCGCCAAATATGTCGAGGCCTACGAGCGGATCACCGGAGAGACGTTCTGAAGGCTCGGGTGCTGATCCGCCCCAAGGAGGGAATCCTCGACCCTCAGGGCAAGGCCGTGGAGCGGGCGCTGCCGGCGCTCGGCTTCGAGGGAATAGAGCACGTCCACGTCGGGCGGATGGTCGAGCTCGAGGCGGAGAGCCCCGAGCAGCTCGGCGAGCTCTGCGAGAAGCTCCTCGCCAACACCCTGATCGAGGACTACGAGATCCAGACCCTGTGATCTGGGGCGTCCTCCAGTTCCCCGGATCATGCGATGAGCGTGACGCCCTGCACGCCTGCGAGGTGCACGGCGCCGGCGCCCGGCTTGTCTGGCACGAGAGCCGCGACCTCGACGGCGTCGACGGCGTCGTCGTCCCCGGCGGCTTCTCCTACGGCGACTACCTGCGGGCCGGCGCAATCGCGCGGTTCAGCCCGGCGATGGAGGCGGTCGCCGAGGCGGCCGCGGGCGGGATGCCGGTGCTGGGGATCTGCAACGGCTTCCAGGTGCTCTGCGAGGCGGGGCTGCTGCCGGGGGCGTTGCTGCGGAACGTCGAGCTGCGCTTCCGCTGCCACCAGGTCGAGCTGGTCGAAGAGGGCGGCGGCGAGCGGCTCTCGATCCCGGCCAAGCACGGCGAAGGCCGCTACTACGCGTCGGACGAGATGCTCGACCAGATGGAGCGCGGCGGCCAGGTCGCTTACCGCTACGCCGAGGGGCACAACTCCAACGGCTCGGTCCGCGACATCGCCGGCGTTACCAATCAGCGCGGCAACGTCCTCGGTCTGATGCCCCACCCCGAGCACGCGGTCGACCCGCTGACGGGGAGCACCGACGGCCTCCGCGTCTTCGAGCGGATGAGCAAGGTCGCGGCTTGACCGTGGACACTCCCAAATACCGCGAGCTCGGGCTGACCGACTCCGAGTACGAGCTGATCGTCGAGAAGCTCGGGCGCGAGCCGAACGACGTCGAGCTGGCGATGTTCAGCCTGCTCTGGTCTGAGCACTGCGCTTACAAGCACTCGCGCAAGCTGCTGGGGAAGCTGCCGACCGAGGGTGAGCGGGTGGTGATGGGGCCGGGTGAGAACGCCGGCGCGGTCGACGTCGGCTCCGGCTACGCGGTCGCCTTCAAGGTCGAGTCCCATAACCACCCGAGCGCGGTCGAACCGTTCCAGGGCGCGGCCACCGGCGTCGGCGGGATCATGCGCGACGTCTTCGCGATCGGGGCGCGGCCGATCGCGCTCCTCGACAGCCTCCGCTTCGGCGAGCTCGACTCGGTCCGCTCGCGCCACCTGCTCGACGGCGCCGTGCGCGGGATCGGCCACTACGGCAACTCGATCGGGGTGGCGACCGTAGGCGGCGAGATCTACTTCGAGGAGCCCTACGAGCACAACTGCCTCGTCAACGCGATGTGCATCGGCTTCGCCAAGATCGAGGACATGGTGCGGGCCGCCGCCGCCGGGGTCGGCAACTCGGTCGTCCTGATGGGCGCCTCAACCGGGCGCGACGGGATCGGCGGCGCCTCGGTGCTCGCCTCGGCCGAGCTCGGCGAGGCGGACGAGGCGAAGCGGCCGACGGTGCAGATCGGCGATCCCTTCGAGGAGTCGAAGCTGCTCGAGTGCTGCCTCGAGCTGCTGGAGAAGGGCCTGCTGGTCTCGCTGCAGGACCTCGGCGCCGCCGGGCTCACCTCCTCGGCCGGCGAGATGGCCTCCGCCGGCGGGGTCGGGATCGAGATCGACGTCGCCAAGGTGCCGCTGCGCGAGGCCGACATGGAGCCCTTCGAGATCATGGTCTCCGAGAGCCAGGAGCGGATGCTGGCGGTGGTCGAGCCGGCCCGGGTCGAGGAGGTGCGAGCGATCTGCGAGAAGTGGCAGACCAGCTCGGCGGAGATCGGCAAGGTGACCGATGGCGGCCTCGTCCGGATCCTCCGCGACGGCGAGACGGTCGGCGAGATGCCGGTCGAGGCGCTGGTCGACGGCTGCCCGCTATACGACCTCGAGCCGACCGAGCCGGACGGCTGGATCTACGGCAACCGGGCGACGCTCGAGGTCGGAGCGAGCTCGAAGGAAGAGCTGCTGTCGCTGCTCTCCTCCCCCAACATCGCCTCCAAGCGCTGGGCCTTCGAGCAGTACGACTACCTGGTCGGCAGCCGCACGGTGCGGCGTCCCGAGCAGGCCGACGCCGCCGTCCTGCAGCTGCCCGAGGCGGGCAACGCGATCGCCGTCTCGATCGACGGCAACGGCCGCCGCGTCGCCTGTGAGCCCTACCTGGGGACGATCGAGGCGGTCCTGGAGTGCGCGCAGAACCTCGCCTGCGTCGGCGCCGAGCCGCTCGGCCTCACCAACTGCCTCAACTTCGGCAACCCGGAGAAGCCGGCCGGCGCCTGGCAGCTCGACCGCGCGGTCAGCGGCCTCGCCGATGCCTGCAACGCCCTCGGCGTCCCCGTCGTCGGCGGCAACGTCTCCCTCTACAACGAGGGACCGGACGGGCCGATCTACCCGACTCCGGTGGTGGCGCTGGTGGGAGAGCTGCCCGACCCCGAGCAGGTCGCCGGCAGCGGCTTCGCCCGCGAGGGCGACGCTATCGGCCTGATCGGCCCCTTCGAACCGAACCTCGCCGGCTCAGAGCTGGCGAAGCAGCGCGGGGAGCTGAAGATGGGCCTGCCGCGACCGGACGTCGAGGCCGTCGCACGAGCCTGCGAGATCGTCCGCGACGCCGTCCGCGCCGGCAAGCTCTCCTCCGCCCACGACGTCTCCGACGGCGGCCTCGCCGTAGCCCTCGCCGAGTCGGCGATCGCCGGCGGCATCGGCTGTGAGGCAAACGTCGAACACCTCCGCGAGCGCGGCGCCCAGCCCGAGGAAGCCCTCTTCGGCGAGGGCCCGGGCGGCTTCGTCGTCAGCGGCGAGCGGGCGGCGCTCGAAGAGCTCGGCGCCGTTCTCGTCGGCACCGTCGGCGGCAAGAAGATCGCAATCGGCGCCGGCGACCGCAGCCTCTCGGTCAACTTGACGGAGGCGCGCGACGCCTGGCAGTCGCTGGCCCGTCAGGCCGAAGACGTCGACTGACGCTCCAGCCCAAACTCCTCGCCCAGCCGCTTCAAGGCGTAGCCGTGCGTAAGGCGGACAGCCGAGTTCTGGTTGGCGAAGAAGTCCGAGTCCCGGATCGCATCCTCCCTGCCACGGGTCTCAATCCAGCGCACCGGAACCACCCACTCAGCCGGGAAGGCTCGGGCGCCCGGGCGATCGCCTCCTCAAAAGCAGCGGACCCGTCGACCTCCCGCCGCGACTTTGAAGCACTTCGCGCCGCGACCGCGGCCGGCGTCCGCTCTCCCGGGTGCTCCGGGTCGACGCGCTGGGGGACGAGAAGCTGCTCGGAGCCCGCCTGATAGGCGGAGACGGTGATCAAGTCGAGGACTATGCCGCTGCTGATCCCCTCCAGATAGCCGATGAGCTGGACTAGTTCAGAGGGGGCCTCATCGAGGACCAGCACCAGGCGGGAATGCGCCGGCGGCCAGTGAGTCGACAAGCCCTCCCGAGAACTCGGCCTCTTCGACTTCCTGCGACTGGTCCGACTTCCGCACCAGGTCGAGAATCGACCGCGCCTCGACCCGGTCGAGATGCGAACGCAGGGTACGTTCCAGCTCCAGCACCCCAAGCCCCTTCAGATAGGCGGAGGAAAAGCTCCACGACCTCGTGGAGAGCTCCCCGGGCCTGCTGCCTCTTTCGGGAAGAGTCGAACTCGGATGGAGTCAATCGCCGCCATTCCTCGTCCTGCCGGCGCCAGATCGTCCCACAAGCGGACTCTAGCTCGCATCCGATTTTTGACACACCAGGGTGGGTCGAATCTCGGCTGCGCGATCCTGTTTAGACAAGCAGTCACCCGGGCAGCTTCTTCAATGCACCGTTGGGAACGGTGGATCATGGAGAAGAGACCTTGAAATCCAGTTGGGTCAAGCGAGCGGCAGTTGGTCTCGCCGCCTCCGCTCTCGCCGCCATCGCCCTCTCCGCCTGTGGTGGCTCCTCGGATGAATCCGGCCCGCGGGAGCTCACCTTCTTCGTCGCGATCCAGCCGGGCGGGACGATCGAGGAAGTCTCGAAACGGTGCTCGGAAGAATCGAAGGGCAAATACACGATCACGCCGGAATTTCTCCCGACCGACGCCAGCCAGCAACGCGAACAGCTGGTGCGGCGGCTGGGGGCTGAGGACTCCTCGATCGACATCGTCGGGATGGACGTGATCTGGACCGGCGAGTTCGCCAACGCCGGCTGGGTCGAAGCGTGGACGGGCGCAGACGAGAAAGCGGTCACCGAGAAGGTCTTCCCCAACGTGATCGAGACGGCCTCCTTCGAGGACAAGCTTTACGCGGCGCCGTTCAACACCAACACCCAGTTGCTCTGGTACCGCAAAGACCTCGTCAAACAGCCGCCGAAAACCTGGGACGAGATGATCGAACAGGCCGAAGGGCTGAAAGAAGCCGGTTCGATCCAGGTGCAGGCGAATCGCTATGAGGGCTACATGGTCCTCGTCAACGCGCTGATCGATAGCGCCGGCACCGAAATCCTCTCCGGCCCCGAAGAAGTCGACCTCGAACAGGGGCCGACCGAGAAAGCCCTGCAGGTGATCGGCCAGCTCGCCAACGGCGGCGCCGCGCCGCCGAGCCTCTCGACCTCCGACGAGGACAGCGCCCGCCTTGCCTTCGAGGCCGGCGAATCGGCCTTCATGACCAACTACACCTTCGCCTACGCGAGCGCCCAGGCCGAAGCGCCGGACATCGGCAAAGAGATGGGCTTCGCGCGCTTCCCCCGGGTCGACGCGAGCAAGCCGAGCAAACCGCCGCTCGGCGGCTTCAACCTCGCGGTCAGCTCCTTCTCGAAGAACAAGGACGTGGCCTTCGAAGCGGCCACCTGCCTGTCCAACAAAGACAGCCAGAAAACGGCGGTCGAACTCGACGGGCTGCCGCCCTCGCGCTCGGACCTCTACACCGACAAAAAAGTGACCGAAGCGTATCCCGGCTTTGCCCAGCTGGTGAAGGAATCGATCGAAGAATCTGGCCCGCGGCCGACCACCCCCGCCTACCAGGACGTCTCGCTGGCGGTCCAGCGGGCGCTGCACCCGCCGGACAAGATCGATTCCTCTGACACGGAATCGATCTACGACGAACTGAAGTCGAAGGTCGAAGACGCGGTCAAGCGGGAAGGGCTGCTCTGATGAGCGTCAACGTCCCCGCCAACCCCGACCCGCCGGAGGCAGCGCCGGCCAAGGCCTCCTCCCGCACGCGCTCGGAGCACAAACTCGCCTGGATGCTGTGCGCGCCGGCGGTGCTGGCGATGCTGCTCGTCACCGCCTACCCGATCGCCTACGCCGTCGTCCTCTCGCTACAGGACGTCGACCTCCGCTTCCCCGACGAGGGCGGCTTCGTCGGCCTCAGCAATTACAGCGCCGTCCTCAGCTCCGACCTCTGGTGGACGGACATCTTCAACACCGTCTTCATCATGTTGATCTCGGTCTCGATCGAGCTGGTGCTGGGGATGGCGATCGCGCTCGTCATGCACCGGGCGATCTTCGGCCGCGGCGTCGTCCGCACCTCCGTCCTCATCCCCTACGGAATCATCACCGTCGTCGCCGCCTTCGCCTGGCAGTTCGCCTTCTCGCCGGAAACCGGGTTCGTCAACAACCTGCCGCTGATCTCCGACGAAATGGACTGGTTCGGCGGCCGCTTCAGCTCCTTCGCCGTGATCATCCTCGCCGAGGTCTGGAAAACGACCCCGTTCATGGCGCTGCTGCTGCT
>Ga0126305_10000588_pt1 | contig 15675 bp, 16 predicted proteins | sample Plot26_FD_92536 | JGI IMG/M metagenome (GOLD analysis project Ga0126305, IMG submission 92536) | Serpentine soil microbial communities from UC McLaughlin Reserve, CA, USA - Plot26 | ecosystem: Environmental > Terrestrial > Soil > Grasslands | place: USA: UC McLaughlin Reserve, Lake County... | reverse complement strand
TCGGAGGAGGCGAGCCTGTACACCGGGGCCATGTATCGCCTGAAGGGCCGGCGGTTGAGCGCTGCGTTGCGGAAGCGGCTGCTGGCCGCGGTCGGCGTCCGGCGCTCACCGAAGGCCGTGTTCAGCGTGCGCGGCAAGATCCGCGCGCACTCGGGGAACTTCATCCGCTTCAAGCGGAAGCGTCTCGCCGCCGGGTACTACGTCTTCGCGATCCGGCTGCGGGCCGAGATGAACCCGACACGGACGACGTCGCTCGTGTCGAGGCCCTTCCCGGTCGGAAAAGCCCGCTAAGTGCCCCACCAGGCATTACACGCCGGCTTCTGGCCCGCGATCACGCCGGGCCAAAACGCGCCTTCCTCCTCGCCAAGGCTGCCTAGCCTTGGCTCGTCGGAGTGCGCACTCTGGCTTGGTGCTCGCGACCCAGAAGCGGGGCAGCATCACCTGGTGGGACACTGATGCGCGACCCGAGAATCGAGAAGCTGGCCGAGCTGATCGCCGGCTACTCGCTGGACCTGCAGGAGGGACAGGTCTACCGGATCGACGGCGAGGACGTCTCCATCCCGCTGGCTGTCGCGCTCTACGCAGCGGCGATCCGGCGCGGCGCGCACCCATACACCAAGATCACTCCGTCCGGCCTCGAGGAGATCGCCCTCGAGGAGGCGTCGGACGAGCAGCTCGCCTACATCCCCGAGGTCGAGCAGATCGCGACCGAGCAGCTGGACGCGTGGACGTCTCTCTGGGGAACCGTCAATACCCGCTCGCTGACGCGCGTTGACTCCGAGCGGCGGCGACTACAGCTCTCGACGCACTACCGGATGGTGAACAGGCGCTGGGAGCGGATCAGCTCGGGCGACCTCGCCTGGTGCGGGACGCTCTACCCGACGCAGGCGCACGCCCAGGACGCCGAGATGTCGCTCTCCGAGTACGAGGATTTCGTGCACGGCGCCTGCCACACCCGTGAAGGCGACGACCCGATCGCCCACTGGCGCGCCATGTCCGAGACGCTCGGCGCCCGGGCGCGGGAGCTCGAGGGCGTACGCGAGCTGCGGATCACGGGCCCCGGAACCGACCTGCGCGTCGTCGTGGAAGGGCGCCGCTGGCTCCCATCGGACGGTGAGCACAACATGCCGGACGGCGAAGTCTTCACTAGCCCGGTCGAGAACGGGACGAGCGGGGAGATCTTCTTCGCCTTTCCATCGGTCTTCCAGGGTCAGGAGGTCGAGAACGTCCGTCTTCGATTCGAGGACGGAGCCGTCGTCCACGCGGAGGCGACGCTGGGACAGGAGTACCTGCGCTCGCTGCTCGACACCGACTCTGGCGCGAAGGTGCTCGGCGAGGTTGCGTTCGGCCTCAACTACGAGATCGATCGCTTCACGCGAGACATCCTCTTCGACGAGAAGATCGGCGGGACGATGCACGTCGCGCTCGGCGGCGGCTTCGACGAGGCCGGCACGGAGAACAAGTCGGATCTCCACTGGGACCTGATCTGCGACCTCCGCGAAGAGGGCGAGGTCTACGCTGACGGAGAGCTGGTCTGGAAGGCGGGCTCGTTCATCTCCGAACCGGAGCCGGCGGTCGAGCGTGTCTGACCCGATGCACAAGCGGCTCGCCGAGGTGCTCGTCGGCTATTCGACCGAGGTCCGACAGGGCGACACCGTGCGTATCGAGTCCTACGACACGTCGGCGCTTCCCGTCATGCGCGAAACCTTCGGCGCGGCATTGCGGGCCGGCGGCCATCCGACGGCGAACCTGGTGCTCGAGGAGACGGAAGGGATCCTCTACAAGGAGGGGCGGGACCACCAGCTCGAGTGGATCTCGCCCGACCAGCAGTGGAACATCGGACACGGAGACGTGTGGATCATCTTCGACGCCGTGACGAACACGAAACGGCTCTCCAACATCGATCCCGAGCGGATCTCGCGGCGGCTGACCGCCCGCCGGCCGCTGCAGTCGCTCTATCTCGAGCGCTCGGCGCGGGGCGAATTCCGGTGGCTGATCTGCGGCTCCGCCTGCGAGGCCTCGGCGCAGGACGCCGGCATGTCGCTGCGACAGTACGAGCAGGTGCTGTCGCGCGCCGCGTTTCTCGACCAGGATGATCCGGTCGCTAGCTGGAAGCAGTTCGGTGAGCGCCTCGAGCGCGTCGGTGACTTTCTGGACGGCGTGCGGGAGCTGCGCATCGTCAGCGAAGACACGGACCTCAAGCTCGGTGTCGAGGGACGAACCTGGATCCGCTCGAAAGGCCTCCGGAACTTCCCGGACGGCGAGGTGTTCACGGGCCCGCAGGAGACCAGTGTCGAGGGCACGATCAGGTTCTCGTTCCCGGCGATGATGCGAGGACGACAGGCCGACGACGTCCGCCTTCGGTTCGAGGGCGGCGAGGTCGTCGAGGCGACCGCGAAACGGGGCCAGGACTTCCTGCGCGAGATGGTCGGCATGGACGACGGAGCGCGGCGGGTAGGTGAGTTCGCGTTCGGCCTCAACGAGTCGATCAGCGAGTACACCGGCAACCTGCTGCTCGACGAGAAGATCGGCGGCACCGTCCACCTCGCGCTCGGCCGCTCAGTCCCGGGTACCGGTGGCACGAACCAGTCGGGGCTCCACTGGGACATGGTGTGCGACCTGCGCGACGGCGGCGAGGTGTACGCGGACGGCGAGCTCGTCTACCGGGACGGCGCCTTCCTCAACGGCGTCAACTGAAGCCAACTGAAGCTCGCGGTCATCTCGGACACGCACATGCCGCGGGGGACGCGGCGCCTGCCGAAGGAGTGCCTGCGCCTTCTGGCCGACTCGGACCGGATCCTCCACGCTGGCGACTTCGTGTCAGTGGAGGTGTACGAGGAGCTTGGGGAGCTGGCGCCGGTCGACGGCGTCGTCGGCAACATGGACGAGCCGGGCCTTCGTCTCGTCCTCCCGCCGAAGCTCGTCGTCGAGCACGAAGGCGTGCGAATCGGGCTCGTCCATGACGCCGGGCCGGCGGCCGATCGGGCCCCTCGACTGGTCGAGGGGTTCCCCGGCTGTGACGCGGTCGTCTACGGCCACACGCACGTGCCCGAGGCGACCCGCCTCGGTGAGACGTGGATCCTCAATCCCGGGAGCCCGACCGAGCGGCGCTCGGCGCCGCACCACGGAATGATCGGACTAGAGGCCACAGACGGGGAGCTTGACGTCCGAACATACGTTCTGTAGCATGGCGAACATATGTTCGTCCGGATCGCATTCGTCACATTGCTCGTGATGGTGCTCGCCTGGAGCGTGATGACGCGCGTCTCCGAGGCGACAGGCGCACCACAGCCGTATCGCGTCCAGCCGGGCGACACACTGTGGTCGATCGCCGCCGAGCGCTACCACGGCGATCCGCGGCAGGGGGTCTGGGTGATCCAGCGCGAGAATGGGCTAGCAGGCGCGAGCCTCACGCCGGGGCAGGTGCTGCTGCTGCCGTAGCCCGGCCCGTGCCACGTCGCCCTCCAGAGGAGGGCTCGGTGCAATACAACTCTGCCGCCGGACCGCGCTGCTCGTCCCGATGCGGCGTCCTCAGTCGCGGCCGATACGACCGTTCCCTGGGTCCTTGCCTCGGAACAAGCAGCGCACTCCGGGCGACGAGTGGCATCACACCGAGCCCTCCTAGACTTCCGCCGTGGATCTGGACCTCGTCTTCCTCGGCACCTCGGGCTCGATGCCGACTGCGCAGCGGGCGCCGACCGCGATGCTGCTCCGGCGCGGGGGAGAGCGCCTGCTCTTCGACTGCGCCGAGGGAACGCAGCGGCAGCTGCTGCGCTCGAACGTCGGCCTGATCGAGCTGCGGGAGATCTTCCTCACGCACTACCACGCGGATCACTACCTCGGCCTGCCGGGGATGCTGAAGACGTTCGCGCTGCGTGGGCGAGACCTCCCGATCACCATCTACGGCCCGCGCGGCCTCCACGACCTGTTCTCCGCGCTCCGGCGGATCTTCGGGAAGCTGACCTACCACTACGAGCTCGTCGAACTGGATCCGGACGAGCGACTCGAGCGCGGGGAGTACGAGCTCGCGACTTTCCCCGTGGAGCACGGCGTGTCCGCGATCGGATACGCGCTCGTCGAGCGGCCGAGGCCAGGCCGGTTCGACGCCGGCGCCGCCGACGCCCTCGGAATCCCCGAGGGGCCGGAACGGGGTGCCCTCCAGGCCGGCGAGTCGGTCACGCTCGCCGACGGGCGGGTGCTGACGCCCGACGCCGTCCTGGGCCCGGCGCGCCCTGGCCGGAAGGTCGTGATCGCGGCCGACACGGCGTTCGCGCGTTCGGTCGTCGACGCAGCTCGGGGCGCCGATCTCCTCGTCCACGAGGCCACGTTCGCCGAGGACGAGCGGGCCCGCGCGCACGAGACACTGCACTCGACGGCGGTCGAGGCGGCGGAGGTCGCGCAGACCGCCGAGGTCGGGATGCTCGCGCTGACCCACCTGTCGAACCGCTACTTCGGCGGCGAGATCGAGCGGGAGGCTCGGTCCGTATTCCCGGACACGGTCGTGCCCCGTGACCTCGATATCATCGTCGTCCCGTTCCAGGAGCGGGGCGCACCAGAGCTCGTGAAGGGAGGAGCCACGCACAAGCACCAGCAGCCGGCTCCGAAGGAAGTCGTCCCGACCATCGAGGAGGCCCCGCGATGACCAGGATGGTGCAGGTCGCCGTCGCCGGCGACGTCACCGAGGCGGAGGAGTTGGAGGCGATGCTCCGCTCCGCCGGAATCGACACGCTTCTCGAGCCCGCGATCGACCATCACCCGCGGGAGGTCGAGGACGCGCCACAAAAGGTCCTCGTCCCCGAGAGCTCGCTCGAGGCTGCGATCCACGCGATCGAGTCGCTCAGCGACCCCGAAGACATCGTCGACGAAGGGTAGCCCCGACTACGGCGAGGTCGCGGCTCGGTACGACGAGCTGCGGCCTCAGGACGAGGGCTGGTGGGCGCTCTTCGACCTGCTCTCGAGGGAGGGCGACCTCCGCGGAAAGCGTGTGCTCGACGTCGGCTGCGGAACCGGCCGCTTCGCTGCGGCGCTCGCAGAGCGCGGGTCGCGGGTGTGGGGCGTGGACGCCTCCCAGGAGATGGTGGCGCTCGCCCAGGAGCGCGGAGTGAACGCCAAGGTCGCCCGGGCAGAGGCGCTGCCGTTCAAGGAGGGCTGGTTCGACCGGGCGGTCGCGGTCCTCGTGATTCATGTGCTCGAACGGCCGCAGGCGTTCGCGGAGCTTGCCCGGGTGCTTGCGGACGACGGCCGCCTCGCGATCGGCACCTTCGATCACGCGCAGTTCGACAGCTACTACCTCAGCGCGTACTTCCCGTCGCTCGCCGAGATCGACCGGGCGAGGTTCCCGACACGCGAGGCGCTGGAGGAGGAGCTCCGGGCCGCCGGCTACTCCTCCCGGACGATCCCGCTCCACCAGCGCGCGGTTCGAAGCCGGGACTGGGTTCTCGAGCGGATTCGCGGCCGCTTCATCTCGACGCTGCAGCTGCTCGATGAGGATGAGTTCGCTGAGGGGCTCGCTCGGGCGGAGCGCGAGCTGCCGGCCGAGGTCGAGGCGGAGCAATTTCTGCTTGCGGTCGTCGCGGAGCGAGGGCGCTAGTCGTCCAGCTTCCCGGCGAGCTTGGCGAGCATCGTCGTGTTCCGTGTCGTCGTCGGCTGACCGAGGACGTCCCAGTCCTTCGGCTTGAGCTCCGAGTCCATCATCCGGCCCTCGATCAGCCAGTGGACCTCGCGGCCGTCCACGACGAGCCGGTCGGACGGCGTCGACCGCTCCTCGATCGCCTTGCGCTTAGCTGCCGTCGGCTTGCGGCGGAGGAACGCGACCATGTGTGTCTTCCCGGCGGGAACCTTGCCGAACGGCTTCTTGCTCGCGGCATGCCGTACCTCGTTTGCCCGCCGCACGAACGTGGTCACCTCGAAGCCGAGGGCCTGCTCGAGCTTGGCCTCGATCGCGCGCTCGAGGTCGGCGGCTCGACCGCTGGCCTCGAAGACGACGTTGCCACTCGCGATGTAGGTCGAGACGTGCTCGAAGCCGAGCTCCTCGAAGGCTGCACGCAGGCGGTCCATGGAGACCCTGCGGCCGCTGACGTTCACGGCGCGGAGGAACGCGACGTACCGCACGGGGCGCACGAAACCACAGTCGCACTTGCTCCGTCCGCCCGTCGTTGTAGAGTCCGGCTCGCTCCACGTCCTTTAACTCGGTCCAGAGAGGCCGGAAAGGAGAGCGGTTGACGCTGCCTGCCCAGACGAGCGCACGAGTCCTGCTGGACGAGGCCGCGATCGCCAGAACGCTGACGCGGATCGCGCACGAGATCATCGAGGGGAACCCGGACCTCGAGCGGGTCGCGCTCGTCGGCATCCACACGCGCGGAGTCCCGCTCGCGCAGCGCCTGCGCCGCCTGATCCACGAATTCAGCGGCGAGGAGCCGGCGTCGGGGTCGCTCGACATCACGTTCTACCGCGACGACGTCCAGGTCCGTGGCGGCGAGCCGCCGAAGCAGGCGCAGCCGGTCGTCCGGTCGACGCGGCTCGACTTCGCGCTCGAGGGGATGACCTGCGTGCTCATCGACGATGTGCTCTACACCGGCCGCACGATCCGCTCGGCGATCGAGGCGCTCTTCCACTACGGCCGCCCTGCCCGCGTCCAGCTCGCATGTCTGGCCGACCGCGGCCACCGGGAGCTTCCGATCCGTCCCGACTACGTCGGCAAGAACCTGCCGACCTCCCGCGGCGAGCGCATCCAGGTGCAGCTCGTCGAAGTCGACGAGGTCGACCAAGTCCTGCTCGTGCCCAACCCGGAGGAAGACCATGGGTGACATCCGCGTCATGCGCGACGACCTGAAGCCGCCGCCCCCGGCAGAGCGGCGGCATCTCCTGTCCGTCGCGGACCTGTCCCGAGACGACATCGAGCGGCTGCTGGCGACAGCGCGCAACTTCTCGCGCACCCTCGACCGCGAGATGAAGAAGCTGCCGACGCTGCGAGGGCGGCTGGTCGTGAACGTCTTCTTCGAGTCGTCCACGCGAACCTCGTCGAGCTTCGAGCTCGCGGCGAAGCGGCTCTCGGCGGACACGATGTCGATCAAGTCGTCGGGCTCGGCCGTGGACAAGGGCGAATCCCTCAAGGACACGGCCCTCACGCTCGGCGCCTACGACCCGGACGTGATCGTCATGCGCCACCCGCAGATCGGCGCCTCGCACTTCGTTGCGAAGGTGACGGCCGCGCACGTCGTGAACGCTGGCGATGGGAAGCACCAGCATCCGACGCAGGCGCTCCTCGACCTCTACACCCTCCGCGAGGAGTTCGGCCGGCTCGAGGGCCTGCACGTTGCAATCGTCGGCGACGTCCTCCATTCACGGGTCGCGCGCTCGCTGATCCAGGCGCTCGACCTCGTCGGCGCGCGGACGACGCTGGCCGGGCCACCGACACTTCTTCCGCGCGGCGTGGAGGCGATGGGCTGCGACACCTCCACCGACATCGCGTCGATCGGTGCTGCCGACGTCGTCTACGTCCTCCGGATGCAGCGCGAGCGGATGCTCGAGGGTGAGAACTACGTCCCGAGCCTGCGCGAGTACACCGAGCGATGGGGCGTCACGCCCGAGCGGCTGCGCGCCGGCCAGAAGGTCATGCACCCGGGGCCAATGAACCGAGGGGTCGAGATCGACCCGCGGGTGGCGGACGCTGCGGACGCGCTCATCGAGACCCAGGTGCGCGCCGGGCTCGTGACGAGGATGGCCGTCCTTTACGACCTGCTGACGAGCGGCCCGGTCGGCGTCAGAGCCGCGCAGCTAACGGAGGTGGCTTGAATGGCGGCCCCCTCCACCACAGCTCAGGGTCCCCGGCACGCTGCAAAGCGGCCGGGAACCGTGATCTGCGCTGGAGGTGACCGCTGATGCTGTTCGCCAAGGCTGCGCCGGGCGAGAACCTGGTCGTCCGGGGCGCGCGGGTGCTGGATCCCGCCGGGAAGGTCGACGGCGTCCTCGACGTGCGGGTCGACGGAGGCGCAATCGCGGAGCTCGGCTCACGGCTCGACCCGAACTCCCACCGCGTCGTCGAGGCGGAAGGGCTCACGCTCGCGCCGGCGTTCGTCGACCCGCACGTACACCTGAGGACGCCGGGTCGGGAGGACGAGGAGACGATCGCGAGCGGGACGCAGGCGGCGGCTGCAGGCGGGTACTGCGCGATCCTCGCGATGCCGAACACCCATCCTGTGGTGGACTCGGCTGCGGTGCTTGGCTCCCTTGCCGAGACCGCGGAGGCCCAGGCCGAGGTTCCGGTCGGGTTCCTGGCAGCGATCAGCAAGGGCCTCGAGGGCGGCGAGCTGACCGAGATGGCCGAGCTCGCAGATGCCGGTGCGGCAGGGTTCAGCGACGACGGCCGGCCGGTCGCCACGCCCAGGCTCATGCGGCGCGCGCTCCAGTACGGTGCCGTCGCAAACCGGCCGCTGGCATTGCACTGTGAGGAGCCGACGCTATCGCGCAGCGGCCAGATGCACGAGGGTGCCGTCTCCGCCGAGCTGGGATTCGCGGGTTACCCGTCGGTCGCCGAGAGCCTGATGGTCGAGCGCGACCTGTCGCTGGCCGCCTACGAGGGCCGGCCCGTGCACCTGCTGCACCTCTCGGCCCGGGAGTCCGTGGAGGCCGTGCGCACCGCGCGGGCCGCGGGGGTCAAGGCCACCGCGGAAGTCACGCCGCACCACCTCTGCCTGACCGATGAGGCCGTGCGGTCGCTGGACTCGAACCTGAAGATGAACCCGCCGCTGCGGTCAGTCGACGACCGGGCGGCGCTCGTGGAGGGCATCCGCGACGGGACGATCGCGGCGATCGCAACCGACCATGCGCCCCACGCGCGGCACGAGAAGGACGTCCCCTTCGAAGCGGCCCCGTTCGGCGTCACCGGGCTGGAAACGGCGTTTGCCGCGCTCTACACGCATCTGGTGGAGCCGGGCCTCGTCAAACTGGAACTGCTGCTGGAGCGCATGTCGGCCGGGCCGGCGGCGATCTTCGGCCTGCCCACACCGCGAATCGCCGTCGGCGAGCGGGCAAACCTCGTCCTGCTCGACACGAAGGCCGGGTGGCGCGTGCAAGAGGACGGCTTCCGCTCCCGCTCGTCGAATTCCTGGCTTCTCGGCCAGCGCCTCACCGGCAAGGTGCGCATGACGGTCGCGGCCGGCAGGACGGTGTTCGAGGCGTGACCGGCTTCCTCGTCCTCGAGGACGGGATGGTCTTCCGGGGTGAGTCGGTCGGTGCTCCGTGCTTCGCCTTCGGCGAGGCCGTCTTCACCACTGCGATGACCGGCTACCAGGAGGTCGTCACCGACCCGAGCTTCGCCGAGCAGATCGTCTGCTTCACGGCGCCGATGGTCGGGAACTACGGCGTCGAGCCGGAGCGCTCCGAGTCCGGGCGGGTCCACGCGCGCGGCGTTCTCATGCGCGAGGCGCGCGGTCCGGCGTGGACGGACTGGCTGCACGAGCGAGGGATTCCGGCGCTGACGGGCATCGACACGCGGTCACTCGTCCTCCGGCTGCGGGAGGTCGGCGCGATGCGGGCCGCGGTCGTCTCCGGTGAGGCATCGGTGGAGGAGACGCTCCGTGCTGTCCGCGAGCAGCCTGCGATGGCCGGGCGCCCGCTCGCGGCTTCCGTTTCCTGTGACGAGCGGTACGAGTTCGCCCGCGGCGGCCGGGCCCGGATCGCGGTCGTCGACTACGGCTGCAAGCGCTCGATTCTCCGCAGGCTCGCGAAGACCGGGGCCGGTGTCACGGTGGTTCCCGCCGCGGCTGGAGCGGACGAGCTCAATGGCTTCGACGGCGTCGTCCTCTCGAACGGCCCGGGCGACCCCGAGCCGCTGAGCCCCCAGGTCGAGACGGTGCGGTTGCTCCTGGGTCGGCTTCCGGTCTTCGGCATCTGCCTCGGCCACCAGCTGCTCGCGCTCGCCACCGGCCTCGAGACCTTCAAGCTTCCGTTCGGTCACCGCGGCGCGAACCACCCGGTGCTCGAGAAGGCGACCGGTCGGGTCCTAGTCACCGCCCAGAACCACGGCTTCGCGGTCAAGCCGGCGGCAGGCCGCGAGGCGACCCACGTCTCGCTGTACGACGGCACCGTCGAGGGGCTCGACTACCCCGAGCTGGGCGCTCGGTCGGTGCAGTTTCACCCCGAGGCCGGACCCGGCCCGCACGACGCCTGGCCACTGCTCGAGACCTGGGTCGAGGAGGTGTGCGCAGGCCTTGCCAAAGCGGCCTGACCTGTCGTCGATCTGCGTGATCGGCTCGGGGCCGATCGTGATCGGGCAGGCGTGCGAGTTCGACTACTCCGGCTGCCAGGCGCTCAAGGTTCTGCGGGACGACGGCTTCCGCACCGTCGTCGTCAACTCGAACCCGGCGACGATCATGACCGACCCCGGATTCGCCGACCGCACCTATGTCGAGCCGCTCGACCTCGAAGGCGTCACGGGCGTGCTCGAGCGAGAGCGTCCCAACGCGCTGCTCCCGACACTCGGCGGCCAGACTGCGCTCAACCTCGCGCTGGAGCTGGCCGACGCCGGCGTGCTCGACGACCTGGGTGTCGAGTTGATCGGGGCCGGATTGGACGTGATCCGGCGGGCCGAGGACCGCGAGCTCTTCCGCGATACCGTGCGCCTCTCGGGCTACCGCGTACCGGCCTCGACCGTCGTCACGAGCTGGGGAGACATCCCGCCGGAGTTGACCTTCCCTGTCGTGCTCAGGCCGGCGTTCACCCTCGGCGGCCACGGCGGCGGGACGGCTCACACCGAAGACGAGCTCGTCAAGCTGCTCGACCGGGGCCTGCAGGAAAGCCCGGTCGGCCAGGTGCTGGTGGAGGAGTCGCTCATCGGCTGGGACGAGTTCGAGCTCGAGGTCATGCGCGACCGCAACGACAACGTCGTCATCGTCTGCTCGATCGAGAACCTCGACCCAATGGGCGTCCACACCGGCGACTCCGTGACCGTGGCGCCGCAGATGACGCTCTCCGACGAGGCCTTCCAGGAGCTCCGCGACGCCGCCGCGGCGATCGTCCGCGCCGTCGGCGTCGAGACGGGCGGCGCGAACATCCAGTTCGCGCGGGACCGCGAGACGGGCGCGCTGCGGATAATCGAGATGAACCCGCGCGTGTCCCGCTCCTCTGCGCTCGCCTCGAAAGCGACTGGCTACCCGATCGCGAAGGTGGCCGCGAAGCTCGCCGTCGGCTACACGCTCGACGAGATCCCCAACGACCTGACGGGGACGACTCCAGCGAGCTTCGAGCCGACGCTCGACTACGTCGTCGTCAAGTTTCCGCGGTTCTCGTTCGAGAAGTTCCCGGCGGCCGACCGGACGCTCGGGACACAGATGAAGTCCGTGGGTGAGGCAATGGGGATCGGCCGATCCTTCAGCGAGGCATTCCTCAAGGCGCAGCGGGCCCGTGAGCTCGACGACGGCTGGGAGCCCCGCAACCTCCATCCGTGGTTCGAAGGCGAGCTCGAGTCGGCCCGCCGGATCCTAGGCCGCATCCACTCGCTCGACGCGCTCGTCGCGGACGACTGGATTCGGCTGAAGCGGGCGGGCTGGTCGGATGCCGCGATCGCCGAGCACTGCAACGCAAGCGAGGAGCTCGTGCGCGCGAAGCGGCGGTCGTGGGGGGTCCGGCCGGCATACCGGCGGGTCGACTCGTGCGCCGGGGAGGTCGAGGCCGCGTCGACGTACTACTACTCGACGTGGGGCGAGGCGGATGAAGCTCCAACGGCATCCGCCCTGGAATCAGGCAGGAGCGTCGTCATCCTCGGCTCCGGACCCAACCGGATCGGGCAGGGGATCGAGTTCGACTACTGCTGCGTGCACGCGGCGCGCAGCTATCGCGAGCGCGGGTTCGAGACCGTGATGGTCAACTGCAACCCCGAGACGGTCTCGACGGATTACGACACGTCCGACCGGCTGTACTTCGAGCCCCTCGGCGTGGAGGAGGTGCTGGCGATCTGCGAGCGCGAGCAGCCGGCCGGCGTCGTGATCCAGTTCGGCGGCCAGACGCCGCTCAAGCTGGCGCATGCGATCGAGGAGGCCGGCTTCCGGATCCTCGGGACGCCGTTCGACGCCGTGGACCTCGCCGAGGACCGTGAGCGCTTCGGCGCGCTCTGCGCCGAGCTCGGGATCGAGGTGCCGGCGTGGGGAATGGCGAGCACGCAGTCGGAGGCGATCGGCGTCGCCGAGCGGATCGGCTACCCGGTTCTCGTCCGGCCGTCCTACGTGCTCGGCGGGCGCCAGATGGTCGTCTGCTACGACGCCGAGACGGTCGCTGCGAGCGTCCCGCCGCGCTCGCGCGTCCTCGTCGACCGGTTCCTGGAGGGTGCGCTCGAGCTCGACGTCGACGCGCTCTGCGACGGCCGCGACACCTTCGTCGCCGCGGTGATGCAGCACGTCGAGGAAGCCGGCGTCCACTCGGGAGACTCGAGCTGCGTCCTGCCGCCCCCTGGCCTGGACGAGCACATTCGTGCGGAGATCGAGGAGATCCTGAGGACGCTAGCGCCTGCGCTGGGCGTCATCGGCCTCGTCAACGTGCAGCTCGCCGTCCTGGACGGGCGCGTGTCAGTGATCGAAGCGAATCCCCGCGCGTCACGGACCGTCCCCTTCGCGAGCAAGGCGATCGGCGTGAACCTGGTCGAGGCTGCCTGCCGGCTGGCGGCGGGCGCTCGCCTGTCCGACCTGGACCTCAGACGCGATCAGAGCCCGTCACAGGTCAGTGTCAAGGCCGCCGTCTTCCCGTTCCAGCGCTTCCCCGGCTCCGATCCGGTGCTCGGGCCAGAGATGCGGTCGACCGGCGAAGTCATGGCTAGCGCCGCCGACTACCCGACTGCCCTCGCAAAGGCCGAGCGAGCGGCGGGCAGGCCGCTTCCGTCGAGCGGCACGGCGTTCTTGTCGGTCTGCGACGGGGACAAGGACGCCGTGATCCCGGTCGCTGCGGCCCTGGCCGACCTGGGCTTCGCACTGGCGGCGACCAGCGGCACTGCCCGTGTCCTGGCCGCTGCAGGGCTCGTGGTCGACCACGTTCGCAAGGTGGCCGAGCGTGGCGAGGGCGCGACCGTCGTCGACCTGCTGCGGCGCGGCCGGTGCGATCTCGTGGTGAACACGCCGCAAGGCTCGGGTGCCCGCACCGACGGCTACCGGATCCGCGAGGCCGCACTCGTCGCCCGCATTGCCTGCATCACGACCGTGAGCGGTGCTGCGGCCGCCGTGCATGCCATCGCCCATGCGCGTGGAGAGGCGGTGGTTTCGCTCCAGGAGAGGATCGATGCTCAGGCGCGACCGGCATAGCGTCGTCGCCACCGAGCCCGTCGGGCCGTACACGCTCCTGCGCGTCGAGCGGGGCGACCTCGAGCCGGGCGTGCCTGGTCAGTTCTTCATGCTCGAGGCGCCGGGCCGCGTGCTGCCTCGGCCGATGAGCCTCTCGCTAGCGCCGCCCGGTGAGCTCGGCTTCCTGTTCGAGGCGATCGGGCCCGGCACGAACGCCCTCGCGGAGCTCGGCCCGGGTGACCGCATCGGGATCCTCGGCCCGCTCGGGAACGGGTTCCGGCTGGACGTCGACCGGCCGCTGCTCGTCGGCGGGGGGATCGGAGTCGCGCCCTTCCCGTACCTGTCCCAGGCGCTCGACCGGCCGGGCGCGATCCTCGGCTTCCGAACCAGGCACCACGCGGAAGCCGCGGAGCTGGTCCCGAACGCAGAGGTCGTCGTCGAGCCGACGCGGGTGACCGAGCTCCTCGAGCCGGGCTATGACGTGCTCGCCTGTGGGCCGGCCCCGATGCTCTCGGCCGTGCGGGAGCTGGCGCCCGAGGCCCAGCTGGCCTGGGAGGCGCCGATGGCGTGCGGCTACGGCTCCTGCTACGGCTGCGTCGTCGAGGTCGGCGGGCACTACAAGCGCCTGTGCCTGGAGGGCCCCGTCCTTGCTGCTTAACGCGTCGGGATGCCTCGATGCCCTGGCCGCGCCCGACGTGGCCCGCTCTCTGGACGTCTTCGTCACAAAGACCGTCACCCCTGAGCCGCGCGAGGGCAACGACCCCACGCGCATCGCCGAGACCGACCACGGGATGCTCAACTCGATCGGGCTCCAGAACCCCGGCCGCGAGCGATTCCTGGACGAGGTGCTTCCGCGGCTGCGCGAGCTCGGCATCCCGCTGTGGGTCTCGGTCGGAGGGTTTGCGGCGGACGAGTACGCGGCGACGTGCGCGCGGCTGCACAACGTCACGATCGAGCTCAATCTGTCCTGCCCGAACGTCGACGAAGCGCCCGAATCGGCCGCCGAGATCGTCGCCGCGTGCCGCGCGGCGACCCCGCTCCCGATCTACGCGAAGCTCTCACCGGCCCAGCCGGACATCGGCGAGGCGGCCCGCGCAGTCCAGGCGGCAGGCGCGGACGGCCTCTCGCTCGTGAACACGATCCGCGGGCTCGAGCTCGAACCGGCCACCCTTCGTCCCCATCTAGCTCGGGGGGTCGGCGGCTACTCCGGGCCGGCGCTCAAGCCGGTAGCACTCGCAGCCGTCTACACCGCATTCCGCGCCGTCAGCCTGCCCATCGTCGGCATGGGAGGCGTATGCAGCGGGCGCGATGCGGCCGAGTTCCTTGCCGCGGGAGCGAGCGCGATCGCCGTCGGAACGGCCCTCTTCGCGGACCCCGGCGCGCCGGTTCGGATCAGGCGAGAGTTGGCCGAGAAGGCCGAGTCCCTGGGCGCCGCCGCTCCGAAGGACCTGTGCGGAATCGCTCACGAACCCGACTTCGAGCCCTTGCCGCCAGCATTGACAACGGGCAAAACTCCTGCATTTCAGGCGAATTGATCGCTCTCGACAAGCTGTTAGTATCCCGCGCCGTGGCCTCCGTGAAGACTCAGGCGCAGGCGCCGGCCCGGTCACGCGATCAGCGCATGGAGGCTCTGCAGCGCGCGAACGACATCCGCGTGAAGCGCGCCCAGCTGAAGCGCGACCTCAAGAACGGGGACGCCGACATCGAGAAGATCCTCGAGAAACCGCCGGAGTACGTGGCCACGGCGAAGGTCTTCGACATCCTCATGGCCGTGCCGAAGTTCGGTCGAGTCAAGGCCACGAGGTTCCTCACCCAGGCGCGGATCAGCCAGTCGAAGACGGTGGGAGGTCTCTCGGACCGCCAGCGGGCCGAGCTCATTGGCCTCTTCCGGCGCTAGAGCAGCAGCCACGCCGGTCATCGTCGTCACCGGGACGTCGGGCGCCGGAAAGGGCTCGATCGAGCGCATCCTGCTTTCGCGCATGCCCGAGCTGGAGCTCGCCGTGTCCGCCACGACTCGCCCTCGGCGCTCGTCCGAGGTGGACGGGGTTCACTACTGGTTCGTCTCCGACCAGGAGTTCGACCGCAAGCTCGAGGAGAAGGGCTTTCTCGAGTACATCACCTTCCCCTGGGGGCAGCGATCCGGCACGTTGCGCTCCGAGATCGACCGGATCCTCGAGAAGGGAAAGATCCCAATGCTCGACCTCGAGACGGACGGCGCCCGCTACGTCCAGGAGAAGGTGTCCGAGGCCGTGACCGTGTTCGTGACCGCGCCGACGTTCGAAGAGCACGAGCGGCGGCTGCGGGCGAGGGCGACAGAGAGCGCGGGCGAGATCGGCGAACGGCTCGCGCTCGCGCGCCGTCAGCTCGACGAGGCCGAGCATTTCGACCACGTGATCGTCAACGACGATCT
>Ga0126305_10000584_pt1 | contig 15693 bp, 16 predicted proteins | sample Plot26_FD_92536 | JGI IMG/M metagenome (GOLD analysis project Ga0126305, IMG submission 92536) | Serpentine soil microbial communities from UC McLaughlin Reserve, CA, USA - Plot26 | ecosystem: Environmental > Terrestrial > Soil > Grasslands | place: USA: UC McLaughlin Reserve, Lake County... | reverse complement strand
ACGCAGCCTCTGGTTTATCAGCTGTCCGACAGGGCACGCTGAGCAGCTAAGCTGTTTTGGATAACTCCTGAAAGCATCTAAGGAGGAAGCCATTCTCGAGAAAAGACAGCCTTCCGTAAGGAGGAGGGTAGCTATAGAAGATAGCATTGATGGGATGGAGGTGTAATCATCAAGCTTCGGCGAGATGTTCAGCCTGCCATTACCAACAACCCAAGGCACCTGATATTATATTAGTTAATCAACTAATGCTTATTCTTCATCTTCTTCATCTTCTTTATCATTGATCTGCTTAATTGATGGATGAATGATGATAAGATAGTTGAGTAGTATACGTAAAGGTCAAGAATATGGATGAAAGTGATTTCTACTATTATTATTACAATTATTATTACTTCTATTATGGGTGGTAATAAAATAACTTGATGGCAATGATGACGATCCTATATACGGTGAAATACATTTTTTTATACTTTCTTGTTTTTTAATGTTTAATCTTTCTTTATACGATTAATTTTCTTCTTTCTATCCTTTACAATTTCTTGTAAAAGATCTCGTATATTTCTTAACGAATCTAACATTTTTTCTTCATCTTTGTAATTTAAGTTTAAAAGCAAATCCCTTACTTGTTGTATCATAATTTTTTCATCCACCTTAGTTTTTGTTTTTTTAGCTGCTGTTGTTGTTATTTGTTCGTTAAGAAAAGAGGATTGATCCAACAAATTGTATTTGTTTAACCTAACTAAAAGTATGCAATACTCTATCCAGCTATATGCTTTCCATATGTTATATTCATCAATTTCTTGTTTAGCATCTTCATCAATAGAAGGCTCATTTAAAAAGCTTTTACAATTTTGAATTATTTCTTTTATTCGCAAATCTTGAAGGTCCAAACCTTTTTTACCTATTGAAAGAATTAAAAATGGATTATATTAGTTAAATTTTAAAATTTATATATATATATTGTTCAATTTTAGTCATGTTTGCTTTTATAATAAAATTGGCCGTATCAAAGTATAACTTTGTCATTTTCTAAATTTTTTGCAATAAAGAAGGAAAAAAAGGAAAATTATTTCTTTCTTCTCTTCATACAGAACTTTAGATAAGATCTAGAAAATAGTAGAGGACTGGTATCACCCAATTTTCATAAAATCTTTCCATATTTTTTATAGTTGTCAAAATCTAATTAAATTCTGTTTAACATGAATAAACGTGCAATAGTTAGATGCATATATAAATAAAGAAGGATACAAATCGAATTCCTAATTGGTATATTTTATCAACTTTTATTGATTTTCTTGGAGATTATAGTTAAAACTTTGAGGTATATAATATATTTTGTTTATATCTCGATTGCCTATAATATAAGTAAATTACCAAAATACATTTGAAAATATAACAAAAACATTGTCAATTGATATTGATATACTACACTTTTTATTTAATAAACAAATCGTGACGTAATTATTATAATAAATTGCAGAAAGAAGAAAAAATTCTTTTTAATACTATTGAATTATATGAGGAAATTAACAGTTAGAATTGTTTACGATGGAGAATAATTATAAAAAATTATTATGCGCTCTTTCTGTTATTATAATAGTAGTTATAATTATTCAGCTAAATATTGCTTTTGGCTCAAATTTTGAAAGAAATAACAATACTATAGTAAAAGATAACACTAATCTTGATAATAACTTGGAAGTGGATAAGCAAAATTTAACGGGTTCAATAAATATAAATAATAATGTTCGAGTTACTGTAGGATCAGATATATAGTATTTGAAGGATAACCAATTAGTTTAAATCGAATAATTGCTAATGCAATTTTACTTCCAACACTATCTCTTATTTATTTCTAGAATTAACATGAAGGTTTTAACTTTAATTTGGCAAAAGAAGCTAAAAAATAATTTGAGGAAAAAATCGATTTTAGGAAAGATACAGTCAACATTCTAGTTATAGATATCAATAAAATAGCAAAAGGTTCTTTTAAAAATATACCTTCAACGTTATCGCCATTACCCCATCATCATTTCTAAACATCTTCAACAACGGAGGTGGTAGTAGTAGGTAGTCGTAGTAGTGGACATTTCAATTCTTACTTTAGAGATTGATATATCAAAATAAAGGCAAAGTCAAGATTTCCTTCCCTTTTTTAAGTGAAATTTTTTTAATTTAATCTAAGATTATTCTAATTATGAGTTATCATACTCTATTATGCGTATAATATTTATTTTCCATGTCTAAAACCAAAGTGTAAAATATTAATATCCTATATTTTGAAGATAATTGCTTGGAATCTAAATCACCGTTTTACATAGAGGTCAGTGATCTCAATAATTTTGCTCGTTTAGTATGTGCATTAGAACGAGCACCCTTACCTTGTTTTTCTATGAATTTGAATAATAATCATATCTTTGCTGTTCAAACCGAGTTTGTTAATGGTATTCCAGTAATATACTATGCTAAATATATGAATTCGAACTTTTCAAATCAATTTATAGCGTATAGATGCCATGGTCTATCCGAGACTGTGACTCTAGTAGACACTGCTTCAAATCCTCTTTTTGTTTATTCTCCCATTATAAATATTGAAAAGTTACCTGCAATCATGGAAAAGAATTCAAGAAAAAGCAAGAAAATAACTTATACAAAGATTATGTTAAGAGATCTTGATAGCCTTGCAAAAATTGCTGCATACAAAACAATTTATGATGAACCCCCTTTACCAATCATATTCTTTGAAAATAAAAAGAATAGTACTTATACTTTAGGTACTTCGATAAATTTCATGGAGACTGATTCTTTGACTTATTTTTACTATGTTAATATAGAAAGCGAACCTGCTAATTTTTTAAAATATTCTACTCAAAGATCTGAAAAACCATGTTTTACAAATTCTATTGAGAACCATGGTTATATTTATCTGAAAATAATAAAACTAGCAAAGGAACATCCACTAGTGACAAATGACGATTGATAATCGTTTCTCTAATACCTTTTCTTCGTCATATAAATCTAGGATAATTAATTCTTCAAAAGAAAAAAAAAGTCCAATAGTATTAGCATTGGATTTTTATTTAGAAAATTTCAATAATAATAATAAAAATTTATTTAAAAAATGTAAAGAGATTATATTATCTACTGCGTCTCAAATCTGTGCCATCAAAATAAATTTTCATCTTTTACTATCTTTATCAAATATTCATATCCTGGAACTTAATTTTCTTGCCCATAAACTAAATCTCCAAAGCATTGCTGATATAAAACTAAATGATATAGGAAACACGAATATAGTAACCGTAAATAGACTGCAGAAATTAGGATTTGATGCAGTAATTGTAAATCCTTTTATTGGAATAACAGAAATGAAAGATCTTGTAAGTTATGCACATTCTATAAATTTTGGAATAATCTCACTTGTTTATATGAGTCATCCTTCTTCATTTGAAGGTTATGGATTGAATATTGTTATTCCTTCCCCTTCTGTCTCCTTTTCTTCTTCTACCGGTACTACTGTTACTGCTAATACAAATAATAATAATAATAATAAAAAAAATGACACTAGTTTTAATAGAAATATCATTCCCATGTATCAATTACTTTATAATTATGCTTATTCTAGTGGCTCTGATGGGATTGTCATAGGAGCAACAAAATTTAATATTATAAAAGAAATTTCTAAATTAAATGATGAAGTTTCTATTTATTCTCCTGGTTTCATTACTCAAGGTGGTTCAATTGATGAAACAATTAAAGCTGGAACAGACTATTTTATTATTGGAAGACACATAATAAATTCTGCTTTTCCAGATGAAAATTTAAATTCAATAATAGAGACAATTAGAAAACATAAAAAATTTCAATATAATGATAAATAAAATCTTTGTATTTAGAAATAAGTATATTTATCTATAAATAAAAGAAAAAGTGACTCAAATAATAGTGTCTACTAGATTAGAATGTTATTAATTCCTTATATGATTTTAGTCTTTCATCTATATCTTTTGTAGATATCTTTAAAATTTTATTTATACCAAAATCTTCTACTGCAAAAGAACCCATGAGATTTCCATAAATTGATGCTTCTCTGATTGTCTTTTCATTTATCTTACCTACCTTGGATAAATGGCCAAGGAATCCACCTGCAAAACAATCCCCAGCACCAGTCGGATCAACTACATTTTCTACAAGTACTGCTGGTGATGCAAATGTAATGTCTTTGTAAAAGAGAATAAAACCATGCTCTCCCTTTTTAATAATCACTAATTCTGGACCCAATTCTTTAATTTTTCTTGCACATTTGATGACATTATATTCACTTGTTAATAGTCTAGCTTCAGAAATATCAATTGTTATTCCATTAACTCTGCGAATCATATCCATTACTTGATCATATTTATTATGAATCCAATATTCGATAGTATCGCAAAGCACAAAGTGAGGATTGCTAAATAAACTCTGTATTTTCATATTTTGAACAGGATCGTTATTTGCCAAAAAAACATATTTAGAATCAACCAATTCATCAGGAATTGAAGGTTCAAAATTTGCAATAACATTTAGTTCTGTTTTATTGGCCGTCCTAACTGTTAAAGTAGGATCAAAAGAAGAATCATAATGAAAACTTTTTTCATTATCTTTTACAATAACCCCTTTAGTATTCAAATTTTGGTCCAAAATTTCTTTATAATAGTATGGAAAATCATTACCAATTATTCCCACAATATTAGTTGAAGTATATTTTGATGCCGATAGGGATGCGAATGTTGCTGCGCCACCCATTATTCGTTCTTGTGTTTTTATAGATGTTCTCGTAGTATCTAGTGCTATTGACCCAAAAATAGTAAGCATGCTTGTTTAGTCATAGAAGGACTATAAAAATTATTTTTAGATAAATACTTATCATCTCTTTAAGTAATAAATGAAATTATGGTGGGTCTTATTGTTGCAATTACTGGTGGATCTGGTGTAATTTATGGTGTAAAATTAATTGAATCGTTAAAGTCACTCAACTTGGAAACTCATTTGATTATAAGTGAATGGGGAGAAAAAACAATTAAAATTGAAACACATATCGATATAGAATATATAAAAAATCTTGTAACCCAATATTATGATAATAAGAATATGGCAGCTCCTGTATCAAGTGGCTCTTTTAAAACTAAGGGCATGGTCATTATTCCATGCAGTATGAAAACACTTGCTAGTATAGCAAATGGATTAGATGATAGTTTAATTTCAAGAGCTGCAAGTGTGTGTATTAAAGAAGGTAGAAAATTAGTTGTGGTACCAAGAGAAACGCCTCTTTCAAAAATACATCTAGAAAATATGGTTAAATTGTCTGAGTTAGGGATAACTATATTACCAGCAATGCCAGGGTTTTATTTTCATCCAAATACCATTGATGATCTTTTATCTCATATTGTTGGAAAAGTTTTGGATCAATTTGATATAGACAATAATATGTTCAAAAGATGGGGATCAAAAAATAAAACATAATAAGGATAATAAAAATAATAATTATAATTATAAATATAATAATAATAATAATAATAAAAAATCAAAAGAAAAAATTTTTGTAAAATAATTAGAATTAATTTTTTAATTTTTATAAAACCTCGTTAGATTACTTGAAATCTTAAAAGAAAGTCCTATGCATATAAAAAATACTAGTGAGCTAAAAATTATTTGATATACGATATCTACGTGATAGTGTCGTAAAACCATTAAAACGACAATTCCAGGAATAGTTATAATAATTGCTAAAAGCGTGCTAAACTTGTAAAAAGAAGAGGTAGATATCTTTTTTTTGTTTTCATCAGAAGAGGAAGATGAAGAGGAAGAAGAATTAGTAGAATGATGAGGAGTGTCTATGTCTTCGTCGTCGTTCACAATCTTTAATCTTTATCAAATGTAATTTATATATTTATACTTGATTCTCCTTTAGCGAAAGATTATTGCTTTCTTCCCATAATTTCATTTTTTCAATTTTTGCTTTTCTTCTTATTTCCTGCAGGAAATTATATACATTTTTATGTGATCTGCCAGAACATATTCTCGTTATTGCTTCAGTCGTTAAATTGATTTGGTCAGGGCTGCCAATTATTCCTACATGGTGACCATATATGGAGATATAAGAGCCTGTTAGTTCTTCTATAGTTCTTCTGGATTTTCCTTTTTCCCCTATCAGCCTACTTTTAACTCGTGATAAGGAATTTGATGATTTGCCAACATAGTCTCTCAAGTCAATAACTTCTAAACTATTCTCTTCCTTAAACAAATTAAATGCTCTTTCTGGAGAGAAGCCTTTAGAGATAGCCATTACTATTTCCAATGCTTTATTTAAATCAAGTATATTCAAAGGATTAGTATTTCTAGATTTTAACATCACATCACCATATTCACTATCAACTTCCATGTCTATATTGCATTTATTTTCTATTTCTTCTTTAATAGATCCCTTTTTTCCTATAATGGCTCCAATTCTTTCTTTTTGAATTCTTAAAGTACGTTGATAACTCATTCTAGTTCAGCTCCTTAATATAATAAACATTGCATTTAAAATATCTATTTGATAAATATTAATAAAAGAAAAAAAAATTGATTACATCTCAACTAATAGTTTTGCTGGAATTTAAAAATCATTAAAAAAGGAATATCTGAAACTATCTTTATACTTTCTTTTTTTGCAAGTCCTAAACTCAGAGTCTTATCGACAACCCTTCTTCCAATGAGATTAGCAATAGAGCATCGTTTTAATAAATGAGTTATATCATTCTCATTTACAATCTCGTTAAAAAACTCGTTGGTTATGATAATATTTAGTGTATCACTTTCTATATTCTTACCAAGTAATTCCTCATCACATATGTTTACCATTAACGAGCCTTGATAACTCATTTTTCTCATATAGAATTTCTGATTAACATTAGAATTAGAGGGGGAAAATTTTGAAATATTATTGTTAGTATCTGTCATTTAGGTCAGAGCTCAGATTAACAATCTGTCTAACTATATATGAATTAATTCCGTATACCATTTTTATGATTTTCTTATCTTTTGTTATTCATTACCAATTATTGAAAGTGTTATATGGAGAAAAATAGTAGCAAACATTACTTCAATTCATAATGGATAAACGTACAAGAATTGTCTCAGTAAAATGAAAAGATATTATAGTACTATTTGTCTTGTCTCGGGTTTTTTCTTTATTTTAATGTTCTTATAAAAAATACAAAAGAATATTGTTTTACCTCGACAAATTCCTATATAATTTAAGCACATAAATATGTGTATAATAAATAATAGAAAAATAGTATGAAATTCATTTTAATAACGAATGATTTATGCACTATGACGCTTTTATTTTAGGAACATACTCTTCAAATTTATGCTATCAATAACACTCAAAGAACTTTATATAGGTAATTTAATTCTATTTTATAGCTATTTAAAAAAGGAATGATATTCATATCAATTAGCAAAAAGTAATTGCGAAAGTTGCGATATCTGATTGTAATTCATAATTTACTAATTATATAAGAATAATAGATCTATGTATATCGATATCTATAATAAAAAATATCATTTTATAAAAATAACTGATTGAAATGCCTTCTTTATATACTTCCCAATCTTTTGACGTATTTTTTATACGCATCCAAATACGATCTTTTGTCTCCTATATCAAGGAAACCAGAATCTATTGTAAATGCTTTAACAATTTTCTTCTGAGAAATGACGTCCTTTACTATTTTATCCATTCCAATAGTACTAGAGTCAGGGATCATTCCTAAAAATTCGTTTTCCATTATATAACAGCCAATATTTATTAGGCCTTCAACTTCTGGTTTTTCTCGCCATGCTGTAATAATATTTACTTCTTTGTCTACATCTATGAAACCGTACTTCAATCTTGTTTTATATTTCATCAAAGCCATAGAAAGGAAGGCCTTTGATTCTTCATGCTCATGGACCATTTTTGCTAAATCAAAATCATAAATAGAATCACCATAAATACATAGAAATCTATCCCTCAACTTCTTTTCCGCAGTTTTCAACTGGCCTGCAGTTGCTAATGGTCTTTCAGAACGTGCATAGGATATTTTTATACCAAATCTTCCTCCATCTTCAAAGTAGTCTTCAATAGTTCTATGCAAATAACTTACACAAATTATTACTTCATCAATATTTTTTAACTGCTTGACCCATTCTACTAAATATTCAAGTAATGGTTTATTTCCCAACGGCAACATAGGTTTGGGAATAAAGAAAGTATAAGGTTGTAATCTTGTTCCTAATCCACCAGCAAGAATAACTGCCTGCATATTAAAACGTTAATTTAATTGTAAGTATAATATACTTTTAGATTAATTCGTTAATCAGTACAACTCTATTATTCTTTTTAGATATGCTAGAATCTCTGTAGGATTTTCTCCAAATACTATTATCATAGGTTCTTTTCCAATGTCACCTTTATGATAAATCACATTTGCATTGGGTTCTCTTCGTAATGCTTCCTTGATTCCCCAAGGGATTGTATATCCTTCTTTTTCTTTGAATTCATTTGACTCCAATTGTCGTTCATATTCTGATACTTTCAAAAAGGATTGTAACAATCCAATGATCTTTTTATCGTATTTTATATTGAATCCCGATCTTATTGTAGGATTAATGGTCATATATGAAAGCACTGCTGATGCAATATGTTTTGATGTCCCAAATTCTATACAAGAACTTGCTTTCACTTTTGTTTCATCCATTTTTACTATTCGACCTTTAACTCCTGCAACTTCCATTAAAGTAGTGGCATTTGGTATTGCATACGCAAAATTGGATTGTGTTTCTGGAATTAACTTTCCCATTCCTTTAATCTCTTCCAAATCTTTGATGGCTTTTGTTAATTTTTCCATTACTTGAAACTTAAATGATGCTAAGGTAGTCATTGTTATGCTAGTATCAACAACTGGATTACCTTTTCCTATGTACAAGAGATTTTGTAAAGCCTTATTTACAAATTGATTAGCCATATAACATGCTCTAGGTATTTCGTGTCCTTTTGAAAGGACTGCAGCCAATGCGGCAGAAAAATTGCAACCCGAACCGTGATTTTCTGGAATATGTAGTAGAGGATTGGAATATTCTATTATATGCAAATTCACATCAATTAAAGTATCAATAGAATCTTTAGAATTATGATGTCCTCCTCCCTTAATAATGACATTTTTAGGACCTAATTCCTTTATCTTTTGTAATGCTTTTTTTATATCTTCTTTTGTATCAATATTGATTCCTGAAAGTTTTATTGCTTCTTTGATATTTGGTGTTGTTATTGTTGCAATAGTTAATAGCTTTTGTGTGAATAGTTGCATTGCCTTAGGCTTGATCAGATTTTGTCCAGATGTAGAAGTAAAAATTGGATCTATGATTATGGGAATATTCTCATTTTTTAAAATGTCATATATTTTGGTAATTATTGATTCATCATAAACCATTCCAATCTTTATCGATTCAATTTTTATATCTTCTAAAATCAATTTTATCTGTTTTATGACTATTTCAGAAGGAATAGGAAATATCTCTCTTATTTCCTTTGTATTTTGAACAGTTATTGCAGTAATAGCAGAACATCCATACACTCCTAACGATGAAAAGGTTTTAATATCTGCTTGAATTCCTGCTCCTGAACTAGGGTCACTTCCAGCAATACTTAATGCAGAATTAAATTTCATATTTGTGATTAAGGTAAAATATATACAGATTCTATTATTATTATTATTTAATTAATTAATTAATTTATTAATTAAATTATTAAACGAATAACGATTAAATTAATTATTATAAAAAGATATTTTTGCTTTCATGTGTAGTCTTTCTCTTTCGTTACACACCTAAAATTTGTTTTAACAATGCTCTATAGTCTACTTTTTCTTTTTTACTACCAGGAGATGGAAGTTCAAAAATCAAAGGAATAGGTTTTACAGAACGGAGTTTTGCCAAGTCTAGTCGAATATCTTTGCCAATATCGTCACTTAATAAAACTAAACCGGCTTCATTTTTAGAGATTATTTGATTTATTTTTGAAAGAGCTTCTTTAGGACTTTGAACATCAATTCCTTCGATCCCAGCCATCTGAAAACTTGATACAAATATACGATTTCCTAATGCTATAACTTTCAATTTTATTATTGTGAATAATTTTCGTCCTATTAATACTTTTTTTAATTTAAAATGTATGTTAGTCCAAAAAATTAATAACTTGTAGTAATATGTCTAAAATATTAGTAAATTTTTAAAATAATGAAAAAGGAGACCAAACCCAACGATGCTAATAAGATAAGTGTTGCTTTCCATAAACCTGTATTCGCTTTTTCACTAATGTCCCACATACCTCCTCCTTCTCCTCTAAAATATCTCTCATCATACTGTTTGAGATTTTCATAACTGTAGAAATTAACAAAATCTGCCGGAGGCGTCCAATGAAATCCTTGTTGTTGCTGTTGAAAGTTTTTCTCAGTTGTAAGCTTATTATCATATCTTTTCCTAGATTTCTCATCTGATAAAACCTCATATGCTTGAACAATTTCCATGAATTTTTGTTTTGATTCTTCAGAATTTTTATTTTTGTCAGGATGATGTTTAAGGGCAAGCTCACGAAAAGCTTTTCTTATTTGAATTTGATTAGAATCCTTTGCTACCCCTAATATCTTATAATAATCTGACACTTATTACTTTATTCTTCAAGGTAAAATAATAATTTTTTCATGATTTTATATATTTATAAAGAGATCTTCTATAATGGTCACTATAACAATCAAATCATAATCTATTTATCTTCGTAATGGATCTCATATTATATGGAAAGATTCTTTGGAAGGAAGATAACTAGTAAATTTAATCTAGAAGAGAAAGCTAAAGAAGAGAAAGATAAAGAAAAAAAACCTTCCGAATCGGAGAAGAAAAATAAAACTAGTAGTATTACTGATATTCAAAAATTTGATCTTTATAATAAAGGAATTAATCATATGGCTAACGAGAAACTTTCTGATGCCATTAAATGTTTTGAATTATCTTTAAGAATTGATCCCCAATTTGTTAATGCGTGGATTAAGAAAGGATATTCTCATTTCCATCTTGGTGAATATACTGTTGCTGTTTCTGCTTATGATAATGCCCTTGATCTAGATATCAATAATTTTGAGGCATGGAATCTTAAAGGACTTGCGTATTATAGGATGAAGAACTTGGTAAAAGCCATAGAATGTTGTGAAAAAGCAATAGATATCAATCACAATGATGGAATGTCTTGGTATAATTTATCATGCTATTTAGTTCTTGATGGAAGTGTAGATGATGGAATGGAAGCCCTAAAACGAGCAATTGAAATTGATATTTCATATGCTAAACGTGCTGTTAGAGATAAAGATTTTGAAAACGCCAAAGCAGAAGAAGGATTTAGAAGAATAGTTGAAGTTGTTGTTCTGGAAGCAATAAGACATGGTTATGATTATGCAGGAAAAATAGTTTGGATAACTGGTATGGATAAAGTTGAAGTTGATGATGCTTTACTTAGGTTAACTATGCGAGGTTTGGTAATAAGAAGGGAAAAGAAAAATTTATTCAATAAAGAGGAATATTATGAACTTTCTAAAGAAATAGCTTCAAAAGTTGGTACAGTGAAACGTTCAGGTTTAATGGGAAAATCTAGAGAGATCTCTCCACCCGTTCAACAATTAAAAGATATAAGCGAACTCTTAGGAAAAAGTAGAGAATCTATAGAGCAAGGGGATGTTGAAACAACTATAGGTTATTTTGATAAATTGATAAATCCTTCTATTCATGGAAGTACTATGATAGAGAAATTCTTCAATGAACATAGGGATTTAAGGTTATATCAAAATAGATTGAGAGACAAGGGACAAGAGTATTTGAATTCTCATAAAACTGATTTCATAAAATTAATAACCGAGATTGATAGTAAGGTTAGAGGAACTCATTTCTCTAATAATATTGTAGACAACTAAAAGAAGAGAAGAAAAAAGCAACAGCTATTCCGCATTCTAGTGAAAAACATAGAGACGATTTTTTAGTAATCATACAATAAAAGGCATTAGTAATATATAATCAATTGATGGTGATCTAACAGTATATGGCAAAGATTTTTGCTGATGTCAGCGAGAAAGAAATCAGTCGCTCAATTGCTGCAATGTTTATGGAAACCCTGAATGAATATACCGACTCAGAGGTTATTATTATTGGTGCCGGGCCTGCTGGTCTATCTGCAGGTAGAGAATTAGGTAAATCTGGAATTAGAACATTAATTATTGAACAAAATAACTATATTGGTGGTGGTTATTGGGTTGGAGGTTATATGATGAATCCTGTAACTGTAAGAGCGCCTGCCCAGAAAATTTGGGATGAACTAGGAGTTCCATATAGAGTCATAAGAGACGGTCTTTATGCTACGTGGGGACCTCATGCTTGTTCTAAATTAATAGCTGCAACTTGTGATGCTGGAGTTAGATTTTTGCAATTAACAAAATTTGATGATCTAATTATTAAAGATAAATGTGTTGGTGGTGTTGTTGTAAATTGGATGCCAGTTTCTGCATTACCAAGAAATATTACTTGCGTAGATCCAATTGCATTTGAAAGTAAAATAGTTATAGATGCATCTGGTCATGATTCTGTTGCGGTAAAGAGATTAATGGAAAGAGGTTATGTAAAGTGGAAAGGAATGGATCCAATGTGGGTAGAAGGAGGTGAAGATGCCGTAGTTAATTATACTGGTGAGATATTTCCTGGTCTAATTGCAACAGGAATGTCAGTAACTGAGACTCATGGTCTTCCAAGAATGGGCCCTACATTTGGTTCAATGCTATTATCGGGTAAAAAAGCTGCTGAAATAGCTACTCGCAAGTTAAAAGAAGTACCACAAATTCCAAATTGAAAAAACTAGAATAAATTCCCTTTTTTTCTTTTTCTTCTTTTATTTTCTGTTTTACTCTAATTTTTAATTAACTATGTTTTATTGTAAATGCATAAAGTTCCATAATGAATCTTCATGGTCTGAATTAGATATTGATAAGATTGTATACTATCTACAGAAAATATTTCCCAATAATGTAATAGAAAAAGAGAAAGAATCTTTGTTATCTTTTAATTCAACAAATAAAGAAAAAAATTTCTCATTTTATAAACAAGCTATTGTTCAAGACTTAAAAAAACCATTATACATATATGATTTAAATTATTATAATTCTTCTAATAGTATAGAAAAAATAGTCGTTGAATCCAACAAAAAAAATGAATTTGATGATCTCTTATTATATGATGGATTTCTTATACAAAAATTTCTTCAAAAATTAATAGAAAATGGTGAAAAGCAACAGCAGCATCAAGAATTAACATTTTCAAAAATTAATATTCTTATAACTGATAAATTATTATGTACATTTGATGAGACAGATTGGAGATATCATGCTAGAACTATAATTTGTGGAAATCCGACTTTGATTTCTACTTCTGGAATTGTAGAGGGAATTGCTAAACCTCGTGATTACTATTATAAATTATTTTTTTTTAAAGAGGATCCTGATATTGTTGATGAGCTCAAAAAGGAGTATACTGGACAATTTATCACTTATAATGATCCGCGAATAAATGATGTTATTGAAGGTTTAGTTCTTCAATCAATTTTTTATTTTATCAATTCAGGAGTTCCTTTTTGCGAAGACCGAAATTGTAGGTTTTTCAATGCACACTTTCAGGATGATGTAATTAGAATAAATATAAAAGAAAAAAAGATATGTCAAAAACATAAAACTCTCATATGTAAATACAATCAAAGTCTTTTTATTAATAATAATAATCGTTTTAACAATACAGAGTAGAGACAATGTAACGAACAAATTATTAACTGGTCTTTATTTTTATGTATAACATACAGATAATGCAAGTCCATGATAAGGGTGATAATGACAGTAGAGATTCTAATAATAATCAAAAATTACAAACTTTTGATGTTATTATCATTGGTTCAGGTCCTGCTGGCTACACTGCCGCAACATATACATCTCGTGCTAAGCTAAAGACTTTAATAATAACTGGCAGTTTGCCAGGAGGACAATTAATGACAACTAGCGAAGTTGAAAACTACCCCGGATTTCCTAATGGAATATTTGGACCTGAATTGATGATGAATATGAGACAACAAGCTGAAAGATTTGGTTCTATTATTGTTGATGACGAAGTAATAGGAGTTAATTTTAAACAAAAACCTTTTTTTGTACAAACGTATTCAAAGGCATATTTATCTAAATCAATCCTAGTATGTACAGGTGCTACGCCGAGAAAATTAGGCATTGCAGGAGAGGATGAATATGGGGGTAGAGGTGTTTCTTATTGTGCTACTTGTGATGGTCCTTTCTTTAAGGGGGAAGATATTGCTGTTGTTGGAGGTGGAGATACTGCGCTTGAAGAGGCTACCTTTCTAACAAAATTTGGAAAATCAGTAAAATTAATTCACAGGCGCAATTCACTTAAAGCAAGCAAAATATTACAAGAAAAATCATTTGAGAATTCAAAAATTCAATTTCTGTGGGATAGTACAATTACTAAAATAACTGGCAATAAAAAAATTTCAACAATATCAATAAAAAATGTAAATACACAAGAAGAAAAAGAACTAAACGTTGGAGGTTTATTTATAGCGATTGGACATGAACCCAACACAAAAATCTTTAAAAACCAACTTGAAATGGATGATCCTGGTTATATTGTTTTGAAAGAACACTCAAGAACTAGCGTTGAGGGAGTATTTGCAGCAGGAGATGTCCATGATTTTCGTTATAGGCAAGCTATTACTGCTGCTGGATATGGTTGTATGGCTGCTCTTGATGTTGAAAAATGGTTAACTGAAAAGAAAAACGATAATAACCATAAATTATAAGTTAGTAATGATAAACTATACTAACTAAATTAACAAAAACATATTACTTTTAATTAATGTTTTAATACTTTATACATATACACAAAATAATTATCAATTCATCATCATCAGTAGCTGACTATAATTTTTTACATATCATTACTTTTTTGTTTAAAGAGTTATACCTTAATTAATAAAAGAAAATTGGTTTTTATTGCTAGTACAATAATTCTGAGAGATACTTTGCATTTTCTAAAACTTTCTCGTATTCTTCAGCAGTAAAAACATTTTGTTCTTTATATAGACTCTTAAATTTTCTGCCATCATCAGCAAAAATGCCTACTATTATTCCTTTTTTAATTTTATTTCGAGTTTCTAACATTGCTGACATTACTGAACCAGAGGATGGTCCAACTAAAATTTTCTCTTTGGTAGCAAGTTCTTTTACCATTGTAAAAGAATCTTTATTAGTTGCAGTAAACCATTCATCTACTACATGCTCTCGTCTTTTAAAAAGGTCAGGCATAGAAGATTCTTCAAAATTTCTTAAACCCTGCAATAAATGATTTCTTTGTGCTTGAATTGCAACAACTTTAGTATTCGGATTCTTTTCTTTCAAATAGACACCCGTACCTGTTATAGTTCCTCCAGTTCCACATCCCGTTAGAAAATGAGTAATCTTACCATTAGTTTGATACCATAGTTCAGGGCCCGTACTATCATAATGAGCCATAAAATTAGCATCATTTTCATATTGATTT
>Ga0126305_10000582_pt1 | contig 15714 bp, 12 predicted proteins | sample Plot26_FD_92536 | JGI IMG/M metagenome (GOLD analysis project Ga0126305, IMG submission 92536) | Serpentine soil microbial communities from UC McLaughlin Reserve, CA, USA - Plot26 | ecosystem: Environmental > Terrestrial > Soil > Grasslands | place: USA: UC McLaughlin Reserve, Lake County... | reverse complement strand
CTCCGCCAAATGCAGTATTTCCAAATTTTACAGCAGCCGAAAATCGCGGTAAAGAAATTTTTCTTTCGCCTGTCGGGGGTTGTGCACCTTGTCACGGTTCTGAAACGTTTACAGCACCAGAAGCAAAAAATAATGGACTTGATGCAACAGTAACTGACCGCGGATTTGGTACAGTAACAAGTAATGCAGCGGATGATGGCTTATTCAAAGTAACCTCTTTAAGAAACGTTGAACTTACTGCTCCTTATATGCATGATGGAAGATTTACGACCTTAGAACAGGTGATCGAACACTATAATACAGGAGTAAAAAATCATCCCAATTTGTCAGCGCAATTAAGATCGCCTAACGGACAGCCGAGGTTATTGAACATCTCTGTGGCTGACAAGGCAGCTTTAGCGGCATTCCTGAAAACACTTACTGATCGAAATGTAACCACAGATGTAAAGTATTCCAATCCGTTTAAGTAGAAATTGAACAGTGGTCCAAATCATTTTACTGATAAAATCGTTACATTTAATATCCTCAAACCCAGACTAACAATGAGAGCCTTATTGCTTTTAGCAATCGCTGGTTTATTCGCTTCATCTCAATTAGCAGCCCAGTTAAGAATACCTGCAATTATCTCTTCGGGCCTGGTGCTGCAACAAAATGACTCGGCAAGCTTGTGGGGTTGGGGAAATCCGGCAGAAAGGATCTTAGTGACCACAAGCTGGGATGGAAAAACAGATACTGCGACGGTAAATAACCGTGCAAATTGGAAGATCAAAGTAAAGACTCCTTCAGCTGGTGGTCCTTATACTATCACATTAAAAGGGACGAACACTATTGTCCTGAATGATGTGATGATCGGGGAAGTGTGGGTTTGTTCAGGACAATCAAATATGGAATGGAGTTATGGGAATGGGTTAAAAGATATAAGAGATGAGTTGCCTGCATGCTATAATACCAATATCCGTTTTTTTCATATACCAAAAACAACAGCCAATCATCCCCAGGATGATGTGAAGGCAGAATGGAAAGTTTGTGATTCTAATTCTTTGAAATCTTTCAGCGCAGTTGGTTATTTCTTTGGAAAAAAAATAAATAAAGATCTGAATGTACCGGTGGGTTTGATCAATGCAAGTTGGGGAGGAACGCCTGCTGAAGTATGGACACCGGAATCCATATTTGACAATGATGATGAGCTTCGTTTAGCCGCAGCCCGCCTTCAGAGTTTTCGCTGGTGGCCAAATCATGACGGACTTTGTTATAATGCCATGATCGACCCAATTACCAAGTTCAATATTGCCGGTGCTATTTGGTACCAGGGAGAAAGTAATGTCGGCAATAATGATACTTATTACAAGTTATTTACTACGATGATCCGATCATGGCGTGAAGTGTGGAAAAAAGATTTTCCTTTTTATTATGTACAAATTGCGCCGTATAAATATGGGAATAATAATGTTGGTGCTTTAGTGCAGGAAGCACAAGCAAAGGCAATGAATTTTCCTAATACCGGGATGGTAGTAATAACTGATCTTATAGACAATGTCAACAATCTCCATCCACCCAATAAGCATGATGTTGGCTACCGGCTTGCCAACTGGGCATTGGCTGAAACCTATAAGCAAAAGGGGATCGCCTATAAAAGCCCGGTGTATAAAAGCAAAACAATTAATAAGGGTAAAATCATTTTAAGTTTTGACAATGTAGCTAAAGGATTCAAAGAAAATAATTCAATCGAAGGTTTTTATATCCTGGACCTAACAACAAAACAATGGCTGCCCGCACAGGCAAAAATTGAAAAAGATAAAATTATAGTTTGGCGTGATGATGCTGAGCCGGCACAAGTACGTTATGCTTTCGGCAACACTAGTATTGGAAATGTCTTCAGTAAAGAAGGATTACCACTGTGTCCATTCCGGACAGATGAACTGGATGTGGATCAAAGTCCGGTTAAATAAAAACCCCGCAGGTATTGCAGGGTTTAAAATATTCAGACGAAAAATTATTTTGCTGGTGGCGGTGGTGGCGCTAATGTAGCTTCCGGAATAACATTTTTAATGGGAGGGGTTGATTTGAGATAAGCAAAAATTGCTTTCAGCTCATCGTCAGTCATTTCAATTGCAGGCATCATAGACATGGGCGGCATAATTGGTCTCGTACCTTCAAGCCCCATCCATTTCTTTTCATGTAGTGCTTTCAAAAATTGTTCTTCCTTCCAACTGCCTATACCGGTAGAGTCTGACGTAAGGTTCGCGGCATACGTTGTCCCCCAGGGTCCTGTCCAGGCCGTAAATGTGCTTGTGACTATGAGACCTTTTTTACCAGCTTCTTTCGCGTCAAAATTGGCCGGCGGCATTTGTGCAGGATGTCCTGAAAGCATCAGGCTCATATCATTCTCCGGCCCGTTCGGTCCCATTTTTTTAGGTGTATGACAATCATTGCATCCGGAAATGAAGACAAGGCGTTCGCCCCATTTTAGCTGGCTGTCAAAGCCACCAAATTGGGCAACCGTTGGTTTTACTTCGTTGGTTTCTTCGTTTTTCGCATCTGTACACTGTGTGGAGATAAAAGCAACAGCAACAAGCATCGCTGCTGTGGTGGTGATTCGTTTCATAAATTTTTGTTTTGGTTTACGTTTTGGGAGTAAAAGCTACAAATTTTTTTTAAAATATGAAATGAAAATTATTGTATACCTGTTAAGAACTCAATGAAAATAAAACAGGGCATTCGGCCAATAAACATTATCTTTGTGCTTCAAATTTGAGTTCTAGTTTTTGGTAAGTAAATGATTTTTTCTGCTAAGCGTTAATCTGCTAAATAGTCAGTCTTCTTTCCAGTACTCGTTTCTCAGATCATTTTTAATTTAAATTTTAAAAGTAAATGAACATTTATGTTTCAAACTTAAGCTTCAACGTACAAGATGAAGACTTAAAAAGTTATTTTGCTGATTATGGAGAAGTAACATCAGCTAAAGTTATTAACGACAAAGAAACAGGCCGAAGCCGCGGTTTTGGCTTTGTTGAAATGTCTGATGATGCAACTGCTCAAAAAGCAATTGCTGAATTAGATGGCGCTACCGTTGATGGTCGTGCTATTAAAGTAAGTGTTGCAAAGCCACGTGAAGAAAGAAGTGGCGGTGGCGGCAACAACAGTCGTCGTTCTTATTCCAATAGCAACAGCCGTTGGTAATCTGACAACCTGATCAAAAGAAAAGTCCCGCTTTTCAGCAGGACTTTTTTTTATGCTCTTTTCTTCGCAACAGGTTTTTTCTTGCCTTTGCTTTTTAATGCATTATCGATCGCCTTACTCAGGTTTTCGAATGTTGGTTTTAATCCAAGAGGTTCATCGTTGATGAAGAATGCCGGCGGTTCTTTGACTCCTCTTTCAAGTCCTTCCTTGATATCATCCTGCACTTGCCATCCATAAGTGCCGTTAACAAGACTATCTAAAAAGTTTTTATCACTGATCCCTGCTTCGCGACTATAAAGTTTCAAACTCGTGGTTCCAAGATTTCTGCGGTTCTGAAATAAAATATTATGCATTTCCCAGAACTTACCAGTTTGGCCGGCAGCTACGGCAGATTCACTTGCTTTCAAACTACGCTGATGAATTTTTGTAAGCGGAAAGTGCCTGAATTGGAACCGGATCTTTCCTTCATACTTTTCCAATATCTGCTTAACAACTTCATTTACTTTTGCGCATTCTTCACTTTCATATTCGCCCCATTCCATAAGTGTCACAGATGCTTTCTCATTTCCGACCCACATTTCCGTAGGCTTAATAATAATTACTATTTCTTTTGGTGCTGGCATATCTCTTTACTCCTTGCCCGTTTTATCACGGGATTATTTGTTTAATGTTGGTTTTTTTTCTTTTGGCTTTGAGGATATGCTGCCGTTCTCTTCATTTCTGAATACAACAGTATTGTCAAAAACATCCACTAAAACCGGTCTTGATTTATCAATATCTCCGGCCAATATACGTTTACTCAGCGTATTCACAATTTCCTTTTGTATTAATCGTTTCAAAGGCCGTGCACCGAACTGAGGATCAAAGCCTTGCTCAGCCAAAAAATCTAAAGCATAGTCGCTGAAATTGAGCTGTATCCCACTTTCTGCTACCAGTTTTTTCAGGTTTTCCAACTGGATTTTCACAATACCCACAATCTCTTTTTTGAGTAAAGGCTGGAACATGATGATCTCATCGACCCTGTTTAAAAATTCGGGGCGAATAGTCTGACGCAGCAACGCCATCACCTCTATTTTTGCTTTTCCTGTCGCTTCTTCCACATTTTTCTCTGTTACATTTTCAAACGCATCCTGGATGATGCTGCTACCAATATTGCTTGTCATGATGATGATCGTGTTTTTAAAATTCACAACACGACCCTTATTATCCGTTAACCTTCCATCATCTAACACCTGCAATAAAACATTCCACACATCCGGATTTGCTTTTTCAATTTCATCAAGCAGCACAACACTGTATGGTTTTCTGCGAACTGCTTCAGTTAATTGACCACCTTCATCATAACCAACATAGCCAGGAGGCGCGCCAACCAAACGGCTCACCGTATGCTTTTCCTGGTATTCACTCATATCAATTCTTGTCATCATACTTTCATCATCAAATAAATACTCTGCCAGTGCTTTTGCCAGTTCAGTTTTACCAACACCGGTTGTTCCTAAGAAAATAAATGAACCAATTGGCTTCTTCGGATCCTGCAATCCTGCACGACTTCTTCTTATTGCATCTGCAACTGCAGTGATCGCCTCCTCTTGCCCTACAACTCTCTCATGTAAATGCTCTTCAAGATGCAATAATTTTTCTTTATCACTTTGCAACATCTTGGTCACCGGTATACCGGTTGATTTAGCAACACTCGCGGCAATATCCTCAGCATCTACTTCTTCTTTTAAAAGACGTTTCTCCCCGGTTGAATCAAGTTGCCGGCTCAGCTCCTCAATGTTTTTTTCCTGTTCCTTTATCTTACCATACCTGATCTCCGCCACTTTTCCGTAGTCTCCTTCCCTCTCTAACCTTTCGGCTAACGTTTTCAGGTTTTCAATTTCTGCTTTTGCATTCTGAACTTTTTCCACCAATTCTTTTTCTTCTCTCCATTTTGCTTTCAGCGTATCTCTTTCTACTGAAAGATTTCCGATCTCTGTATTAAGATCCTTTAATTTAAAATCATCATTCTCTCTTTTGATTGCTTCCCGTTCAATTTCGAGTTGCCGAATTTGCCTTTCCAGTCTATCAAGCTCTTCCGGCATTGAATTCATTTCAAGCCGAAGCTTAGCGGCACTTTCATCAATTAAGTCAATTGCTTTATCGGGAAGAAAACGATCGGTGATATAACGATGCGATAATTCAACAGCTGCAATGATCGCTTCATCTTTGATACGGACATGGTGGTGGGTTTCATATCGATCTTTCAAACCACGCAAAATTGAAATAGCATCTTCTACATTCGGCTCATCAATTAATACCTTTTGAAAACGTCTTTCCAGTGCTTTATCTTTTTCAAAAAATTTCTGGTACTCATTTAATGTAGTAGCTCCAACTGCTCTAAGGTCACCTTTTGCCAATGCAGGCTTTAGAATATTTGCTGCATCCATTGCTCCTTCGCCACCACCGGCACCAACGAGTGTGTGGATCTCATCAATGAATAAAATAATTTCTCCATTACTGTTACCAACCTCTTTTACAACGGCTTTTAATCTTTCTTCAAATTCGCCTTTATATTTTGCACCAGCGATGAGCAAACCCATATCCAGCGCATAAATAATTTTTGATTTCAAATTTTCAGGAACATCGCCATTTACAATACGATGAGCAATGCCTTCAGCGATCGCCGTCTTGCCCACGCCCGGTTCACCAACAAGAATGGGGTTATTTTTTGTTCTTCTTGAAAGAATGTGAAGGGTCCTTCTTATTTCTTCATCACGACCAATAACAGGATCAAGTTTACCTTGTCTTGCCAACTCATTTAAATTCTTTGCATATTTATTCAATGCATTGAATTCCTGGCTTTGCGTTTGAGAAGTTACTGTTTCTCCTTTTCTCAGCTCTTTGATCGCTGCGATCAATCCTTTTTCCGTGAGTCCAGAATTTTTCAACAATTTTGCTGCAGCATCATTGCCCTGGACAATTGCTAACAATAAATGTTCAGGAGTAACAAACTCGTCGTTGAATTGCTTAACAACGGCACCCGCACGAAGTATCACATTGTTCGCATCACGACTTACTGATTGTGCAGGATCGCCTGTCGTTGTTGGCAATTTTGAGATGAGTTCATCCAGTTTGCTATCTACGAGATTGATAGTTACATTATTTTTCTTCAGCAGATAATCCACCGGCGAATCCTGTTGCTCGATCAACGCCTTCAAAATATGCTCGGTTTCGATATTTGGATTCTGTGAATTAAAAGCCAATTGCTGGGCAGCCTGGATAGCTTCAGCGGCCTTTATGGTAAAATTTCCTAAGTTCATATAATAAATTTTATGGACGACAGACAACAGACGACTGACCACGACATATAACAATAACAGTTATCTTGTACTACAATCGTCTGGGGTCTGTGATCTATGGTCCGTCGTCATTCTCTCAAACAGCAATCCAAGAGCCAAATTCAGAAACTATGTCATTAAAAATCAGGTTTTACTGTCTCAAATTCAGTCTTTTTATTGTTCCACTGCTAATCTTTCAGACCACAATTGGCCAGAAAAAGGAGAAGCCATTAATATCGAAATATGATTTCAGCGGCCTGGATAAAATTTTGGAAGAAAAACAAAGCCTGATCGGGAAGGATTATGTGGTACTGATCTGGAAAAAAGATGATACGCTCACGTACAAAAAAGAAGTGGGTGAATATAAAAGTAAGACAATAGCGCCGATCGCCAGTTGCAGTAAATGGCTGACCGCTGCTTTAGTGATGCAGTTTGTGGATGATGGAAGGATATCGCTTGATGACCCGGTGGTAAAATACATCCCTGTTTTTGAAAAATACATGAAGAAGTATATCACCATCCGGCATTGTCTTTCACATATGACGGGTATTGAGGATGACGATAAATTTTTGAAGAAGATCTTGCAAAGAAAGAAGTTCGGATCCCTTGATGAAGAAGTGGAATCTTTTGCAGCAAAAGAAATTAGAGCCAATGCGGGGACTGATTTCTGGTATGGAAATATCGGGTTGAATATCGCTGCAAAAGTGCTGGAAGTTGTAAGCAAAAGAAAGTTTGATGCATTGATCAAGCAAAAACTATTCACACCGCTTGGCATGCGCCAAACAACATTTACAGAATTGGATGGCGGTCTTTATAATCCTTCTGGCGGCGCCCGGTCAACTGCTGAAGACTATATGAAATTTTTGGTGATGTTGATGAACAAAGGAAAGTATAATGGCAAACAAGTTCTCAGTGAAGGATCGGTAGATGAAATGATGAAAATTCAAACCGCTAATGTGCCGAAACGCTACGTACCGAAAGCTGCAGAAGGTTTTAATTATGCGCTTGGTAGCTGGGTCGTAGAAGAAGGCCCCGTTCCATCTTCCCCCGATGGGGGAAGGGTAGCCTCCGCTCTCGCCTGTCCGGGTTTATTTGGCACATGGCCAATGATCGATTTCTGTCGCGGCTATGCTTATATTCTTTTTGTAAAAAATTATTTGGGTGAGGAAAGAGCTAATGTGCATTTGGAGATTAAGCAGGTGATTGATGAGAAGATAACGAGGGAATGTAAGTAGAATTTGAGTTTTCAGAAGCTATTATTAAGGATATCTAAAATGACTTTATCAAAACTGATAGTTTTCTTAACGTGGCTGTTCTTTCTGGCCAGCTGCAATTCGCAAATCACTTTGCCTAACGACTTAGATGAAACAGTTTTATATTTTCAACAAAAATGGGCGAAGACTGACCTTGACAAGTTCAAAAACAAATCTGAAAAAGATGCCATAAATGACCTTCATTTGGGAACTGGTCAATGGATAAGAAACAATTGGGTTTATGGAAACAGAGATACTGCCTTAACAAATTATTTCCATTCTTTAGGAATATCTCACCCTGACGACATTTCTTCAATTATCCTGACATCATTACACCGGACTTTAAACAAAAAAGACATTGAACTTAACAGTCAAGTTGAAAATTACAAAGCGTATTGGGAACCAATCATTGACTGTCAGCAAAAACAAAAAGCTATTGCTGTATCTAGCTACAATAAATTCGAAATTGGAGACACTATTATAATACGAATGCCTGTATATACTTTAGAAGACAATAGTAGAAATGCTTTCATGTATGATTGTCCTAATACTGAATGGACATTTAATGAAAGGAAAGACTTGCTTTTGAAAGGTACAATAACAAATAAGCACTTTATTAATGACACGGCAAATGTCTTTTTCACAATTCACATTATGCACATGAATCACAAAGACATTAAAATTCTTATGATAGAAACAAAAGCAGGTGATGAAAGAGATTTTTCATTGGCTGGGCTTACGATTTACTCCGGGAGTTTGAAGCAAGCTAAAAGTGACATAAAGAGCTAATGCACATCTGGAAATTAAGCAGGTTATAGATTGCAGTTTTAGTTTGCTTCGGCTTGCCGGCAAAAAACATTTTATTTCTCGTCACCTATCGGCAAGCCTCGCAATGACGAGACTCCGGATGAGTGAGGTTCATTCTCAGCTCCGTAGGACTTTCGTCATTGCGAGGCCGTCAGGTTTGAAAATCGTTTTTCTTTGGTGATATAAGGCCGAAGCAATCTAAAAAGACGCTTTCAGTTGTCATGTCGAGCCGATGTGTAATAGTTCATTTGCTGCTGTAATGGTCTATACCCTGAGATGTCTCGACTTGATTTTCAATATTTGTAGATCTAAAGAATAACCGGCTCGACATGACAAGACTCGATTGGAACGATGCTAGCACCAAAGCCTGGCTAATAATCCTAAAACTGACCTCTATACTTCACCTTTCCTCCTACGATCGTTGCTACTACTTTTGTATTTTTAATTTCTTCGTCCTTGCAGGTCATCAGGTCATTTGAAAGAATAACAATGTCTGCATATTTACCAACTTCCAAAGAACCTTTATCTTTTTCCTGGAAGGCAGCATACGCGTTTGCCAACGTATAAGAATAGAGAGCCTGCTCTCTTGTCATCTTTTGTGCAGGATAAAATTCAGTGCCATCTTTTAATTTTCTTGTAACTGATGCATAAAAATTTGCAATTGGATCTTCGTCTTCCACCGGCACATCCGTTCCGTTATTTACAACCACACCCGCTTTTAAAAATGATTGCCATACATAAGCACCTTCTTCACTGCGTTTTGCTCCCAGTCTTTTTGGAACAAATGGCGCATCACTAGTACAATGTATGCCCTGCATAGAAGCGATCACATTCCATTCTTTAAAGCGTGGAATTTCCAAAGGGTTTACATGCTGCGCATGCTCCACCCGCCAACGATGATCTTTATTTTTTTCTTTTGCAATCTGCCCTGCATAAATATTTATCACTTCCCGGTTGGCCCGGTCGCCAATAGCATGTACACATAACTGTAAATTATTTTGCCAGCAAAAATCTGCAATGGCTTTTAGTGAATCAATGTTAAAAGTGTTATTACCGACCCAACCCGGCCGATCGGTGTACGGCTCCAGCAACCATGCTCCGTAAGATCCCAAAGCACCATCGAGTGAGACTTTTACAGCCTTTACGGTTAAAAATCCATTGCCTTCATTTATTATTGGAAAAATAGTTGCATGAGAACGAAGCGTTGCATTGTCTTCTCGTACCATTAACCAGTGCCGGATATTTAACTTGCCCTGCTGCGCCAATTGTTTCATTCCTTCTACCTGCTCGAATGATGAACCGGCATCTTGGAAGCTTGTGACCCCTTTTTTCAAACAATCTTCTTCTGCCAGCCTGATACTTTCCGCCCATTTTGCTATTCGAACATCCTTTGGCTGCTGATCTTCCCAGGCACTATATGCTCTCCCAACCAATCCTTGTGCTGTTTCAGCAAGGACGCCCACTATCACTCCATTTTTATCTTTTACAATATCACCTCCTGCCGGGTTTTTAGTAGCTGGAGTAATACCCGCCAGTTCAATGGCTTTTGCATTTACATAAAGACTATGGCCGCTTGCATGCGATAATAGTACTGGATTATTTGGAGAAACTTTGTCCAGCTCTTCATGATAAGGATAACCTAAATAATTTTTTGCAGGTGCGGGGTTCCATTTTTCCTGGTGCCAGCCACGGCCAACGATCCAGTCACCAGGTTTTGCTTTCTTTACTGCGTCACCTACCATTGCCACGATCTCATCCCAGTTCTTTACATTCATCAGGTTGAGGTTTATCAATGAAGCGCCAAGTCCATGGATATGTCCATGGCCCTCAATAAAACCCGGCATTACAAATTGTCCTTTTGCATCGATCACTTCTGTGCTGTCGCCAATATATTTTTTTACATCACTATTGCTTCCGATAAAAACTATTTTTCCAGCTTTCACTGCTAATGCTTCAGCACCGGGTTGATTTTTATTTACAGTATAAACTTTCGCATTGTTAATAACAAGCTCTGCGGTTTCAGCTGATGAATTCTGAGAAGCTGTATTGCAGCTTAGAAAAAAAAGAATAACTGCCGGCAGGTAATTGATGATTGATCTTTTTCTCATAAATAAAAATTGGTTTCAAATGTATTGATTGTTTTTAACCTCACCTCCAACCTCCTCTCCAAAGGAGAGGAGGCTGCGAGCACACTATAATTTGGGATTATCGTTTAAATATAATGCGCCATGACTACTTCCTGAAAAGAAAAATAGTTTTTGTTTTTTTATTTGTTTGTACTTGTGATAGATCTCTTTTACTGCATTTTTCCCTTCTTTACCATAACTCAAAACACAAACTGTCCCGCCATTCCCCCCGCCGGAAACTCTTGCTCCGAACACACCACCGGCAGGACCTGCATCGCGAACCATTTCAACGATCTTATCAGTGTATTCATTTCCTAAGCCCACTGCTGAATAGCTTTCATGACTTTGCATCATCAGGTTTCCCATTTGGATCAAAGAAGCTTGCTTGTTAGCCTGCTTTTTAAAACTTTTTAGTAAGGCTTTAAATTCATTCACTCTGGCATTTTCATAAACCGGATGTGAACCACAAACCAAAGGTTTATAAATTTTTTGTTCATCAATTGTTGTCACCGGATCAATTGAAACTTTATAACGAGATAAAAATTCTTTGCCGGACATTTCTCCCGGCAACAAGGAAAGATATTTTCCTTCAAGCACAGGAACAGGAATATTAGCTAAAAAACCTTTGAACGGAAGTCGACTCCAATCAGCGGATGCTCTTGCATGATCAAGGTCTTCGACCGTTGCACCTTCACTTAATGCAATTATTGAATAACTCATAAATGCAGCTGTACGAACATCAGTGTATGATGCGCCGCTTACTGCATGCCGGACACCGCTGTCGATACCACTGAAATTTATACCGCGAGGGATGCTGATTGGTTTATCAACCTGATGAGGTTGACAGATCAAAGGCAGCAATTTATTTTTCTGGCCAAGATGCGATGATAACTGGTCCATCAAACCGCAGGGAGCACCGGCAACAAGGTTCTCTGCCATCTGTGCAAGCACCGCCAATTCTTCTTTCTCCAGTGATAATTCATAAAGATGGTTCAATGCATTCATTGTAGCCACTTCCAATGCGGCAGATGATGAAACCCCTTTTCCCCAGGGAACATTTGATTCTATAAAAACATTTGCTCCGGTTAACTGAATACCTTTTTCCTTTTGCAGGACAAGAAAACAACCAAGGCTATAAACTCCCCAATCTCCGCCAGGCACTGACCTGATCATATCCCCTGCTTCAGTTAATGATTTGTTTTCTAAACCGAAAAGATCAATAATAAAATCCGTTGCCTTCTTTTTTGTTAGTTGTGTACGAAAATTAAATATGCCATCAGGTCTTTTTTGAATGCTAACCGTTGTTGTCTGCCTGATCGGCATTTGTAAAAGAAGTGAGCCGCTGTAATCAGCAATACCGCCCATTACATCCATTCGGCCCGGTGCTGTAGCCGAAATTATTGAGGCACCTGTTAAAAAGAAATCGTTCATAATTTGATCTTCCTGAGTTCAGCTGCTTTTTCTTCAGGCATTGTATCGGCCATGAAAGTATCAGCCCCGGTTTCAGGACCGGCAAGATATTTCATTATTCCGGGTTGGCGTAATGGGGGGCAAATGATCAGGTGCATATGATAATCGGGGTATTCCTTACCGTCAACAGGTGCCTGGGCAAATGCAAGTATATAAGGAAAGCTACTATTAAAATTTGCATCAAATTTCTTTGTGGCGGTTTGAAAAACTTCGGCAAGGTCAACCAGTTCTTCATCACTCATCGTGATCAGCGTCGCATGACGCTTTTTAGGGAACACATAGGTCTCATAAGCAAACCTGGCAAAATAAGGAATGAATGCAATAGCGCCTTTATTCTCCGCGATGATCCGGATATCATCTTTTTTTTCCGCATCGATTATATCGCTGAAAATATTTCTATTCTTTTCTTTTCGATATTCGGCGGCTGCATCCAGTTCTTTTCTTACCACATTGATCGTAAAGTCGACTGCATATATCTGGCAATGCGGATGTGGATTTGACACCCCCACTACCTCGCCTTTATTCTCAAAGATCAAAACGGACCTGATGGCTTCATGATCCCTGAAAAAGATCATTTCATCACGCAATGCTCTATAGACCGTCGCCACTTTATCAACCGGTATATCATTTAATGTAACATTATGCCTTGGATCATAACAAACAACTTTTGCAATGCCACCCGCTTTGGATCTTTTATACAAGTCGTCGTGCATGGTTTGAAGATCGGTTGGTATCGCGGGTGAATTCAAACCAACGACCGGATGATCGTTTTCAAAAATGAATACATCAGCATAATCAGGATTTTGTTTGCCGCTTATTCTTTTATTCCCTGGGCACAAGTAACATCCCGGATCGAATCCAGGTGCATTGATAACAGATTCTTTTTTATCAAAACTCCACGGGCGGCTGTTGCGATGAGCTGCATACACTACCCATTCTCTTCTCAGCGGGTGCCACCTTTTTTCCCAATTACCATAAGGAACTGACTCGCTCATTATTTCACAATTTTTTTAGTTGTCGTTTCCACTTATTGTAGACTGATGAATATATTTCCTGTTCTTCTTTTACCGGCGAGTAGCTTTTTATTTTTTCCATAGAAGAATATGCTTCAGTAACATTTTTATAAACACCAGCACCTATTCCTGCTCCTCTTGCAGCACCAGTAGCGCCATCTGTGTTGTATAATTCAAGGTCGCAACCGATAGAGTTTACAAATACAGAACTAAATACTTCACTTAAAAACATATTTGCATAACCAGCCCTCACCGTTTTTATTTCCATTCCCATTTCTTTCATTACCTCGACACCGTAATGCAGAGCAAATACAATTCCTTCTTGCGACGCACGGGCAATATGGCCACGATTATGCCGGTTGAATTGAAGTACTTTCATTACTGCTCCCAGTTCTTTATTTTCCAACACTCTTTCCGCACCATTGCCAAATGGATAGATCAAAAGTTCATCAGAACCTGCCGGAGCCATTGATGCTTCTTTATTTATTTGTTCATAGGATGAGTCGCCAAAAAAGTTTTTACGCAGCCAGCTATTCAAAATACCAGTTCCATTTACGCAAAGTAAAACACCATATCGAGGATCCTTCTTTGAATGATTGACATGAACAAACGTATTTACTCTTGATTTCGGGTCGTAATTCGGTTTATCAATAATTCCGTATACAACTCCCGATGTTCCGGCAGTAGCCGCAACTTCTCCGGGTTGTGACACATTTAAAGAGAAAGCATTGTTTGGCTGATCACCTGCACGATAAGCAACCGGAATGCCGGCTGTCAATTTTAATTCATTCGCAGCTCCAGACGTAAGTTTGCCCTGATCACCGAAAGTGGGAACCAATGGTGCAAGTAAGTCTTTATCGATACCGTAATATTTCAACAGGTCAGCAGCAATCTTCTCTTTTTTAAAATTCCACATTATGCCTTCGCTTAGCCCCGAAATTGTAGTAGCCGGCTCACCCGTTAATTTCATCGCGATATAATCACCCGGCAACATGATCTTAAAAATATTCTTGTAAATATCCGGTTCATTTTTCTTTACCCACCTTAGTTTAGAAGCAGTAAAGTTTCCCGGTGAGTTAAGAAAATTTTTCAGGCAATACTTCCCACCCAATTCCTCAAAGGCCTTATCACCGATCTTAACGGCACGACTATCACACCAAATAATTGAAGGTCTCAGTGGTTTTAGATTTTTATCAACACAGACAAGGCCATGCATCTGGTAAGCAATACCGATTGCAGCAACCTCATCTCCGGTAAAAGAAACCTGTTGATGCAATTTATTCATTGCATTCACTAATTCTCTCCACCACATTTCAGGGTCCTGCTCTGCAAAACCTGGTTCTGATGATTGCATGGGCATTTCTGACGAAGGAGAAAATGCAGACGCAATGGTCTTACCTGAAGCGATCTCAAGTAAGGTTGCTTTTACTGACGAAGAACCGATGTCAAATCCTAGTAAGTATCTCATAGTTTACCAAAGGTTGTTTATGCCGCTTTTTTCTCCTATAGATCCAGTATCCATAACCAGCCACTATGATGAAATAGATAAAGAATACGAGTATATCGCTGTACGCAAGCTGTTTCATCCAAGTTGGTTTGAACCATGAAAATATTGAAAAATGGCCTACAAAATATTTAATTCCTATAAATTACCCTGTAACTTTCCTCCTGTCAAAAATTGCGAACATATGTACGAACATAAGAAACAAAAATTAGCCCCGATGAGTACTTTTTACCAACGGGTTTTAAAAAATATCATGCTTGCATTTCTTATTCTTGGTCTTTGTTTGCTTATCGGCATCTTCGGCTATCACTATACTGCCGGCGCAAATTGGCTGGACTCAGTTCACAATGCGTCCATGATCTTGAGCGGAATGGGGCCGGTTATCGAGATCAATACTTCCACGGGAAAGATCTTTTCGTCTTTTTATGCCTTGTTTAGTGGGATCGTTTTCATCACTAATATAGGGATCATACTGGCGCCGGCACTTCACCGCATGTATCATCGCCTGCATTTGGAGGAGGAAAAATAACTAAAACGGCTTTTTTTGTTCTTCAGAAGTTCTTATGAAAACTATTTTGTTACGGTCTGATCTATAAATAGCATCATAAAATTTTACCATTTCCAAATAGTCAGTTTTGGGAAAAAGTCCACTGAACTGTTCCATACTCCGGCTATAAATTATTTTATTTTGCTCAACCTTCACGGCAGATCTGTATTTTCCAAATTTGCTTTCAACAATGGCATCCTGCGGTATCGATTCAGGCTTATATCCGGCCGGTATCTCGATCTCAATTTTATCAGTATCTGAGTATTCAAAGTCAAGCTCGATGTCATACTTTCTTTCCTCACCTGTCTTTAATTTCCTGCCTGATTTTGTTAGTATGTTCGGCTCAATAAATAATCGTTTGCCACTGGCCGTAGCATAATGATCAACAGTGACTGAAAGCGTTTCCTCAATTTCAGGTATCAGCTTCTTGTTTTCTTTATAGTTGAAATTAGTAACAGCATAAGTAGCAAACTCCAATTCTTCATCGAGGTATT
>Ga0126305_10000581_pt1 | contig 15756 bp, 16 predicted proteins | sample Plot26_FD_92536 | JGI IMG/M metagenome (GOLD analysis project Ga0126305, IMG submission 92536) | Serpentine soil microbial communities from UC McLaughlin Reserve, CA, USA - Plot26 | ecosystem: Environmental > Terrestrial > Soil > Grasslands | place: USA: UC McLaughlin Reserve, Lake County... | reverse complement strand
ATATTCCCGGGCTCGTGCGGCCTATCCTCGAGGGACGCGCTGATATCGTCACCGGAACGAAACAGGGCAAGTACGAAAAAGCTTTCGTATCCAGCGTCTATAATGGACTCTGTCGCTGGCTCTTCGGGGTACGCGTCACTGATCTCAATTCGGTCAAGGCATATCGGCGTGAGGTAATGCTCGGGGTCCCGCTCCGGCCCGACTGGCACCGCTACATGGTGGTCATCGCCGCGGCGGATGGCTATCGACTCACCTCACTTCCAGTTCCGCTTTACCCACGCAGGGCAGGGATTTCGAAGTTCAACTGGAAGCGGATCCCGGTCGGCCTGTTCGATCTGATCTCCGTCTGGTTTCAGCTCCGCTTCGGACGGAAGCCGATGCTTTTCTTCGGGGTTGGAGGCGCGCTTCTTTTCATCATCGGTTTTCTTGCTGGCGTGGCCGCACTGGTGCTCCGCTTCGGGTACGGAATTGGTCTCCGGCCGCTGCTGAATCTCGTCGAGATGATGGTTATCAGCGGCATTGTTCTGTTCGGGTTCGGCTTTCTGGGTGAGATCATCGCGGGGATGCGCGAGGAGACACGGGAGATCTCCCGTGGGCTCGCGCGACTCGAAAAGCACGACGTTCGGGACTGACGGGTGCGGGTCGTCTTCCTGACCCATGACTACCTCCGTAAGCCGGGCGACGTATCCGGCGCTCCTCTCGAGCCGCTGATCCGTGCGCTCATGCGGCGTCGTATATCGGTTCGTGTGGTGACCCCGAGCGATGAGGCCGGCGACAGCGAGATCGAGGGAGTCCAAGTAGTGCGCGTTAGCGTCCCGCACTCTCTACGCGACCTGGTCTCCAGCAACGAGAGGGTTTCCTCCGCGTTAAGAAATCCCATCGGTTGGCTTTCGCTGCGACGTCTCCGAAGCGCTCTGCGGTCCGCGGTCCAACGAGAGATCGCATCAGGCGCCGATGTCCTCCACGCTCATTCCTGGCTACCCGCGGGTCTCGCAGCTCCCACCAATGTTCCGTGCGTGATGACCGTATACGGCAGCGATGCCTCGCTGCTCCGCCGCTCACGCCTGGCTCGCTCACTGGCTCGTCCTGTGCTGCAACGGGCTCAGGTGGTCACCGCCGTGTCGCGAGAAGTGGGTAACTGGGTCCAGGCCGCAGCGGGACGGCTGGTGGACACACCACATATTCACCCGATGCCGGTGGATACGCGAAGTTATCCATGGACGCGTGGTGGCGGGGGAGCCGTAGTGATTTCAAGGCTCGTTCCATCCAAGCGGGTTGACTTGGCATTGGGGGCCGTAGCGGTGCTCGCTTCCAGCGGCCACGACATCCCGCTGACGATCGTCGGAGACGGGCCGGAGCGTGCAGCACTGGAGCAGCAATCAAACCGGTTGGGCATAAAGCGATTGGTACGGTTTGTGGGAACGGGATCCTTGTCTGATGCGCGCGTGTACCTCGAGCGTGCGGATGTCATGCTGTTTACGGCACGCGGGCAAGGCGTGGCGCCGGCGGCAATCGAGGCGCTGGCGTGCGGTGTACCTGTAGTGGCAAGCTGGGACAGCGGTGCTGCGGTGGACATCGTGCCTGAGTCCGGGCCCGGTCGGCTGACACTCCCCTCCGCGGAGGCCATGGCCGACAGTGTGCTCGAAATTCAAGGCGATCCCGACCGGCTTGCCATGGGGCGTCTGGTGGGAGAGTCCTGGCGGGCCCGCCTTGCGCCGGATAACGTCGCTGAACTGTGCGAGCGGTGGTACCGGAGTGCTCTTGCCGGATAAACGGCTTCGCATCCTCACTGTCACGCACAACTATCCCCGCTTCGCCGGAGACCCTGCTGGAGCGTTTGTCGCGCGCATAGCCGAAGGAGTGGCAGCCAACGGGCACCAGGTAGAAGTTCTCGCGCCACACGCTCCAGGAACCGCAACCCACGAGACGCTGCGCGGGGTTCACCTGAATCGCTTCCGCTACGGTCCGGACGTACTCGAGCGCGTGGCATACACCGGCGGCCTCCACCAGTCGACGCTTCGCTCGCCAGTGGCCGCACTCGGGTTTCCAGGATTTCTAGTGGGATTTGCTCGCGGCCTGCGAGCCGCCATCCGCCGCTTCAAGCCAGACCTCATTCATGCGCACTGGTGGTTTCCGGCTGGTTGGTTTGCCAGCCGCCATAGGAGCCTCCCCTACGTGATTACCAGTCACGGATCGGACGCGAGGCTGCTGGATCGCGGGACGCTGGTGCGAGCCTTGGCGCGACCGGTGTTCAAGAGAGCAGCCAAGGTGACTACGGTGTCCAGATTTCTGGCCAGGGACATCGCCGGTTCATTGGCGGGTGCGGTGCAGGGCGTGGTAGTAACTACGATGCCAATCGATGTCGACCACTTCTTCCGCGGTGCCGCAACTCAGAAGACCATTCCTCCCCAGATCTTGTACGCCGGCAATCTGGTGCCAAGCAAGGGAGTAGACGTGCTCCTCCGAGCCGCGGCGGAGTTGTCGCGGAGAGGTGTAGCCTATCGGCTGAAGATTCTCGGGGAAGGCCCGGCCCGGCATTCACTGGAGAGCCTCGCTGAACAGCTGGGGATTACTCCCATGGTCTCCTGGTCGGCGTTTGTTCCACAGGAACAAATGGCCACTGAATACGGCGCGAGTACAGTCACTGTGCTTCCGACCAGGGGACAAGCAGAGGGACTCGGGCTTACTCTCGTGGAGGCACTGCTCGCCGGCTCCGCCGTCGTGGGAACGCCGGCCGGTGGAATTCCCGAAGTCGTGCGGCACGAAGAAACGGGGTTGATCGCCAGGGATGGAGATTGGGCCGATCTCGCCACCCAGCTCGCACGCCTGCTGACTGATGCACGGCTGCGTGAGCGGCTGACTAAGTCAGGGCGGGAGTACGCTCTCGGGGCCTACTCACCAGCCGCGGCGATTGGCCACTTCCTTCAGATCTATCATGACGTCGCTGACGATCACTCGCACCGCTGAGCCCGGCGAGGACTGGCGCACGTTCGCCATCGCCCGTGGAACCTTCTACCACCAGCCAGAGTGGGCGCAGTGCATTGCGGAGATCTATCGGCTGCCTGTGGACTACTACTCGGCACATTCAGGCGGCGAGCTGCGTGGAATCATGGCGGTTGCTGAAGTTCCCCGGCTGCTCGGCCCCCGAAGGTTCGTGAGCCTGCCCTTCAGTTACGCCGCTGGGCCACTGGCCATCAACCGAGAAACTGCGGCCGAGCTGTCGGACGCGGTACTGCAGCGGGCACGTGAGCGGGGCATTCCTAGAATAGAGATCAAGTCCAGGGGCGAGTACCCGGTCGCGGCAGGATACCAGCGGGTGTCCCGCTACTGCACGTATGAGGTTGCAACCGATGGAGGAGAGTCCACTGTGTGGCGGCAGCTTCATGCGAGCAGCACGCAACGCAGCATCAAGAAAGGCCTGAAGGCTGGTCTTGTTGTTCGCCGCGGTGAGACTCCGGGCGACTGGCTGGTTATGGCCGAGCTCGAAGAACGCACTGCGCAGACGCATGGCCTGCCCGCGCCACCACGCCGATTCTTTGTGGAAGGGTGCCGACGCTTGCAGAGCACCGGACTCGCTGACGTGTACATCGCGTTTACGAGCGGGGGAGCGCCGGCAGCGGCGATTACTGTATGGAAAGGGCCACGCTCCTGGATCTATGCCTTCGGCGCATCTGACCCGTCGCACCTGGACCTCCGGCCCAATCACGTTTTGCTCTGGACCGCTATGCAGGACGCAATTGCAGCAGAGCGCAACTTCGATCTGGGTCGCGCCGCTCCAGAACAGGAGAGCCTCGTCGAATTCAAGCGTCGCTGGGGTGGACAGGAACTACCACTGACCTATGATTACTGGCCAGCACCTGCTGGTTTGAACGTGGCCGCTCGTGATCGTGGCTCGATGGCCGCAGCGGCGGCCATCTGGTCTCGCCTCCCAGCCAGCGTCGCGCGTCTTGGCTCGGGCCTCTACCGCTACCTGGGATAGCTCGTGAGCTTCGCGTGGCGCCTTCGAAAGAAGATCCTCAAGCGCTGGGCTCGGAACACATTCTTCCCGGGCTTCCGCGTGCAATTGCTTCGAGCCTGCGGCTTCACTATCGGCAGAGAGGTCTATATTGCCGATGATCTACTCATCGTGGAGGAGCTGGCCGATCGCGGGAACGTCACCATCGGCGATCGTGTCAGCATCGCACCTCGGGTAACCCTCGTCACGTCGTCTCACCCCAATCATTCGCGTATCCGTGCCTTCGCGCCTCTATCACAAGGGCCGATCGTGATCGAAGCTGACGCGTGGCTCGGCTCTGGAAGCGTAATACTTCCTGGCGTGCGCATCGGGCGGGGTGCTGTTGTTGGGGCGAACAGTGTCGTGACTTCGAGTGTTCCGGCGCTTCACGTTGTGGCAGGACAACCTGCGCGAACGATTCGGGAGCTCGTACCTGGCGAAGGGTGGCTGTGATACTGCTGAACCTAAAGCCAGAGCTGCTCCCGCCGCCTGAACGCTACGGCCTGGATCTCCTGATCGACCTTTCTCGTCTTCTGGTTGCCGAGCGCGCGGAGTGCGACCTGGTCACGTTGACCGTCGTGGATCGGGCCTCCGCCGGCTCGTCGGCAGCAGACGTGAGCTCTCGCGCAGCGTTGGAACTGTCCGAAGGAGACGTGCGCATCAGCACGTCCGCACTTCGCGGAGTTGCGGAGATTGCCGGGGGAGCGGCGGAACAACGATCTACTGCTATGGACAGGCACGGACGCGTGCCTGCAATGGAGAACCCACTCGTTGCGGCGGGTCAGAGCCGACGACCGGTTGTTTCCCAGCTTGCGAACGAGCTCCGGCGTGCCGTTCTCGCTGTGGCAGGGCGGCGACCCGTACGATCAGTGACACCATGGCCGGAAGGGCACCGGTGGGCTGCGCTCATTACGCATGACCTGGATATCGTCGACTGGTGGGGGCTGGCGCCTTTACTCCGGATTGCAGAGCTCGGAATGAGGGGTGACTGGCAGCGCTGCGCGAGAGTAGCCCGCGCTGCCCGCCGAAGCATGGGGAAGGATCCCGTCGGCAAGGGCGTGTACTCACTGCTACAGCTCGAAGCGCATCACGGCATCAGAGCGACGTGGTTCGTCATCTGCGCCCAACCGACCATCCGATCGATCCTGGCTGGAGATTCGACCTACCGGCCCGAAGGCCACGGCGCTCGCAGGATTCTGACAGCGCTGACACACGCGGGTCATGAGATCGGCCTGCATGGGAGCTTCGCCACCGCTGATGACTCACAGCTGATGATGGCACAGCGACGCACGCTGAGTCGCCTGGCCGAGTCGCCGGTGGAAGGCACTCGCCAGCATTTCCTTCGTATGCGACCCGGCCGGACGCAGCGGAACATGGTTCAGGCAGGCTTCGAGTACGACGCGTCATGGGGGTTCGCCGATAGAAACGGCTTCCGCCTGGGAGTGGCCGATGTGGTGCCGGCGTGGGATGCCAAGGCTGAGACATTGATGCCTCTGGACCTAATCCCATTGATATGGATGGACCGAGCGCTGAGCAAATACGCCGGCGTAGAGGAAGCAGGTCGCTGGATCGAGGATGCCCGGGAGCTCGCACGAGAATGCAAGGCCGCCGAAGGACTGTGGGTCGGCTTGTGGCACCCAAACACAATGGAGGCACTCGGTTTTCCGGGAGCAGAGCCCGCGCTCGTTAGCCTGATGCAGTCTCTGGCTGACGACCGTCCCTACTTCGCATCGGCTCACAAGATCGTGCAGTGGCGACGATTCCGGCGGTCCATTCGCGCAACCCGCGTCTCGGCGGACGGCCGAGTCGCAATGAGCACACTGGAAGGTCAGCGCACGGTCATCGGCATAGAGGATGAGTCGGGAGACACCGTACAGGTAAACGTCAAAGCGGAACGGCCGGGTGGCGCGGCGTAGCATTTGGCGTGTCCTCCAATTCGGCCTGGGGGCGCTGCTGGTGGCAATTGCCATACGGTCAGTTGTAGTCAACTGGCAGAGCCTCCGAGCGCAACCGATTGACCTGCGCCTCTCACCGGCATGGCTCGCGATGAGTGTGCTCGTCGTCTTCGCCAGCTACGCCGGCCTGATAGAAGCCTGGCGTCGAGTAGTGCTTGGAATGGGCGAGCGGCTCGAGTTTCTCACCGCGGCGCGCATCTGGTTTGTGGCGAGCCTCGGAAAGTACGTTCCAGGCAAGGTCTGGGCGATTGCAGGAGCAGCGGTACTGGCGCAGCGAGCGGGCGTCGATCCATCGGTCGCGGTAGCGGGCGCAATCGTGCTTCAGATCCTTGCCCTGGCGAGCGGTGCTGCCGTCGTGGCACTCACCGCACGCGACACGTTTCAGGTCCTGGGGCAGGGGGCCGTAGTCATGGCGGGAGCGGTTATCCTGCTCACGGCAGGTGGACTCGTGGTACTCACGTCTCAGCCTGCCCTGGACCGGCTAAGCCGGCTGCTCCCTGCGTCGTGGCCCAGGCTCCGGGCTATTCCGGCGGGAATGGTTGCTGGCGCCTTCCTGGCGAATGTGCTCGCCTGGGTCGGCTATGGGGTGGCGCTCCTTCTGCTCGGTCGAGGATTGCTCCCCGGGGTAGTCCTTACTCTGCCTCAGGCTGTGGGTGTCTTCACCTGCTCCTATCTCGCTGGCTTCCTCGCTCTCTTCGCACCTGGAGGCCTGGGGCCACGGGAGTCTGTTTTTCTACTGATGCTGTCTGGTGAAATCGGTATAAAGCCTGCGGCGGCGCTGGCGCTGGCGAGCAGGGTGCTACTCACTGCAACCGAGGTCCTGCCGGCGGTTCCTCTTCTATTCCGGAGCGATACGCCGGGACCCCCGTCCGTGCGAGAGGCGTAGTGGAGCAACCCCAGTTTTCAGAGCTCGACCGAATTCCACGCTGGCTTCCATTCGTGATCATGGCCGGGCTCACGGTGCTCTTGTTTCGCGAGTACCTCGTGAGCGGCAGCGGATCGATGCTCATGGGCCAGGACACCATTGCCGCCGGCATCATGTTCCGAAAGTTCTTCGTGGAACATATTCGGGCGCTTGGTCGTCTACCGCTGTGGAACCCATACCTTTTCGGCGGTGTACCAACCATCGAGGCAGGTAGCGGTGACATCCTGTACCCCGCGTCCATCCTGCACTTCGTCATGCCTCTGACCAGCGCTCTGGCGTGGAAGCTCATCCTTCACGTCTACCTCGCTGGCGTGTTCATGTATCTTGCCGCGCGAGCCTTTGGTAGTAGTCGTATGGTGGCACTCTTCGCCGGGTGCGCCTACCTGTTGTCCGCCAACCTCGTGAGCCTGGTCTGGGGCGGCCAGGACGGGAAAATCTATGTCACGGCCTTGTTCCCGGCTGCATTGTGGCTCCTGGTTACGGCACTCGAGCGGCACTCGTGGATCAGGTTCCTGTGGCTCGGTGTGGTAGCAGGTTTGATGGTCGTCGCCCACCCACAGCTCGCCTACTACGCCTACATCGCGCTCGCCGCCTTCGCTCTTGCCAGCCTTTGGGGTAGACGGCACCAGGGAGGAGCTTTTCTCGCAAACGGGCTCGCCGGTGGAATGGTCGCGGTGATCACCGCGGCAGGCATCGCTGCGGTCGTCCTGCTTCCGATGTACCGCTATCTCCGGGAGGACTCTCCGCGGGCTGGGCCGGGCAGGGGCTTCGAGTACTCCGCAAGCTGGTCGCTGCATGCGGAGGAAGCCTTGTCGATGTTCGTTCCTGAGTTCTCTGGCACCGACGTACAGTCGCAGACCTACTGGGGAAAGAACCCCTTCAAGCACAACTCGGAGTACGGCGGTGCCTTGATCATGGTGCTGGGAGTTGCGGCCATGGTTGGCCTCAAGGGAGACCGGCGACGGTGGGGACTGGGAGGCATGGCGGGGTTGGCGCTCCTTTACGCGCTTGGGGCCGGAACGCCAGTGTTCAAGGTGCTCTATACGATCGTTCCGGGTTTGAAGAACTTCCGGGCGCCAAGTCTTGCCACTTATCTCGTAGTCGTCGCGTTGACGTTGCTGTCCGCTCTTCTGCTCGAGCGTGTGCTCGCCGAGGGTGATCTCCGGGCCCGGCGTGCGATGTCTCTCGGCCTGGCGATTGGTGGAGGAGTTGCACTCCTCATTGCGGTGCTCACGCTCGCTGGCGGCACGGGTCTGTATGCAACCTGGACCTCCATCTTCGGCGGGTCCGAGGCTGGTGATCGCGCAGTTGCTTTCGCGGCCAATGTTCCGCGGCTCAGCGCTGGAGCACTGATCGTAGCACTGCTCTGTGCAGCGGCATGGGGTACCGTCTATTTCTGGAGCCGCGGGAAGCTCAAGACCATGCACGTTGTCACCGCGCTGACGGCACTGACCGCACTCGATCTTATGCGGGTGGATAATCGGTACATCCAGGTGGTGCAGTACCGTGATTTTTTCCCAGAGGATCCTGGAATCGAAGCCCTTCGCGCTCGACTGGCGCCCGGCGAACGGGTGCTCAGTGTGGGAGGCGTCTACCCAGAGGGTTTCCTTGCCACCTATGGAGTTCCTGAGGTCTTCGGGTATCATGGCAACCAGCTCAGATGGTACAACGATCTCACCCGTTACACCGCTCGGCAGTCCGCCCGGACCAGCACTGAGCTCGAGCAGTATTGGGTCGGTCTTCTGAACAGCGCCGCGCTCCGCGCGCTCAGCGCCAGGTACGTCCTTCTGCCTGGTGAGGTCGACCTTCCAGGCTACCGCCTCCTTGGGGCAGACCAGCGCGTGGCCGTGTACGCGAATGATGCAGCACTGCCGGGCGTCGCCGTTATCCCGGAAATTCAAGTGGAGGCGGACTCAGCGAGGCGCATATCCAGCCTCTGGTCGCCCACCTTCGACCCGGCAAAAACAGCGATTCTGGAGCAACCCTTTCTCCCTCTGGGGCAGGCCGGTGGCACTGGTACCGCCACTATCGAGGGGAATGGTGACGATACTCTCGCTGTTCGGGTGCAGAACGATGGGCCCGCACTGCTGCAGGTAAGCCGTACGTACCACCCTTCCTGGCGAGCGGAAGTGGACGGAGTTCCTACGCCCGTGTTGCGGTCCAATCACGCTCTCATGGCGGTGCCACTAACAAGAAGTGGTGAGCATCGAATCGTAATGAGGTACACACCATCAATTGTGCGCCTTGCGGCCACGCTCACCATGGTTAGTTGGGGCGCAGTTATCCTGGTGACAATGCTTGGAGGTGTTCTGCACCTTCGTCGCGGCCGTGGCTGAGCGCCTCTTGGTCGTCGTGCCCACGTACAACGAGCACATCAACCTGCCGCTCGTCGTACCAGCCATTCTCCACCAGGATCCTCGGCTCGAGGTTCTTGTGGTAGACGACAACTCTCCCGATGGAACGGGACAGCTGGCCGATGAGCTGGCGGCGTCGACGCCGCGAGTCCACGTGATGCACCGTCCAGGCAAGTCCGGGCTCGGAAAGGCATACGTAGCAGGTTTTCGCTGGGCTCTGGAGCGGAACTACGATCTCATCTTCGAGATGGATGCCGATTTCTCGCATGATCCCAGGTTTCTCGGTGACTTCGTACGAGCAATCAACGACGCGGACGTTGTGATCGGCTCGCGCTACCGGACCGGGGTGAATGTGATCAATTGGCCCATCTCCCGCTTGCTTCTTTCGATCGGCGCGAATCAATACGCCCGATGGATTACGGGATTACCCCTGGCCGATTCGACCGGTGGATTCAAGTGCTTTCGACGCGAGGTGCTCCAGTCGATCGATCTCGAGAAGGTGCGCTCCAACGGATATTCTTTTCAGATCGAAATGAGCTTTCGTGCCTGGAAAAAGGGCTTTCGCCTGAAGGAGATTCCTATCGTTTTTACGGATCGGATAGAAGGTCAGAGCAAGATGAACAAGCGCATTATGCGCGAAGCGATCTGGATGGTCTGGTGGCTTCGTCTTCAGAGCATCTTCGGGCGGATATGAGAGGGACTCTGTTCTACAAGATGACGGGGTCAGGCAACGACTTCGTCATGCTCGATGGCCGTGCGACCTCACCCGAGCGTTGGGGTCCAGCTCGGGTGCGCGCCATGTGTGATCGCCGAAAGGGCGTCGGGGCCGATGGTCTTGTAATTCTCACTCCCGGCACCGCGGGCACCGTCCGTATGTCGTACTGGAACTCTGATGGGTCACATGGGGCAATGTGCGGCAATGCCGCCCTCTGTAGCAGCCGGCTCTCTGTTTACCTGGAGATGGTGCCGCCAGGCGAGTTTTGCCTGCTCACCGATGCAGGGATGGTACGGGTGATTTCCTGTTCTCAGGCCGACACCGCAGAGATCAACCTGCCAGACGCCAATCTGCCGCGCGAGGTTCCGGACATCAGATTAATGACCGGAGAACAATGGATGCTGCTGGGCACGGTAGGAGTACCGCACCTGGTGGTTCGGGTGGATAATGTCGAAGCCGTAGACGTCCTGAGCCGTGGGCGGCAGCTTCGGGCTGATCCTAAGCTCGGACCGGTGGGAGCCAACGTGAACTTTGTAAGCCGAAAGGCTCAAAGGAGCCCTTGGCTCATCCGAACCTTCGAGCGCGGTGTCGAGGGCGAAACTCTTGCTTGCGGCACCGGCACCGTGGCCGCAGCTCTCTCGCTTGCCGCCCGGGGTGAAGGAGACTTGCCGCTGACCTTCCAGAGCAGGGGAGGGCCCGAGCTGGTTGTTCGCGGCGAGATAGAATCCACTCAGGTCACCGGCATTTGGCTGTGTGGCCAGGGTCGGCTTCTGTTTCGTGGGGTATGGGAAGGTATCGATGAGGAGCAACCGCTGGGGATATCCTCGTAAGTTCACGCTTCGCAATCACATACAATGATTACAGACCCGTTAGTCCACACTTGTCCACAGTTTTCCCCAGCCACACTTAACATAACATATCTTATACGTCCCAAGCCTCAGCTCATCAAAAGGGGGGCGGCGAAGCCCCCTTACACTGCTCTTGACCCCACCCGGCACCTTACATCTTGCCGTCCGTAAGCTCGGCAAGGCGCACCTTCGCCTCCGTCACGCTGGGCGACTTCGGGTACTTCTCCAATAGAGTACGGTACGTACGGGCCGCCTCCTCCGCCTTGCCAGCTTCCCGGAACGCACGTGCGGCGTCCACGAGATACGTGGCCTTCAGGTACTCGACCTCCGCTGCGTCGGACGCCTGAACGTAGGCATTGGCCGCCTCAACCCAGTGCTTGGAGTTCTCGAGCGCCGCCGCAAGTAAGCCATAGGCTGGAGTCCGGTACTGGGCCGCCGGTTTGCTCGCGATGAACTCTCGGAGGCCCACCACAGCCAGCTCGCTCTGACCGTTCACCATACGAACCTGATTGAGGGTAATGACCGCCTCACTTGCGGCATCGGTCCCCTTATAAGCCGCGATAAGCTTCTGAAGTTCACTCGAAGCCAGCGGAAGATTGCCGGCTTCCGCCGCCGCTCGTGCTTGATTCAGACTCCTAGCCGCGAACTCCTCTTTTCGTTTGTCACTGGCGACCACAAACCAGGCGATGAGAGCAATGACGGCCAGGATGACCAAGCCGGCCATAATGTAGCGCTGGCGATCCACGTACCAGGGTTTCGTAGTGGTTGGTGCGGCCGCCGGTTGAGTGCGTGTTGCTTCCACAGTCGTTGCCATGTGTGTCCAGCAGAAAGGTGAAAATGGCCGACGGGATCGCCGGTCCTGACGAATGCCCCCGGCGTGACTCGAACACGCGGCCAACAGTTTAGGAAACTGCTGCTCTATCCATCTGAGCTACGGGGGCTGCTAACTACATACCCTACCGTACGATTCGTACCAGACCCTCAGGTACTTTCTTAATTAGGCTAAGCCCCGAGCAAGTAGGATAACTCGAGCCTCTGCCCCTGATCGGCCGGAACTCGGAAAAATGGCACCCCTGCACCGGCCCGGGCAACCCCACCTGATCAGCTATGTTCAGCGGGTGCAGAAGTGAAAGGCCAGCCAGGAGAGCGCAACGTCTCAAGAGAAGCAGGATTATCGCCGGGTGAGTACATGGCAGGGAGCGCCTTCGAGGCGAGCCTTGCCACCCAATGCCTGGATCTCGAGCAGAAAACTCCACCCAACCAGCTCGGCACCAAGGCCACGCGCCAGCTGTCCAGCAGCCCGGGCCGTGCCACCGGTCGCGAGCACGTCATCCACGACGAGGACTCGACTACCTCGGCTCCAGGAATCTCTGTGCGCCTCGAGCGAGTCACTTCCGTATTCGAGATCGTAGGATTCGGTGGCACGCTCCCATGGCAGCTTGCCTGGCTTTCTCGCCGGCACGAAACCCGCTCCTAGAACCATTGCCGCCGCACCGCCAAGAATGAAACCGCGAGCCTCGATTCCCAGCACATGAGTGACGTCCTGGTCCAGAAAAGGTCGAACCATTTCAGACACCGCTTCTCGCAGCAAGTGACCGTCACGCAAGACGGGTGTGATGTCCTGAAAGAGAATTCCAGGCTTCGGGTAATCGGGGATAGCTCGGAGACTCTCCCCGATTCGATCGCCAACCGTGGTCATAAGGGCCATGAGTCTTGGGTCTCGTCGATGTTACAGAATGTCGAAGCTTTGTCCGGTGGCAGTGAGTACTGCCTCACCGGATCGCTCTACCCGTTCAACCTGGGCGTTGGCCGGACCCGCCTGAAGCAGCCGCTCCAATTCCGGCAGCGATTCCGCTCGGCCATCCACCACCACCTCTACGCTCCCATCGGGCAGGTTTCTGGCGTACCCTCGAAGGCCGAGGGCCCTTGCGTGTCGCGCGACAAACCAGCGGAAGCCAACGCCCTGCACCATGCCGAACACGACGAAGCGTGTCGTCACGCAGGCCGACTCCGCCGGGCGCGCAGAGCCTCGAGGGCGATCGGCAGCACAGATATTGCGATAATGGCGAGAATCACGAGCGTAAAGTTCTCTCGAACGACCGAGATGTTCCCGAAAAAGTATCCTGCCAGAACGAACAAACCCACCCATAGAACGGCGCCAACGACGTTATAAGTGATGAACTTCGGGTAGCTCATGGCACCGACCCCAGCAACAAAAGGGGCAAAGGTCCGGATGATAGGAACAAAGCGGGCGAGTATGATCGTCTTACCGCCGTGCTTCTCATAAAATGCGTGAGTGCGATCGAGATACTCTTTTTTCAGGAAGCGGATGTCGCCCCGGAAGGCTCGCGGACCGATATAGGATCCCACCCAGTAATTGATGGTATCACCGAGGATTGCGGCCACGATCAGCAGGACGACGACCATCCATAGGTCGAGCGCCCCAAGCGCGGCGAATGTTCCCGCGGCAAAAAGCAGCGAATCGCCAGGCAGAAATGGCGTAACCACCAATCCCGTTTCGCAAAAGACCACGAGAAACAGGATCAGATGAGTCCAGGTACCATACTGCGAGATCAGTTGACCTAGATGGGTGTCGAGATGAAGGAACAGGTCAACGATGCGGTGGAGCAGATCCATGGGCAGTGGTCCGATTCTATTCTTGGCGAAAGCCGAATTCTCCCACGAGCGGCACGAACCGAACATCGGCAATGGTGCTGGTCCGCACTGACTCTCCCTGGCGTTCCACGAGGGTAAGCACCTGTGAGGAGCGATCTCCCAGTGGAATCACCATGCGTCCACGCGGTGCCAGCTGCTCCACTAGTGGGGCAGGTACCTCGGGGCTTGCGGCCGAGACCAGAATCGCGTCGTACGGCGCGAAGGGGCGCCACCCCAACGTGCCATCGCCCACCAGAACGGTGACATTGCGTATGCCCGCGGCCGTTAGCGCTACGCGCGCGCTCTGGGCCAGGCCGGCGAAGCGCTCTACGCTGAAGACCATACTGGCGACCAGAGAGAGCAGCGCTGTCTGGTAACCGGATCCCGTACCGACCTCCAGGACCTTCTCCTGGCCTGTGAGTGCGATTAACTCGAGGTAGCGCGCCTGTACATATGGCTGCGAGATCGTTTGACCGCTTCCGATTGGCAGGGCGACATCGTCATAGGCTTGGTGGCGCACACTCTCCGGCACGAACAGGTGTCGGGGCACCATACGGATCGCACGCAACACTGCGAGATCTCGGATGCCTTTGCGCTGGAGGGTCTCTACCAGGCGGCTACGATAACCACCATAGCTGTCGCCCTCCCCTACCCCTCCAGAGACCATCCCCGCACCGTTTCGATCAATGAGTAGTTCGTCAAATCCATATGCAGTGGCGTTACCGAAACAAAGCCGTTAGCGACGGCGACATGGTCAGCGTTTTCCCCGCCTGTCCAGGTGATCGTTCCGCCACCGATCCAGAAGATCTCTCGCCCCCAGGGGTCCTTCATCCGCGTCAATGACTCCGAGAAGTACCGGCTACCAAGCCCGGTTACCTTGATTCCCTTCACCTCGGAAGCCGCCACCCGGGGAAGATTAATGTTTAGCAGCATCTGCTCGGGGAAGTCGCTGACTCGTGTGATGCGCTGAATGAGCTCGAGAAGCAGCGGTTGATAGGTGGCCATTGTCTCTGGCTGATTACCGGCAAAGGAAATGGCGATTCCGGGAACTCCCAGAGTCACCGCCTCCATCGCCGCTGCAACAGTACCTGAATAAAGCACGTCCTCGCCCATGTTCGGGCCATGGTTCACCCCCGAGAAAACGAAGTCCGGGCGCTCCGGCATGAGGGCCTGTATGGCTAGCATCGCGCAGTCGGTGGGGGTTCCGTCGATCTGCCAGCCCCCATCGGGTCGGCGCATGGGCCTGAGTGGCCGGTGCAAGGTGAGCGAGTGTGAGGTGCCGCTCTGCTCCCGATCGGGGGCCACCACGGTAACAGTGCCCACCTCGCGACAGACGTCCGCCAACAGCGCGATGCCCGGGGCCAGCACCCCATCGTCGTTGCTGACGAGAATGTTCAACTGTTCACGGGCTTCGGTGCCACCTTGCCGTCCAGGATGCCGACCACCTCCTCGACCGTTGTTCGAATCTCGGTCGCCATCTCAGCTTCGAACGCGCGGCGTGCCGACATCTTGAGCTCGCCGGTGCGGCGGTAATGATCGATACGCTGCCGCGCGCCGTCGATAGTAAACTTCTCGGTATAGAGAAGGTGCTTCACCAGCATGATCAGCTCCACCTCACGACCCTTGTACACCCGGTTACCCGAGCGGTTCTTGGCGGGGTTCAGAAATCGGAACTGACTCTCCCAGTATCGCAGAACGTGCGGTTTGAGGTCGGTCAGAGAGCAGACCTCACCAATCGAATAGAATTCCTGGACCGGTCGCGTCGTTGTGGTGGTCATTTCCACTGCTCCGACTTGAGTTCCCGCGTCATGAGCTCCGCGATACCCACTGGAACCGCCTTTCCCCTGAACAGAACTTCACAAACTTTCTCGATGATGGGAAGCTCCACACCCATACGCTCTCCCAAGGCCGCGCCGGCTTTCGACGTGTTCGCTCCTTCCGCGACACTGCGGTGTGCGGCGCGATACATGTCGAGTGTCTTTCCTTCGGCCAGCGCCATTCCCAGCGCGCGGTTCCGGCTGAGACTTCCCGTGGTGGTGAGAATGAGGTCCCCCATGCCGGCAAGGCCGGCAAAGGTGAGTGGACTTGCTCCGAGTGCCATCCCGAGCCGGGTGATCTCCGCCAGACCGCGAGTAATGAGCGCAGCCCGGGGGTTGTGGCCCATGCCCAGCCCCTCGATGATGCCCGCCGCAATAGCTATGACATTCTTGAGTGCGCCGGCGAGCTCGACGCCGAGAACATCGTCGTGGGAATAAACTCTGAACCGTGGAGTCGCGAAAATGCTCTGGGCTTCACGCGCGGTCGCTTCCT
>Ga0126305_10000580_pt1 | contig 15768 bp, 18 predicted proteins | sample Plot26_FD_92536 | JGI IMG/M metagenome (GOLD analysis project Ga0126305, IMG submission 92536) | Serpentine soil microbial communities from UC McLaughlin Reserve, CA, USA - Plot26 | ecosystem: Environmental > Terrestrial > Soil > Grasslands | place: USA: UC McLaughlin Reserve, Lake County... | reverse complement strand
GGATGTGGGCGCTGGCCCAAAGTCCCGTGCCGAGCACGCTGTAGGGGACGAAGTCGCGGTAGCGCATGCCCGAGCTGCCGGCGATGAAGGGGGCGAAGGCGCGCACGAGGCTGATGAAGCGGCCGATGAAGATCGTCTTGCCGCCGTGGCGGCCGAAGTAGTCCTCGACTTTCTCGAAGCGCTCGTGGCTGATCCCGAAGCGCGGCCCGTGCTTCAAGACGAACTCGCGGCCGAGCCGGCGGCCGAGAAAGAAGCTGGTCGTGTCGCCGAGCCAGGCCGAGAACCAGGCGATCGCGATCAGCAGGTAGATGTTGATCGCGCCCTGGCCGGCGACCGCGCCGCCGAGCAGCATCACCGTCTCCCCTGGCACTACGAGGCCGACGAAGGCGCCGGTCTCGGCGAAGGCGAAGACCGCGACGATCAGGTAGGTCCAGGCGCCGAGCGTCTTCGAAAGCTCTTCCAGCAGGTCCTGCAGATCCAGGTGGCCGAGCTGGCGGCTGATGAAGTAGTAGATCGCCCCGACCACCAAGGCGGCGATCGCGATTTTCAGGCGTTTGCGGTTCTTCCCGCTCTCGCCATCGCCGTCCCCGGGAAGTCTCATGGCGAAAGTCTTGCGTGTCCGGCGGCGCAGACGATCGCGTCCTCGGCCTCGAGTGATTCAGCGGCGACCGCGGCGGCGGCGAGGTCTGGGAAGAGCCCGACAGCGGTCGGTCCCGAGCCGCTGAGGATCGCCTTCGGGGCTCCGGCCGCGCGCAGCGCCTCGAGCGCCTCGCCGATGTCGGGGCGCAGCGAGAGCGCTGCCGGCTCGAGGTCGTTGACGAGCAGCTCAGGATAAGAGAGCGGCGAGGCGCCGGCGCCGGCAACCTCTCGCAGCCGGCTCGCCAACTCCTCCAGCTCCTCCGGGGGGCGGCCGAGCCCGAGCCGGTCGGCCTCGGCGAAGACCGCCGCGGTGCTGAGCCCGCCGCCGCCGGGGAGCAGGACCGCCGCGTGCTGGGCGGGCTCGGGCAGCGGCTCGATTCGCTCGCCCGCTGCGCGCACCAGCGCCAGCGCCGGCCGCAGCTGCGAGGGCACGTCGGCGCCAAGCTCCGCCGCCAGCTCAGGCAGATCAGCAACCTCGCCCGCGGCCAGGCGCAGCACCGCCGCCGCGTCGCCGCTGCCGCCGCCGAGCCCGGCGGCGACCGGCACCCGCTTCTCGATCTCGATCCGCAGCGGCTCGTGGCCCCAGCCACGCTCACGCAGCCCCGTCAGTGCCCGCGCCGCCAGGTTCTCGCCCTCCACGCCCTGGCAGAGGACTTCGTCGTGCTCGGCCGCCGAGACCCGGATCAGGTCCGCCAGGGCCAGCGGCTCAAACAGCGAGCAGAGCTCGTGCAGGCCGTCCTCCCGGACGGCGCCAAGGTAGAGGCAGAGGTTGAGCTTGGCGGGGGCGTGGACCAGCATGGCCAACTCCTAGCCGCGCAGCTTCGCGGAGAGGGCTGCGAACTGCTGCGGCGCCAGCGCCTCGGCGCGGGCGTCTTCCGGCAGGCCGAGCTCGGCGAGCGCCGCCCGGACGACGGCGAGGCGGCCCGGCTCGGCGTGCTCGAGCGAGCGGGCCAGGGACTTGCGCCGGTGGGCGAAGGCGGCCCGGATCAGCGCCCGCGTCGCCGCGTCGGCACCGGGACCGGTGCGGCGCAACCGCAGGATCGCCGAGTCGACCCGCGGCCGCGGCTTGAAGACGGCAGGGTCGACGGCCCGCAGCAGCTCGACCTCACAGGCAAGCTGGGCGACCGCGCTCGGCGACCCGTAGGTGCGGCTGCCGGGCCCGGCCCGCAAGCGGTCGGCGATCTCCCGCTGAACCATCACCGTCCACCGCCGCAGCGAGGGCAGCTCCTCGATCGTGCGCAGGATCAGCGGCGTCGCCACCGAGTAGGGCAGGTTGGCGACGATCGCCGTCGGCGCCGGCTCCATCGCGGCGAGGTCGAGCTTCATCGCGTCCCCCCAGTGCAGGTCGACGTTCGGCAGCGCGGCGACCGAGGCCAGCGCCGGCTCCAGACCGCGGTCGATCTCGACCGTGTGCAGGTGCCCCGCGGCGGCGGCGAGGCGATGGCTGAGGACTCCTTCGCCCGCGCCGACCTCGAGCACGACGTCGTCGGCCCCCAGCTCGGCGTCGCGGACGATCGCCCCCAGGAGGTTGGGGTCGGCGAGGAAGTTCTGGCCGAGGCGGACCACCGCTACCAGCCGAAGAGGGCCCGCGCGTTCGCCTCCACCGTCCGCTCCAGCTCCTCGTAGGAGACGCCGCGCACCTCGGCGACCGCCCGCGCCGTCTCGACCACGAAGGCGGGCTGGTTGCGCTTGCCGCGCATCGGCTGCGGCGCCAGGTAGGGGGCGTCGGTCTCGACCAGGAGCCGCTCGGCGGGCACCTTCGCCGCCGCGAACAGCAGCTCCTTCGCGCTCGGGTAGGTGGCGTTGCCGGCGAACGAGCAGTACCAGCCGCGCTCGGCCGCGTCGCCTACCCGGTGCGGAGCCGAAAAGCAGTGGAGGATCACCGGCGCCTCGCCGGCCTCGGCGTCGAGGGTGTCGAAGATCTCATCGGTCGCCGCCGTCTCGCCCTCGGGATCGCGGGCGTGGATCACGATCGGCAGGTCGAGCTCGCGGGCGATCTCGATCTGTGCCGCGAAGGCGCGCCGCTGATCCGCAGGAGCGGCGGTGTCGCGGTAGAAGTCGAGGCCGGTCTCGCCGATCGCCCGCACCTTCTCGTGGGCGCCGAGGCGGAGGATTTCCGCGGCCGCCTCGTCGTCGAAGCCGGTGGCGTCGTTGGGGTGGCGCCCGACCGAGGCGAAGACCGACTCGTGGCGCTCGGCACTCGCCACCGCGACCGGGTTCGAGTCCGCTCCCATCCCGATCGTCAGCATCCGGCCGACCCCGGCCTCGGCGGCGGCCGCGACCAATTCCTCCTCGTCGCCATCGCAGAGAAACAGGTGGGTGTGGGAGTCGATCATCGGGCGATCAGCCTATCCTCGTCGCATCGTCGCCCGCCTCTGCCTCGTCCTCCTCCTCGCCGGCCTGCTCGCGCCCGCTGCGGCCGACGCCGGCCCCGCGCCGAAGCCCTCCCACGTCTTCGTCATCGTGCTCGAGAACCGCGAGTACGGGGAAGTGAAGGGCAACTGGGAGGAGATGCCCTACTTCAACCGCCTGGTCGAACGGGGGGCGGTGACCACCAACTTCTACGCGGCCGTCCACCCCTCGCTGCCCAACTACCTCGCGCTCCTCGGCGGCTCGACCTTCGGCGTCACCAGCAACTGCACCGACTGCCTGGTCTACGGGCAGAACCTGGCGACGCAGCTCTCGCGCGCGGGCATCTCCTGGCGCGCCTACATGGAGGGTCTGCCCTATCCCTGCTACACCGGCGGCGACGTCGGCTATTACGGCAAGCGGCACAACCCCTTCGTCTACTTCCCGTCGATCACCGCGCTGCCGAAGCGCTGCGCCAACGTCGTCCCCGGCACACAGCTGGACGAAGACCTGGCCGCCCGCAAGCTGCCGCAGTTCGCCTGGCTGACGCCGGACGGCTGCCACGACGCCCACGACTGCTCGCTCAGCACCGCCGACTTCTACCTCTCGACGCTGGTCCCGCAGATCACCAAGCAGCTGGGGCCGCGCGGCCTGCTGATCGTCACCTGGGATGAGGGCTTCAGCGATCTCGGCTGCTGCGGCGTCCCCGGCGGCGGCAAAGTCGCCACCGTGCTGGTCGGCCCCCAGGTTCCACGGGGGAAGGAAATCCGGATGGTGGCCGACCACTACTCGCTGCTGGCGAGCCTCGAGGACTATTTCGGCTTGTCGCGGCTGCGGGAAGCTCGAACGGCCGAGCCGCTGGCACCGGCGTTGTTCAAAGCTTCCGACTAGCCTCCGGATCGATGCCTGACCCCGCCGACTACTACCGCGAGATCTACCTCCGCGGCCTCGGCGGCGAGACGCCGGCGGTGCCGGTCGCAGTTGCCGACCTGGAGCAGCAGGCGATGGCGGCGATGGACCCAAAAGCGGCCAACTACGTCGGCGCCGGCGCCGGCTCCGAGGAGACGATGCGGGCCAACGAGGAGGCCTTCCGGCGCCGCCGGATCGTGCCGCGGTCACCCGGATCAACACGCCGGAGGTCTCTAACCGCGAGCGCTGGGAGGTGGTCGGCGTCGACCAGGCAAAGCACCACCTCTACCTCCAGCGTTTCGGCGTCGAGGGGGAGGGGGTCCGGCTCGACCGCCGCTACCTGGAGAAAAGGACGCCTTCCCGCGAGCCAGCTATCCAGCACGCCTACGCGCTCACCACCTACAGCACCGAGTCCAAGACGTTCGACTCCGCCTTTGCCCTTCTCGACTCCGGCATCAGCCGCGAGGACTTCACCGTCGCCATCTCGCGCTCCTCGGGGCCGACCACCGCCTACGGAGTCGCGGCGTCGGAGCTGACCGATGCCGACATTGGCCCCGGTAGACGCGAGGTTGAGGACGCAGCGCACGATCTGCGAGTCGGGGCCGAGCGAGCCGCGGGCGAGTACGCCGCGATCGAGGTTGGTGCCCGGAAGCGAATCGAGGCGATGGCACCGCTCGACTTGGCGGCCCGACGCGCCGAGCTTGAGCGACGGCTGACCACCGCCGGCGAGCGCACGCCCGCCGAGGAGCGGCTTGCCGACCTCGAGCAACGGATCGCGACGGCGGAAGATCGCCTTGCCGGCATGAGCGACGATCACACCCGCCAGCTCGCCTCGACCCAGCTACGTCGCCTCGAAACCGAGCGCGACAGTCTCACCGTTGAGGTCGCCACCGAGACCCCGCGCCGCTCGGAGTTGACCGGCAACGAGCGCGCCGAGCTGGCGCTGATCGAGGATCGCCTTGTTGATCTTCGCCGCCGTGCCGTCGCAGCCGAGCGCTCGCAACCGAGCGCGATGATCGTTGAGACGCTTGGCCCTCGACCCAAGAACCCCCTGCACGCCTCGCTCTGGAACAACGGTGTCGATGCCATCTACGGCTACCGCCAGCGCTACGGGGTCGTCGCAACCGGCAAAGACCCGCTTGGCGGCAAGCCGCGAGACGCCGCGCAGCGGCGCCACCATCGCGAAGCGCAGCTGCGGATTGCGAGGGTGCAAAAGCAACTTGGAAAACAGCGGGCCCGGAGCGCCACGCGAATCATGCGGATCGGCCGCTGAGCCAGTTCGTAGCTCACAGCGGCGGGAAGGCCACGCCGCCCGATGGTCGCACGCTGCGCGTGCGTGGGGGCGGCTCTCATGGCCTCCCCGCCACAGAGCCGCAGGACCGCGACCGAGCATCGCAAGGATGCCCTAGATCAACTTCTTCGCTCACGGCGAGGCACGCTGATGCGCCAGGCGCGATCTCACTCACGTCGCCCCGAGGACGCCGACGACGCGCTGAGCGATGCCTGTATCCAGTTCCTTCGCTTCTATGACGGCCCCGCCGGAAAGGACGCCCTGCGCTGGATGATGCTGGTCGTCAAGCGCTGCGCCTGGGCGATTCGGCGTCAGGCGGTGACGCGGGAGTCGCGCTACCTCCTCGCCCTCCGCGACGACAACGGCGGGTCGACGGAGTTGGTCGTTCCCGACGACCGCATCGGCCCCGACGAGCTGGTCGAACGCGCCGAGGAAACCGCGCAGCTGCTAGCGCTGATCGAGCAGTTGAAGCCCGACGAGCGAACCGCCTTGATCCTCCTCGGTCTCGGCTGCAGCTACGCCGAGATTTGCGAGCTTCGCGGTTGGAGCCGGACGAAGCTGCACCGCTGTCTGACCGAGGGCCGAGCGCGAGTGAGGGAATTGCTCCAAGGGGGGGACAGTTTCTGATGCCCGCGCCTTTGCCCTACATGGATGAGATAGGGCAGATCGACTTCAACGATGCGCTGGCGCGCCTCCAGGGCTTGATCGGGGGCCGCGTCAAAGCCACGGTCAACTTCTACAACCAGTTCTTCGGCTGCGGAATGCAGGGTGAGCTGAATCGAATCGAGACCCTTCCGCCCGATCACGAAGCGATTGCCGTGGTGATCGACGGGCAGACGGGTTTCTACCTCGATCCCGCCGACACGCAGGTCTACATCGGGCCCGAGACCGACGAGACCGGCTGGCTTGAGTTCCGCACCGCCTTTGGAGTCTCGGTTGTCATTGAGGAGAACGAGGAGGAGGACCCGATCGCGATCGAAGGGCCGGGTCCATGAAGCAGCGAGACGAGGGCGCCGCGAAACAGCTCGGGCGGAGCCTGTTTCTAGCTCGACGGCGCGTCGACCTCTCGCAGGAAAAGCTCGCGAAGCTCTGCGGGCTGCACCGCACCGAGATCGGCCTCCTTGAGCAGGGGCGCCGCATCCCCCGCATCAACACGCTCATCAAGCTCGCCTCGTCGCTCGAAATCGACGTGGAGGAGCTGCTGAAAGGAATCGCCTGGGTCGTTCCGGCGCCGGAGCAGCCGGGTCAATTCGAGATCAAGAAACCCTTCGGGAGAGGAGGCGGGAATGCCTGCCAATAAAAAACCGAGCGGCAAGACGGAGGTGCTGATGTTCCTCCTCGGTAACCCGCTGCGAAAGCAACTCCTGCGGCTCTACCTCCAAGCAGACGGAATGCGGAGCCCGAAGGAACTCACCGTGCCGACGAACTCAGCGATTTCCAACGTCGGCTATCACGTCCGCGTCCTTGCCGAATACAAGGCGATCGAGCTGGTGGACACGCAGCCCCGGCGTGGCTCGGTTGAGCACTTCTATGAAGTCACCGACCTCGTTGACGAGGTGCCCTGGGCGCGGAGCGTGCTGGGCCTATGACCTCAGACCGCCGACTCCGAGAAAGTGACCGCCTGGCCTTCCCGGCTCTGGACGGCATAACCGATCCCGACGCATTTCGGAAGGCAATCGAGCGGCACATCGCCAAGCGCCGAGCCGACCCGGAGTTTCAGGCTCGACTGCAAAGGATCTGCAAGGAAGACAGGCGAGCCTCTGACTGCCAGCCCGAGCGCCACGACGATCGCACCACCTACACCGTGAGGGCATGGCGCCTGCCCGAAGAAAGTCAAGGACCGGGGGAGGAGCTTGGAACCCTCACCACCCAGCACCGCGCGACCGCGCTCGATCAGATCGCAGAGTGGGCTGCCCAGCTTGCGACCGATCGAAAACCAAGCCCCACGCCCGCTGACCTCCTGCCCGAGGCAGCGAAAGCCTTGGCTCTCCTCAACCTTCGCAACGAAAACCAGTTCCTTAGCCTTCACGACGGATTGGTCTTCGTCGCCACCGGGACCAGCAAAGAAGTCGAGGACAGCCGAGCCTGACCTAGCGGCCACCCTCTGAGACCGAAGCAGAGCCCTCATGGGCTGGACAACCCGCATAGATGGAGGTCCGGTCCCGAAAACGAGGCCCTGAGAGCGCGTCTGACGCCCTTCAAGGGGCGCCCGCGTGTGTTTGCACCCGCCGTCTTGCTTCCCCTGCCGCCTCTGCGGGAGCCGCTTATGTGCCCTCAATTTGGCACGCCTCCGGCGTGCGGGGGACGGGCACCGGCTCCCGCAGCGGGCGAGGGCCAGAACGTGAAGGGAGGCTCCAATGAGCCAGCCCGCCTTGCAGCAGGACGTCGAAGCCTTTGTAGAGGCCGAGACCCACGAGGGAAAGGGCGCGGAGGTCGCCGTCCTCCTCCGAACCAAGCACTTCAACGTCGGCGCCATCCTCAGCCGAATGACCTTTGAGCAACGGGTCGACGCCTACCGAAACCGCGTCTTCACCCGACACGAGCTCTTTGTGGCTCAGGCTCGCGAACCGGAGTTGATGCCGCCCCCTCTGAACGGCGAGCTGGAGTACATCGCCGTCAGCCTGGCCGACCTCGACTAGTGCGACCGGTCAGGAGTCGCAGTCGCGCCTCTCGTTCTTCCTGTTCGACACGCTCGGCCCCCAGGCGCAGCGGGACCGGCGTCTCGTCGATCGTCTTCGTCGGCGCCTCCCCCTCTTGCGGTGCCTGCCCCTCTTGCGGGAGGGAGCCTCGCAGCGGCACCGCTCCTTCGCCGACGATCCTCGAGGCGGAGGAGGTCTTGCTCATCGTCGTGCCTCCTCGGCACCTCGGCCGTCGCGCAGTCGTCGCAGCTCCCGGTCGGCGTACCACGGTCGCAGCTTGATCTTCGCCGGCGGCAGGTGCCCGTAGACCAGAAGCCCGGTGCCGGGATCACGCTCGCGCACGACATTGGCCGGGGCGAGGTCCCGGTAGGTGTCTCCCTCGGTCTCCGAGCGCCGTCCCTTCTCGCCGGTGCTGCGCGACCGCTGCTCAAACTCGCCCGGCCCGAGGACGCGCGAGACGTAGGAGAGCGTGTCGGGGTCGGAGATGCCGGAGCCGAGAACCGTCGCCCGGTGGTTGTTGACGATCGTCGGCGCTCGCCGCCCGTAGCGGGAGCTGACCTGCGCCAGGTCCTGAAAGATGCTCAGCAGTTGGACACCCTGTCCGGCCCCGGTTGAGGCGATCTCCGCCAGGTTGGGGATCGGGGCGATGTTGGCAAGCTCGTCGAGTGCCAGGAGGAGCGGCGGGTCCAGAGGCTTCCCGGTGGCCGCAACCGTCTCGTAGACGACCGCCAGGACCTCCTGAACCAGCATCGAGAACACCGTCCGAAGCCGCTCCTGCTCGTGCAGCGGCGCGCAGAGGTAGAGCGTGTTGGCCCCGCCGTCGAGGAGCGCGGCGGGGCTGTAGTCGGCCCCCTTCGTCTCCTCAGCGACCCGAGGATCGGCGAACGCGGCGACGATCATCTCAGCGGTGGTGTAGACGGAGCTGCGCTGGCGCTCCTCGCGGTTCTGCGTTGCCTGCCACGCCCGCTTCGCCGCCGGCTCGCCAGCATCGCTCAGCAGCTCCTCAATGAGGGCGTCGTTGGCGTCAGGCCCTTCGTCGAGCCAGCGCACCACCGACTCCATCGTCCGCCCGGTGGACGCGGCGGTGAACAGCAACGGAGCGAGCAGCTTCTCGGCCGCCGCGTACCAAAAGTCGGCATCCTCCAATCCGCCTGAGCCGGTCTTCGCTGCAGAGGCGAGCCAATGAGCTACCCGCATCGCGCCCCGCCAGGTGCCCGCTCCCCACAAGGGCGTAGCGCGCGAAGGCTCCATGCCCGTCACCAGCGCCGGATCGAAGATCATCACGTCACCGACCGTCTGCCGGTGGGCCACGGTGTCGGCGAGCAGGTCGGTCTTGACCGAGGTGGCGAGTACCGGACCCTTCCACTCCAAAAGAGCCGGGACCACCAGCCCGGTCGTCTTGTGGCTCTGAGTCGGGGCGAAAACGATCACCGACTGACGCTCCTCGGCAGCGAGCAGAGCGCGGCCACTGTAGCCGAGCGTGAGACGGCCGGGTTCCGGCTTCGGGACGCGCAGGGGCGCAAGATCACGCCGGTTGGCCCAGCGCGCGCTCGGCGCCCGGCGGCGTCGACCGCCAATGGAGGGGAGGTCGCTGAGGTCGACAACTCGGCGAGCCAGCAGCAAGACACCGCCGAGCGCGCCGAACACGAAAACTCCGCTGACGTAGAAGCCGGCGGCTCCTGGGAGCTTCGCCTGAGCCGGCTCGGGCCACGCCGCTCGAGGATCGCCGAGGTGGGAGGGGAGCTTCACCGCCGCCAACGCCACTTCGCTCATGCCGATGGAGGTCCAGCCACCGCCAAACGCCAATCCGGCGAGCGCACCGATCAGCCAGATCGTCGTCAGCACGCCGATCCCGATCGCCGCCAACGTCAGGTAGAGCTGTCGCTCGGAGTCGGTCACGCCACCTCCGCCAGCGATTTCTCGGCCATGCGCCAGTCGGTGTAGACGAGCTCTCGCTCGATTTCGGAGAGACGATGCTGAACGAGGAAGGACCGGCGACCGACCATCCACAGCGCCTCCCCGAGCCGCAGCGTCGTCGACAGCTCCGCCTCGGTTCGACTCAGGCCGAGCCGGGAGCGAAGCAGCTCCTGCTGGTCGTGCGGCTGGCGGTAGATGACCTTCGTGTCCGCGTCGCCGATCAGTCCCTCCGCGATCCGCGCCTCCCGCGAGCCGGCGTCACCCGATGCGCCGAGGTCGGTGAGGCGATGGACGACGACGAGGTTCTGAACGCCGAGGGCACGGCACAGCTTGAAGTTGGCCTGCAACCACTCGGCGACCCCGATGTGGCTCGTGACCCGCCAGCCCTCCTCGACCACCGAGATCAGCTTCGGGCTCTCAAGCCCCTCCTGCTCGGCCGCCTGCTTTCGCTCCAAGAGGATCGACTGCTGCCAGGCGGCCGCGCAGGTCATAAGGATCCCCAGCGCCGCGGAGTCGCGGACCGCGCTCAGGTCCAGCACGACAAGAGGCGCGTCCAGGTCGAGCCCTTCGCTGGTCGGCCCGTCGAACATGCCGCGCAGGTCGCCGGCACAAAGCCGCTGGAGGGCTAGGGCCGATGAGCGGTTCGCCTCGGCGAAGTCTTCGCTGCTGGAGGCCGAGACCCCCTGCACCATCGCCTCGCGGGGATGCAGTAGCGCATGGACCACCTGCGGCAACGTCGGCTCCGCCGTCCCCGTTTCCTCGTCGACGACCTCCAACGCCACCCGCAACCCGGCGTCCTCCTCGGGGCTCAGCTCGCGGCGGAGCGCCGCCTGTGCCACCGAACGCAGGAGGCTCAACGGCCCCTCTCGGCCGCCTCGCGGGCTGAGAGGGTTCAGCCGGACCTCGCCGCCGGGAGCCAGCGTGATCGGCTTTACCCCGAGCGCCTTCGCCAACGGCCAATACTCGCCCTTGATGTCGAGCACCCAAGCCTGGCGGCCGAAGACGGCCTGGCGGTAGATGTAGGTCTTCACCAGGCTCGACTTCCGTGAGGCGATTCCGCCGAGCATCAGCATGTTCGGCCCCGGCAGATGCGCCGGATAGAGCGCCCAAGGGTCGTACATCCAGGCGCCGCCGTAGGCGTCGCGTCCGATGTAGGCGCCGGCAGCACCGAGACCGCCCTGACCCAAGAAGGGATAGACAGCCTGGAAATGCGCCGTGGTCCCGGTGTGCCCCGGCCGCTCGGCGGGGAGGCGCCTCATCGCAGCCCTCGGCAGATCGGCAGGGTGTTGCAAAAGGCGGTGTCCTGCTCACCGAAGAACGGCTGCAGACTCAAACGCGCGAGCTGCGCCCCATGCTCGACCTCGCTCTTGGCGTAGTCGAGCTCGTCCGTTGATCGAGCCGAAGTCCGCACACAGCCGATCCACCGCATTTCCGCGTGCCCGTCGGCCAGCTCCTCCTCCCGCCGTGACGCGGCCTGCTGGCGGCGGCGAATCCGCGCCGTCGACATGAAGCCCTGACGGCTGCGGTTGATTTCCTCGGCTACCTCGGCGGTCTGCGCCGCCTCGGCGCGACGCATCGCCAGGGAGTAGGGGACGGGCTCGATCGTCACCGCCACCGTCCGCAAGGCGCTCGTCTGCATCAAGAGCGGCGCCATGAACATCGGCCCCACGTCCGAGCGCGGCCAGGACGCGATCCAGTAGGTCGCGTGAAGCGCCGAGTCGGTTCGGTAGGTCGACCAGCTCGTCTCGTCGGCGAGCGGCCCCATCAGCGCCGGCTCTACTCCCTCGCGCCCGTCCTGACCCAGCGCCGCGCGAGCCCGACCCTGCCGCCCGAACGGATCGAAGGCGTCGCGGATCAGGCCCGCGTACTGGCGCGGGCGCAACAGACCGGAGACCGAGACCTCGGCGACCGTCAGTCGCTCGGCAAGACTCTCGGCCTCCCGCAGGAGCAGCTGACACGCTCCCTCGACACCGCCGCCGAGGCGGCGCAGTTCCTTCGCGCCCCGGCGCTGGTCGATCTGCACGGCGATCAGGACCTCGTGGTCGGTCGTCTGCGGCGCCGCCGACTCCACCAGCTCGATGTAGGAGCGAACGACGTCGGAGTCGAGCGGAACGGCACGATCGCGCTGAGCTTGGAAGTGGGCGGCCAGCTCGTCGCCCTGGCCCGGCAGCGTCTGCTCGATCCACTGGAGCCGACGAATCGGACTGCCGTCGCGTGCGCAACTCGCCAACACCGCGCCCCAGCCGTCCAGCACCCGCTCCTGCTCGGCGGAGTCGCGCATCGCGAACGCACCGGCCCGGACTGCCAGCGCCGCCGTGAACGTGCCCCCGCGCCGGTCTTCGATGATCCCGACCTCATCGGCTCCGTATGGGACAGCGAGCATCTTGAGGTCGGCCAGGGCCGGCGGCAGGGAGGTCTCGTGCTCTGCCTCTCCCTGGTCGTTCTGTCTAGTGCCCGCACTCGGCGCGGCCGAGCGGTGGCCGCGTTCAGCACGTCGACGCCGCCGAAGCCACCCGCCGACGACCGGCGCCCACTCCTCGGCGGTGCGGCCCTCGATCGGGACGCAGATCGCGGCGACCGCGACGCAGAGCGCCAGGACGCCTACGACGAGGCCGACGACGCTCCGCAGCGAGTACAGCGAGCCCAGGCCGACGACAGCGCCGATGGCGACGATGACGACCTGACCGGCCCGCAGCGGCCCCACCACGACACGCTGCTCGAGAGGACCGAAGCGGTAGCGGCGGACGCTCACGATTTCGACCCCTTCTCCGGTTTCGTCCGTGGCGGCTCAGGCGTGGGCCGGGGCGCTTTCCCTCCGGCGCTCGGTGCCTCACCGCCATCGGCTTCGCGCGGCCTCGGCACGCTGCGCGCCTCGCTCGACTCATCTTGTGACGCTGGTGCCGATGCGCCGCCGTCTACCGGCGTCGAGGTCGCCGAGCTACCGCCCGACGAGCTTCCGGCCTCTTTCGCGACGGAGCTTCCCTGCAGTCGTTGTGCGGCGGCCTGGGTGCCGCGAACTGCAGCCGCCGGCACAGCCGCAGCTACGCCTGCTGCCCCCGCGCCCGCTCCGGCACCAGCGGCCCCGGCACCACCGCCAGCCGAGGCACCGCCACCGCCTGCCGCCCCGCCGCCACCAGCACCACCTCCCGATCCGGCGCCACCGCCACCACCACCGCGAAGTCCACTTGGCTCGGGGCCCGCGCCACCGCCACCTTTCTCGCCCGCGCTCCAGAGGGTCGCGCCCGACTCGCCGAAGTTGGAGCGGGCCATGTTGCGGAGGATTTGCACGTCGCTCGCGATCTGCACTCCGCTCACCGCCCCGCCCGCTGCCGAGCGGCGGCCGTAGGCAGCCGACATTGCTCCCTCGGCAAAGGGCACGAGCCGGAACAGGACGAACGGGGCGAAACAGGCGAGGAGCATCAGGGCCGAGGCGGCGAGGATGTGCTCGACCCGACCGTCGTTCTCGGCCATCAACCCCGCCGCGAGCGAGATGATCGAGACGATCACGAACTTGGAGCCGATGACGACGACCAGCAGCTCGCCGGTTCGGCGCAGAGCGCCGGTCCAGCGCGGCCAGATCGAGGCGGCCAGCGCCAATGGCATAAACAGCGCCACGACGTAGATCGCCGCATCGCGCATCAGCAGCTCGATCCAGACGAGGAAGGCGGCGAAGGCGCCGATGATCGCGGCGAGGAAGGTGACGAATAACGGGGCCGCCGTCGCTCCCGCAGCCTGTCCCTGCACCGCCCCGACCGTGCCCGCGGCTTTGCCGCCGACTTCCCTGCCGGCGTCACCGCCCGCCTGGCTCAGCCCATTGATCGCGCCTTTGAAGAACTCCTGGCTGTTGTCGTGGCTCGCCGTGGCGACGGCATGGCAGAGGCCATCGGTGACGATCAGCAAGGTCTGCACCACCGCGTAGGCGACGCTGGTGGCGATGAAGGCGAGCGGCAGGTTGACGAGGACGACGCGGGCGAGGAGGCCGGCGTTGCCCTGGGCCAGTCCCTCCAGCACCGCCAGCAGCAGCATCGCCAGTCCCATCGGCGCCGCGATCTGCGCCATGCGCCCGTACTGCTGCAGGAAGCCCCTGGTGGTCAGCTCCGGCGTCGTCGTTTCGTTGATCCCCTCGACGACCTTCCCGATCAGCCAACCGGCACCGCCGCTGACCCAGGTGGTGATCTGTTCAAAGATGCTGTTGCCGACTCCCTCGATGGCGTCGGTGATCGGGTCGGTGACGACGCCGGTGATCTCGTCGCTCACCGCGTTACAGGCGTCGCCGACCGGGTTGCCGCCGCCGACGATGCCGCCCGTCACAGCGTCGGCAATGCCGCTGGCTGCGCCGACGGGAGCGCTGCCGACGTCGCAGGCCGGGTTGGCTTCTGCGGGCGGCGGGGCCGGCTGAGCCAGCACGGCCAAGGCCGCCAGCAGGGCGGCGAGGCCGAGTCCCGCCAACCCTCTACGGAGCCAGCTCATAGCTTTCGAGCCCTTGTGCGAGGTCGAGCACCCGGTAGCCGCCGAGCGGGCCGGGACTCGTCGCCAGCTCCGGGGTCGGGCCGAAGCCACCCCTGGTTTCAGCGATCCGCCAGCGGCCGTCCATCCAGACGAGCTCCGTGTGCGTGATGCCGAAGTAGGCGGAGGGCTCGACCGCGGCCCCGTTTCCCAGCAGCGTGAAACCCCAGGTGAGAACGCGGGCGCGATCGGGCTGGAACGACTCCACCCTGTAGCCGATCGGAACCGCCGTGTAGATCGTCTGCACGCCTTTGCGGATCCCGATCCCGATCGGTCCCGCCGCCAGTCGTTCGGCGCCGGGCGAGTTCGCCGCGACCATCGTCTGTGCGTAGTCCGGCGTCGCCAGCGCCTCGATCCGCGCCCGCATGACTCCCGGCCGCAGAACCGCCGGGTCGGCAAAGGCCCGCTGGTAGGCGGCTACAGCCTCAGCCGCCCCATCTGCGCTGTTCGGGAAGGCGACTGGAACGCCGGCAAGCGACCGCGCTGCGCCTGCTTTGGCTGGTAGCGCCGCGCGGTCGCTGGTGGGGGAGAGGGACCGGCCGAGCAGCAAGCCCAGAATCAGAGCGGCAAGACAGCCGATGATGAGGGGCCGCCGCGACGATGATCTCGAAGCTGACGAGCCCATCATTTGACCGCCGAGCCGGAGGTGTAGAAGAAGTTGATGAGGGCCGCGCCGGCCCCGACGACGAAGGCGCCGCACAGGGAGTAGAGGACCTTCTGCTTGCCGTCAGAGGCGTGGCTGAAGTTGTTGGATTTGCTGCCGAGCGCCCACTGAGCGGCGCCGATCAGCAGACCGGCGGCACAGCCGAGTAGGACGATCGAGGCGAGCCAGTTGACGAGTTTTTCGAGCGCTGGCGTTCCCGGTCCCCCATTGGGGTTCGGTTTGATCGCGACCGCCGCGCTGTCGAGGGCGAGCTGCAACTTGACGAGGACTGCGAGTGCCACGGCGGGCTCCTTTGCTCGAGGTGTTCTTCACCTCGGCTGTCCAGCCGCCGACCCGGTTGCATCGGGTCGCATCGAGATTTCATCCCCCCGAACGACAAAGGGGCCGACCCGCAGAGGGCCGACCCCAGGAATCGAGGAGCTTCGCGTGACGCTCAGCGAAGGCGGAGCGTGGTTCCGGCGTAGATCAGGCTCGGGTCGCCGGTGCCGATGGCGGCTTCGTTGAGGCTCCACAGCCGCGCCACCTCGGCTGCGATTCGCGCGTCGCTCGCGTCACCAGGGAGCAAGGCAGCGGCGATGTGCCAGAGGCAATCGCCTGATTGCACGACGTAGGAATCCTTCCCCGCCAGGTGGCGACTGTGATCGGCCGGAGGCGTTGCGGCGGGTTGGGGGGCCGGGGCCGGCGACGGTGCTTCTTCTTCGGATGGTTCGCTCGCCGGGGCGGCTTCGTCAGAGGTCGCGCCCGAGGGTGCCGGTGCCGACTGTTGTGCTGCGGGCCTCTGCTTCGGCGCGGTGATCGACTGGTTGGCGACCGGCCCGGAGGTCTTCGCTTCCGGTGCCTTCTGCTGGACGGGT
>Ga0126305_10000579_pt1 | contig 15783 bp, 15 predicted proteins | sample Plot26_FD_92536 | JGI IMG/M metagenome (GOLD analysis project Ga0126305, IMG submission 92536) | Serpentine soil microbial communities from UC McLaughlin Reserve, CA, USA - Plot26 | ecosystem: Environmental > Terrestrial > Soil > Grasslands | place: USA: UC McLaughlin Reserve, Lake County... | reverse complement strand
GGGCGGCTTTCTACGCGAAGTCGAACATTGCCAAAGGGCCGTGGCCGAGCGACGGCCTGAGCGCGCTGGTGGAAGGCATGCGCAGGCGCCAGGAGGACCGCACCCTGACCCCACGGGACTTCTCCTCGGCTCACACGATCGGCAAGCTGATCATCGAACCGGCAGACGGCGCCGTGAACGCACTTCCCGCGGATGCAACGGCCTTCGTCCATCGCGACAACCTCTTCGACATCCAGTACCAGGCGCGCTGGCACCACGGCGCTCCACAGGAGGTCGTCGCCGCAAACATGGCGTGGACGAACGAGCTCTACGAGCAGACCAAGCGGTACCGCTCGGGCTTCGCCTACCAGGACTACATCGATCCCGAGCTCGAGGACTGGGAGCACGCCTACTACGGCGCGAACCTCGCCAGGCTCCGCAGCGTGAAGTCGAAATACGACCCGGACGACTTCTTCAGGTTCGCCCAGTCGATCCCTCCAACAGGCGCCCACTACGCCTGAATCACGCTTGGCGACGCCCAGAGGCCGGGGCTATACTCAGACCACCTCTTTCGCACCCGAACCCTTACGAGGTGGGCCCGGGCCCGCCTTTTTTTCGGCGCGGAAGCGGTCAAGGAGAGTTGAAATCAGACCTAGGACACGAGCTTGGACGACCTTCAAGGGCAAATCGAGCAGAAGCTCCAGCAGCTTGATCCCGCGATCGAGCTGATCGCGCTGGAGCAGCCTGCCGGTGAGACCCTTCGCCTCTACATCGATTACCCCGACGGCGTGGACCTCGCGCTCTGTGAGCGCGTGACCGATCACCTGCGTGACCTGCTCGAGACATGGTCGCTGGAGGTCTCGTCGCCGGGCGCCGACAGGCCGCTCACCAAGCCAGAGCACTTCCGCCGCTTCATGGGCCGCCGCGTTCGCGTGCGGACCCGCGAGGCGATCGAGGGACAGCGCAGCTTCACCGGGACCCTGACCGCGGCCGACGAGGGCGGTGTACGGATCCAGGCGGGCGAGGGCGAGGTCGACATCCCGCTCTCACGCATTCGCCGCTCGAACCTCGTTCCCGAATACTCGACCCCGCTGGAGGAGAGCAGATGAGCCGTGAGATCGTCGAAGCCATCAAGGGCCTCGAGCAGGAGAAGGGGATCGACGCCGACACGCTGATGGAGGCGCTCGAGGACGCCCTCCTCTCCGCCTACAAGAAGACTCCCGGCGCCGCCAAGTACGCCCGGGTCGACCTGGACCGGGACACGGCTGATTTCCGTGTCTTCGAGTTGATCCTGCCGCCGGAGCTGGAGGAGAAGCTCATGGCGCAGGCGATCTCCGAGCAGGAGCAGACGATCGACCCCGAGACGGGGGAGATGCGCGAGCCCGAGGAGCCGGAGCTCGATCCAGAGCTCATCGCGCCCTACGAGGATCAGATCACGACGCGCGATGTGACCCCCGATGACTTCGGGCGGATCGCCGCCCAGACCGCGAAGCAGGTGATCCTGCAGCGGATTCGCGAGGCCGAGCGCCACATGATGTTCGAGGAGTACCAGGACCGCGTCGGCGAGCTGATCACCGGGATCATCCAGCAGTCCGACAACCGCTACACGCTGGTTCAGCTTCGGGAGCGCGTCGAGGCGCTCCTGCCCCGCTCCGAGCAGGTGTGGAATGAGCGTTACGACCACGGCATGCGGGTCAAGGCTGTGATCACGGAGGTGAATGCCGAGGGCAAGGGACCCGGAATCGTCGTCTCGAGGCGCAGTCCCGAGCTGATCAAGGAGCTGTTCGAGCTGGAGGTGCCGGAGATCGCAGACGACCTCGTGGAGATCGTGGGCGTCGCTCGCGAGCCCGGCTATCGCTCGAAGATCGCCGTGATCTCGCACGCCGACGGGGTCGACCCGGTCGGCGCCTGCGTGGGCCCCCGCGGCTCGCGCGTGCGGATGGTCGTCTCCGAGCTCCGCGGCGAGAAGATCGACATCATTCCGTACAACGACGAGCCCGCCCGGTTCGTGGCCAAGGCGCTGTCGCCCGCCCGCGTGCGCGAGGTCCTGGTCGAAGACGAGACCCAGGAGGCGACCGTGATCGTGCCGGACGATCAGCTCTCGCTCGCCATCGGACGAGAGGGCCAGAACGCCCGGCTCGCCGCCAAGCTCACCGGTTGGAAGGTCGACATCAAGTCCGAGACGGAGTTCAGCGAGCAAGAGGAGGAGCTGACCTACGAGGATGGCGAGGATGTAGACGGCCGCTGCGCCGCCGTTCTTTCGGCTGGACGCCGATGCCCGAACGCCTCACTTCAGGGTTCGCGCTACTGCGGCCTGCCGCAGCATCAGGCGCTGGCCCGGTTCGACACGAATCAGGTGACGGTGCTGACGCCGCTCTCCGATGAGGAGATCTCGGTGCTCGCCGATCCAAATGCCGACGACGCTCAGGTTCGTCCACTTGTGGATAAGGCGAGCGCCGCGTTCGATCAGCAGGAGGCCGGTGGCGAGGGTGAAGCCCAGGAGGCCACCGAGACCGACGTCGAGCAGGCAGAAGAGGAGCTGGACGAGGCCAAAGAGCAATCCGAGACCGACGTAGCCGAGGCCGAGCAGGAGCTCGAGGAGGCCGAGGAAGAGGCAGCCGAGAGCGCTGAGGCCGATGAGTCTGAGGAGGGCGCCGAGCCTGAGGAGTCCGCCGAGCCCGAGGAGGCGCTGGCGGAGGATGCCGCCACGGAGGCCCAGGAGCCTTCCCACGAAGCGGCGACGGTGGGGGCGAACCCATCCGAGGAACCCAAGGCCGGTGGCGAGGATTCCGAGGGGAGCCGTTCCGAGGGTGCCTAAGAAGCGCGTTCACGAGATCGCTAAGCAGCAGGGACTGAGTAGCAAGGAGGTACTCGCCGCCCTCAATGCCGCCGGGATCGAGGCCAAGGTGGCGGCATCGAGCGTCGAGGAGTCCGACGCGCTCAAGGCCCTGAAGACCGCTGGTGCCGACGGCGCGCAGGCGGCGTCCAAGCCAGCCGCAGAGGATCCGGCGAAAGGCTCGCCGGCCACCAAGCAGCCCGCTGCGCCCAAGCCGGGTTCGTCGGCGGGCGGCGGGAGCGCGAGCGGCCGCAAGCGACGCCGTGTCGTAATCGACTCGCAGGCGTCCCGCCGTGACCACATGCCGCAGGCGCCGCCTCACCGCCCGCCGCGGCGTCGCGGTGGTCGGCGACGCCGGCCCCTGCTCGAAGAGCCACCCGTACGTCCACTGAGCGAGGCCCCGGAGCCGGAGGCCACGAAGATCGCGTCCGGCGCGACCGTGCGCGAGGTGGCCGAGAGCCTGAGCCTCGGCAGCGCCGAGGTGATCAAGAAGCTGATGGAGCTCGGCGAGATGGCGACGCTGACCCAGACCCTGCCCGACGAGACCGTCACGGCCCTCGCGGAGGCGCTGAATCAGAAGATTGAGATCGTCAGCAGCGCGGAGGAGGAGATCGAGGAGCCAATATACGACGACTCCGCCGAGGACCTGGCGGAACGGCCGCCCGTCGTCACGATCATGGGCCACGTCGACCACGGCAAGACGTCGCTGCTCGACGCGATCCGGGAGACCGAGGTCGTTGCCGGGGAGGCTGGCGGCATCACCCAGCACATCGGGGCCTACCAGGTGCACCAGAACGGCAACCGGATCACCTTTCTCGACACGCCGGGCCACGAGGCATTCACGGCAATGCGTGCCCGTGGCGCAAAGGTCACGGATCTCGCGGTGATCGTGGTCGCTGCCGACGACGGCGTCATGCCCCAGACGGTGGAGGCGATCGACCACGCCAAGGCCGCCGGGGTCCCGATGCTCGTCGCCGTCAACAAGATCGACCGCCCCGACGCGCAGCCCGACCGGGTTCGAAACGAGCTTGCCGCCCAGGGACTGACCCCCGAGGACTGGGGAGGGGAGACGATCTTCGTCGACGTTTCCGCCAAGACAAAGGAGGGACTCGACACCTTGATCGAGATGATCGGTCTCGCTGCCGAGCTCGAGGAGCTCAAAGCGAATCCCAAGGCGCCGGCCTCTGGCTTCGTGATCGAGGCGCACCTGGATCCCGGCCGTGGCCCGGTGGCCACCGTGCTGGTACACCGCGGCACGCTACGCGTGGGCGACGCCGTCGTCGCGGGATCCACCTGGGGCAAGGTCCGCGCGATGCTCGACTACACGGGAGCGCGGGTGGACAGCGCCGGCCCCGGCGATCCTGCCGAGGTGTTGGGGATTGACGACGTCTCGGAGGCCGGTGAGCGCTTTGAGGTTGCACCCAACGAGCGGCGGGCGCGCCAACTCGCGGAGGAGCGCGGTCACCGGCTCAAGGCCGAGTCCCTGGCTCGCCAGCAGGCCCGGACAATCAGCCTGGAGGAGGTCTTCAACAAGGCGACCGCGGGTGAGGTCAAGCAGCTGGGCATCGTCCTGAAGGCCGATGTATCGGGCTCGCTCGAGGCACTCCAGGACGAGATCGCGAAGCTGCCCCAGGAGCGGATCTCGGTCGACGTCATCCACGCCGCCCCGGGCGGAATCACCGAGTCCGACGTCATGCTCGCTGTGGCCTCCGACGCGATCATCATCGGCTTCAACGTCCGCCCGCTGGCCGACGCCCGCAGGGCGGCCGACCGGGAGGGCGTCGAGATCCGCACTTACTCGGTCATCTACAAGGTCACTGAGGACCTCCATGCCGCGCTCGAGGGAATGCTCGAGCCCGAGGAGGTCGAGGAAGCGGTCGGCCAGGCGGAGGTCAAGGAGCTCTTCCGCGCATCGCGCGTCGGCACGATCGCGGGCTGCCTGGTCACGGACGGCAAGGTCTCCCGAACGGCCCAGGTACGGCTTGTTCGCGACGGCACCGTCGTGTGGACCGGCCGCGTGGGCTCGCTACGGCGCTTCAAGGACAACGTCCAGGAGGTCGAGGAGGGCCTTGAGTGCGGCATCGTGCTCGAGGGCTACCAGGACGTGAAGGTCGACGACGTCCTCGAGTTCTTCGAGACCAGGCAGGTCGAGCAGACGCTGGAGTAGCTCGGTAGTGCTGGCTGCGCGAGCGGTTCAGGGCAAGTAGGGGGAGGTGCCGGTGATCGCCCGGGCCGTCGCGGCGGACCGCGCGAGCGGCGTTATATCCACCGCATAGGTGGATAAGCGCCCGCCCGCCCGCCCGCCGTCCTCCCTCGCTGCCCTGCTTGGCGAGCGACGACCACGCCTATCCTGGGTCGGTGACCACCTACGTCTGCGTGGTGGAGATCCGCCTGCACCTGAACGAATCGCACGACCTGAAGGGGAAGCGAAAGCTCCTGCATTCGCTGAAGGCGCAGCTTCGGCAGCGCTTCGGGGCCTCGGTGGCTGAGGTGGACGGTCACGACACGTGGCAGCGGACGACGCTCGTGTGCGCCCTCGTGGGCGACGCCGATGTCAGGCGTCGCGTCGACGATCTGGAGCGCTTCGTCGAGTCGCGTTGTCCGGACGGCTCAACGTTCGACAGGGACCTGCTGACCCTGGCTGACATCCGCGGATGAGAACGCCCGAATGGGCAGACCCGGTGCGCTAGAGTCGCCCACCGATGACCCAGCGCATGAGGAGGGTCAACGAGCTCATGCGCGAAGTGATCGGGTCCACGATTGCTAGCGAGCTCGAGGACCCTCGAATTGGATTCGTGACCGTGACCTCCGTGGACACCAGCCCGGACCTGCGCTCGGCGCGCGTGTACGTGAGCGTGCTCGGCGGCGAGGCCGAGCGCGAGGCGAGCCTCGCCGGCCTGCGGTCCTCCCACGGTGTCCTGCAGTCGGCCATCGCCAACCAGACGCGGATCAAGCGCACACCTACCCTGAGCTTCCACTACGACGACACGCCGGAACGCGGCGTTCGGATCACGAGGTTGCTCGAGGATGACTGAGGCTCCCGCCGCGGTGGCGCAGCGCTCGGAGGCGACGCTGACCGATGTGGCCGAGGAGCTCAGAGCCGGCGATCGGTTCCTGCTGACCACTCATGAGGGGCCGGACGGGGACGCGCTCGGTTCCCTGCTGGCCACTCACAAGCTGCTCCAGCAGCTTGGCAAGGACTCCGTGATGTTCCTGGCGGCGAAGGAGTTCCCGCTGCCGGTCGAGTATCGGTTCCTGCCGCTGGAGGAGGTCTTCCACGAACCGCCGGTCGACGTCGTCGACCGCGTCCTCGTTTTCCTCGACTGCGGCAACATCGACCGCATGCCGGTGGACTTCCTGCAGCGCGACGAAGCCAAGATCCTCAACCTCGACCACCATCACGACAACACCGGCTTCGGCACCCTCAACCTCGTCGATACCCGGGCCTCCTGCACAGCCGAGATCGTCTTCCGCCTCGCCAGGCTGCTCGGTGCCGACATCACGCCGGAGATCGCGACGGCGCTCTATGTCGCGCTGGTCACCGACACGGGCCGCTTCATGTACGAGAACACCAGCCCCGAGGCCCACCGGATGGCAGCCGAGCTCATCGAGGCCGGCGTCGACGTTCACGACATCTACCGACGCCTTTACGAGCGCGTCCCGCTCGAGAAGCTCCATCTGGTCTCCCGCGCCATCGGCCGGATCGAGCGCCTGGACGACTGCCACCTCGCCGTGACCTACATCTCGGCCGAGGACTACTCCGAGACGGGCGCGAACGAGTCATTGACCGAGGGGATCATCGACCACGTTCGCTCGCTCGAGGGCGCCGAGGTCGCGGCGATGATCCGCGACAAGACCGACGGGGGTGCCTACGCGCGCAAGGTGAGCCTGCGGTCGGGCACGGGCACGGTCGACGTATCCGCCATCGCGCAAAGGCACGGCGGCGGCGGCCATCCCCGAGCGGCCGGCTTCTCGACCGATCTCTCCTACCGGGAGCTCCTCGAGATGCTCTGCACCGAGGTGAAGGCGCAGCTCGACAGCGCGTAGCGTCGCGGCGTGACCGCGGACGCTCCCGAGCCGGGCGTGTTGCTCGTCGACAAGCCGGCGGGCATTACCTCTCACGACGTCGTCGCAGGCGTCCGGCGCGAGCACGGGCAGAAGACGGGACACGCCGGCACGCTCGACCCGTTCGCCACCGGGCTCCTCCTCGTGCTGCTGGGCCGTCCAGCGACGCGCTGCCAGGCACGGTTCATGGCGTTGCCGAAGACCTACCGCGTTGTCGCGCGCTTCGGCGCCGTGTCGAGCACCGGCGACCCCGAGGGGGAGATCACAGAGACCGGCGCGATGCCCCCGGAGCCCCTGGCTTTGCCCACCGGTGAGATCCGGCAGCGCCCCCCGGCCTACTCGGCCGTCAAGGTGGGCGGTGTTCGGGCCTACACGAGGGCCCGACGCGGGGAGGAGGTGGAGGTGCCCGAGCGCCAGGTCACGGTTCACCGTTTCGAGCAGCTCTGGCGCCGCGAGGACCGCGCGGAGTTCGAGATCGAATGCTCGTCGGGCACCTACGTCCGCAGCCTGGTCGCCGACCTCGGCGATGCCTACTGCGAGGCGCTGCGCCGAACTGCGATCGGACCGTTCGCGGTCGGGCAGGCTGGGAGGCTGCTCCCCCTGGCCGAGGCCTTGGCGCGAATCGAGGACGCGGCGTGAAAGGCTTTCGCGCCAGTGGTACCTCCCGCAAGTACGCACCTCGTTGGGCGGCCCCGGTGATCGCCATGCGGCGTCCTCGGGCTTGCCCTTGCCACCAGCAAGGGCTGCGCCCTGCCTCCTTGCCTGGCGGCCACCGGACCTCACCCAACAACGCACGTACTCACCGGGGGCACCACTAATGGGGATCAAGGTCACCTCGCTGCGGGACGCCGAGTGTCGCCAGCGCCACGTGGCCATCGGGACCTTCGACGGCGTGCACGTGGGCCACCGGCAGGTCATCGACCGTGCCGACACTGTGCTGACGTTCGAGCCGCACCCACTGCGCGTTCTCCATCCGGAGGCGACTCCGAAGCTGATCATGCCCTTCGACATCAAGCGGGACGTGATCGAGGGCCTCAGGGTGGCGGAGTTGGTCGTGATCCCGTTCGACCGCGAGTTCTCGACCATCGATGCGGAGGAGTTCTGCAGCCGCATCCTGGTCGAGACCCTCGGCGCCGAGAAGGTCTCGGTGGGCGAGAACTTCCGCTTCGGTGCCCGTGCGAAGGGCGACCCCGAGATGCTCGCAGCCCGACCTGAGTTCGAGGAGCGAGTAGTTCCGCTGGTGGAGACCGACGGCGAAATCGTCTCCTCGAGCCGGATCCGATCCCTGGTGGCGGCCGGGGAGATCGACGCAGCCAACCGGTGCCTGGGGGCGCCGTTCCTGTTCGAGGGGACGGTGGTCGAGGGCGATGGGCGCGGTCGGGCCCTCGGCTTCCCTACGGCGAACATCGTTCCCTCGGACGATCTCGTGAGCCCCGGGCACGGCGTGTACGCCGCATTCGCGAACGGTCAGCCCGCGGCGGTCAACGTCGGCATTCGGCCGACGTTCGAGACGGGTCGCGGGCTGCTGGTGGAGGCCTATCTGATCGACTTCGAGGGCGATCTCTACGGCAAGACCCTGAGGATCGCATTCGTCTCGAGACTCCGCGGTGAGCGGCGGTTTCCGGGGGTCGAGGAGCTCATCGCGCAGATGCATCGCGACGTGGAAGCGGCCCGCGAGCTCTGTGCTAGCTTCACACCCTGATTTGCGGGCGCCTTGGGCGCCCTTACATGCTGGTTTCGGAGCTAAAGCTCCTCACTGGAATACCTGATGCCGCTGACGAAGGAAAAAAAGCAGGAGCTCATCGGCCAGTACGGCCGCGAGGACGGTGATACCGGCTCGGCCGAGGTCCAGGTCGCGCTGCTCACCGAGCGCATCAACCACCTGACCGAGCACCTGCGAGCGCACAGCAAGGATCACCACTCGAGGCGCGGCCTCCTGATGATGGTCGGCAAGCGTCGGCGCCTACTGCGCTACCTGGAGCGGGCGGACATCGACCGATACCGGAAAGTCGTCTCGGACCTGGGCCTGCGCCGGTAGGTGGTGTTGGCGCGTTGCCGTTAGGCGACGCGAGCTGGTGCTGTTGGAGGTGATGTTTCGGTGATACAGGTAGGCGAGAGGGCGCCCGGGTTCTCGCTCCCGAACCACAAGGGCGAGGACGTCTCTCTGTCGGACTTCCGGGGCCGCCAGGTTCTGCTGGTTTTCTATCCCAACGACTTCAGCCCGGTCTGCTCGGACCAGCTCTCGATCTACCAGGAGGTCAAGCCAAGTCTCGACGCCGCCGGCCTGGAGCTGCTGGGAGTGAGCATCGATCACTCGTGGGCGCACAGGGCATTCCGGAAGCACCTCAATCTCGATTTCACGCTGCTCGCCGACTTTCATCCCAAGGGGGAGGTCGCCAGCCGGTACGGCGCCTACCTCGACGACTACGGGACCGCGAATCGGTCGCTGGTCCTCATCGATCCCGAGGGCGTCGTCCGTTGGGTGCATGAGTCGCCGACACCGCTTGAGATCCCCGGTGCCAATCTGATCTTCGACGCTCTGGCCGCCTCTGACTGATCTGACCAGTGCCGGGGTCCCCCCGTTGGGGCCCGAGGATCACGTCCGGGGCGACGGCACCGAGACCATCGTCTACCTGGATCTCGCCTGCCCTCATTGCGCCGCGACCTGGGTGCGGCTGTCCGGCTTGCAGCTGCAGATCGCCTTTCGCCACTTCCCGGTCGCGAGCAAGCATCCGCGCGCCCCGGCGCTGCACGCCGCCGTCGAGGCGGCCGCGCTCCAGGCCGGGGAGCCGGCGTTCTGGGGACTGGTGGACTCGATCTACGCTGATCCGGGCAGGGTGGACGACCCCCATTTGTGGGAGCGCGCGCGGACGCTCGACCTCGACCTGGAGCGCTTTGAGAGGGACCGGCGCACCGCGGCCGTGATCCAGCGCGTACGGCGGGACTTCGACGACGGTGTCCGCGCGGGCGTCGTCGGCACCCCGGCCGCGTTCGTCGACGGCCGCCCGGTCAGCGGCGATCTCGCTTCGGAGCTTGCCTTGTAACATCGCTTCGTAACGAGAACGAAAAGTTCTGAACGATTGGGCCGTCATCCGGACGGCCGAAGGGAAGACAATTACATGAGCATGTTCGATGTGAGCCGCGTTTCGGTGGAGATAGGCGGCGAGGAGATCTCCTTCGAAACGGGCAAGTTGGCCCGCCAGGCGGGAGGGTCCGTGGTCGTGCGCTCCGGTGACACGATGGTGCTCGGCACCGCGACCGTGGGCAATCTGCGCGACGTGGACTTTCTGCCGCTGACCGTCGACGTCGAGGAGCGCCATTACGCGGCCGGGAAGATCCCCGGATCCTTCTTCCGCCGCGAGGGCCGTGCGGGCGAAAAGGCAACGCTGACCGCGCGAATGATCGACCGGCCGATCCGGCCGCTGTTCCCCAAGGGATGGCACTTCGAGACGCAGATCGTCTGCACCCCACTTTCGGTGGAGTTCGAGCACCCGTACGACATCCTGGCGATGAACGCAGCTTCGGCGGCCGTCGCCATTTCCCAGATCCCCGTACCGACGCACGTCGGCGCCGTGCGGATCGGGAAGCTGCACGGGGACTTCGTGGTCAACCCCGCGGAGGAGACCTATGAGGAGCTCGAGATGGACCTCGTGGTCTCGGGTTCCAGCGACGCGATTCTGATGGTCGAGTGCGGATCCGAGGGCGTCAGCGAAGCTGAGGTCCTGGACGCCCTCGACATCGCGCACGAGGAGATCAAGAAGATCTGCGCGACGATGGAGGAGCTTCGGGCCAAGGCCGGCAAGGAGAAGCTCGAGGTCGTCGAGCCGAAGGTCGACCCGGAGCTGCTCGAGCAGATCAAGGCCTCTCACGAAGCGAAGCTCGACGAGGCGACGCAGATCCCGGAGAAGCTTGCCCGCCAGGAGGCCGCGAAGGCGGTCGAGGAGGACGTCCTCGAGCAGTACGCGGGCGCCGGTGAGGGGACGGAGATCGATCCCGGGCGGCGCACCGAGGTCTCACGGGCCTTCGACGCCCTGGAGAAGGACATCATCCGTCGCCGCATCGCGGTTGACAAGAAGCGGCCCGACGGGCGGGCCCAGGACGAGATCCGCCCGATCGAGTGCGAGGTGGACGTCTCCCCGAGAGTCCACGGCTCGGCGCTGTTCACGCGCGGCGAGACGCAGATCCTCTCCAACGTGGCGCTGGGGACGACCCGCATGGACATGCGGGTCGACAACCTCGGCCTGGTGGAGTCGAAGACGTTCTGGCACCACTACAACTTCCCGCCGTATTCGGTCGGGGAGGCGGGCTTCATGCGCGGGCCGAAGCGCCGCGACATCGGCCACGGCGCGCTCGCCGAGCGAGCGCTCGTGGCGACGATCCCGAGTCAGGAAGACTTCCCGTACGTGATCCGGGTCGTCTCGGAGACGCTCGAGTCCAACGGCTCGTCGTCGATGGGCTCCGTGTGCGCTTCCTCGATGGCGCTGATGGCGGCCGGCGTGCCGGTCTCCTCCCCCATCGCTGGCGTGGCGATGGGGCTGATCAAGGAGGGCGACGACCACGTCGTGCTCACCGACATCGCCGGCGTCGAGGATCACCTCGGCGACATGGACTTCAAGGTCGCCGGCACGGGCGATGGAATCACCGCCCTGCAGATGGACATCAAGATCTCCGGGGTCACCTTCGACATCCTGCGCGACGCGCTCGAGCAGGCGCGTCAGGGCAGGCTCTTCATCATCGGCAAGATGAAGGAGGCGATCCCCGATCCGCGTGAGCAGCTCTCGCAGTTCGCTCCCCGCATCGAGCAGATCAAGATCGACACCGACAAGATCGGGGCGGTCATCGGCAAGGGCGGCGAGACGATCCGCGGGCTGTCGGAGGAGTTCGAGGCCGACATCAACGTCGAGGACGACGGCACCATTCAGGTCTATGCGCCCAGCGGCGCTCTGGTGGAAGCTGCAATCGCCCGCATCGAGGCGATGACGAAGGAGGCCGAGGTCGGAGACCAGTTCAAGGGGAAGGTGGTGAAGACCACGGCCTTCGGGGCGTTCATCGAGCTCACCAAGGGAACGGACGGGCTGCTCCACATCTCGAACGTCAAGCCAGGCGAGCGAGTCGACTCCGTGGACGACGTCCTCAAGCAGGGTGAGGAGCTCGACGTGACCGTGGTCGAGGTCGACCGCGAGCGCGGCCGCATCGGCCTGCGCCTCTCCGATGATCCCGCGGTCGCGGGCAAGTCGCCCGCGGAGCTCGCGAACGTCGGCTCCGGCGATCGCGGCCCCCGCGGGGGTGGCCGGGATGGCGGAGGCGGCCGGCGCGAGCGCCTGGACGGCGGACGTGACCGCAGCGGCAGCGGGCGCCGGCGGCATTGAGCGGATCCCCGGTCAGCGCCGGCGCCTCGGGGGAGCTGCCCGAGGGCGTCCGCTACAGCGAGCCCGTCGGCGGCCTTCGGGTGATCTCCGAGTCGGTGCCCTCCGTGCGCTCCGTTGCGCTCGGTCTTTGGGTGCGGACCGGGTCGCGCGACGAGGCTCCCGAGGAGGCCGGCGTATCGCACTTCCTCGAGCACCTGTTGTTCAAGGGCACCGAGCGCCATTCGGCGATCGAGATCGCGGAGCTCTTCGACGGCATGGGTGCGGCAACGAATGCCGCGACGAGCAAGGAATCGACCCATCTGCATGCCCGGCTCCTGGACGAGCACACCGATGAGGCGTTCCGGCTCCTCGCCGAGATGCTGATCGCGCCGTCGCTACCTCCGGACGAGGTCGACTCGGAGCGCGAGGTGGTGCTCGAGGAGATCGCGATGTACGAGGACGAGCCCCAGGATCGCGTTCACGACGTCCTGGCCAGGGCCGTGCACGGCGACCATCCGCTGGGCCGCCGGATACTGGGCGACGCCGACGTCATCGGCTCGATCCCGGTGCCCGAGATCGCCCGTTACCACGATGCCCGATACACGGGCGCCAACATCGTCGTCGCGGCGGCCGGACACCTGGATCATGAGGAGATCGTGGAGCTGGCTCGGCTTCACCTGGGCGCGCCGGCCGGTGAGCGAAACCAGCTGCCGCCGGAGGGCGAGGCGAACGGATTCGCGCCGCGCTTCATGTTCCAGCCCAAGGACACCGAGCAGTACCACATCTGCTTCGGCGGTCCCGGGATCGCGCGCGCGGACGAGCGGAGGTTCTCGCTCGCCGTGCTCGATGCGATCTTCGGGGCCTCCACCTCCTCGCGGCTGTTCCGCGAGGTTCGCGAGAAGCGAGGCCTTGCCTACGCCATCGGCTCCTACACCGAGCAGTACGCGGACACCGGCATGGTCGCCATGTACGTCGGCACCCGGGGTGACAACGTGCGGGAATCGTGCGAGATCATCGGCCGCGAGCTCGGCAGTCTCCGGGACCAGGGCGTCACGGCAGACGAGCTCGAGCGCGCGAAGGAGCACGTCAAGGGCCGCATGGTCCTGAGCCTCGAGGCGACCGCGACCCGGATGACGCGGCTCGCCCGATCAATCCTCTTCGACGTCCCGCTGCTCTCGCTGGATGACATGCTGAAGCGCGTGGAGCAGGTCACGGCCGAGGATGTGGCGGCGCTCGCCGCCGAGTTCTATGACCCGGAGCGCCTGTCGGCGGCCTGCATCGGGCCCGAGGAGGAGCGGTTCCGGGAGGCGAGCGCCTCGGTCAGCGAGGCACTGGCCGCGGCGTGATCGGCGTCGGCGTCTCGGGCGCGGCGGGGCGCATGGGCCAGGCCGTGTGCGAGGCGGTCGACGAAGCGGAGGACATGGAGCTCGCGGGGCGGGCGGATCCCTCGCTGGACGTGCCGCTCGCGGACGTGCTCGACGGCAGCGACGTCGTCGTTGACTTCACCACGCCCGAGGCCGCGCCGGCAAATGTCCTGGAGTGCGTCCGCGCCGGTGTGCACGCCGTCGTCGGCACGACGGGATTCGACCTGGATCGCCTGCGCGCCGACGTTGAGTCCGCGGACGGCGAGGCGCAGGTGTTCGCGGCGCCCAACTTCGCGATCGGCGCGGTACTCATGATGCGAGTGGCGCGCGAGGTCGCCCCTCTCATGCCCGAGTGCGAGATCGTCGAGCTGCACCACGAGCGAAAGCTCGACGCCCCGTCCGGAACGGCGAAGCGAACCGCCGAGCTGATCCGCGATGCGGGGGGCAACGTCCACGAGCCGATCCACTCGATTCGCCTTCCCGGCCTGGTCGCCCACCAGGAAGTGATCTTCGGCGGCGAGGGGCAGACCCTCTCGATCCGCCACGACTCGATCGATCGGCGGTCATTCATGCCCGGTGTGCTGCTCGCGGTCCGGAACGCCGGCCAGCTCCCCGACCGGTTCACCGTGGGGCTCGAAGCCCTTCTGTAGCCCCGGGCTTGCGCCGGATGCCGCCAATCGCGAGACTAGGCGGCGCGTGGCGCACGGAGAGGAAGAGTCACGACGCCTCACCCGGAGGCGGCTCGTCGGAACCGCCGCCGCGGGTGCCGCCGGATACACGGTCTCGTCCGTCGCCGGCCCCGCCGCGGCGCACGCGGCGAGTCGGCATCACGCCGATGTGGTCGTCGTCGGGGCGGGGTTGGCCGGGCTCACGGCGGCGCGCAGACTGCGGCGCCACGGCAGGTCCGTCGCAGTGCTCGAGGCCCGTGACCGGGTCGGCGGCCGCACGCTCAACCACCACCTGGGTCACGGCAAAGTCGCGGAGATCGGAGGCCAGTGGGTCGGGCCTACCCAGGACCGGGTGCTGAAGCTCATCAAGGACCTGGGGCTCAAGACGTTCAAGACCTATGTGGACGGCAAGAACGTCTATTACCGCCAGGCGAACCCGCCGCCACTGCAGCGCCAGACCTACACGGGAACGATCCCGCCCGCCAACCCCGCATCCCTGGCGGAGCTCGCCAAGGCTCTCAACAGCCTCGACACGATGGCCGCGCAGGTGCCACTCGAGGAGCCCTGGAATGCGGCCCGCGCCAAGGCGTGGGACGGACAGACATTCGAGACCTGGAAGCTCGACAACACCACGATCGACGAGACCCGGGACCTCATCGACCTCGGGATCGAGGCCGTCTTCGCGGCCGAGCCGCGTGACCTCTCACTGCTCCACGTGCTCTTCTACATCCACTCCGGGGGCAGCTTCGAGAACCTGATCAACACCGCGGGCGGTGCCCAGGACAGCAGGATCGTCGGCGGCTCGCAGAAGATCTCCATCGAGGTCGCCAAGCGGCTGGGGGGCAGCGTCGTCCTGGACGCCCCGGTGCACCGAATCAAGCATCGGGCCGGTCGGGTCGAGGTCCATACGCCGCGCGGCACATGGGAGGCGAAGCGGGCGATCGTGACGGTGCCACCCACCCTGGCCGGTCGGATCCAGTATCAGCCGCACCTGCCCGGCCCTCGGGATCAGCTCACCCAGCGGGTGCCGATGGGCTCGGTCATCAAGTGCATGGCGGTCTATGAGCGGCCGTTCTGGCGCGAGAACGGGCTCAGCGGGATGGCCACCAGCGATACAGGCCCCGTCAAGGTGACCTTCGACAACTCGCCGCCGAGCGGCAAGCCCGGGGTGATGCTGGGCTTCATCGAAGGGCAGGAAGCCCGCAACCTCACGCGAAAGTCGAAGCGGGAGCGGCGCAAGGCGGTGCTTGGGTCGCTCGAGCTCTACTTCGGATCCGCGGCCCGCACCGACGCGAGGGACTACTTCGACAAGAGCTGGGCGGAGGACCCCTGGACCAGGGGGTGCTACGTGGGCTATCTCCCGACTGGCGTGCTGACCGGCTATCGCGACGCCATCCGCCACCCGGTCGGGCCGATCCACTGGGCGGGAACCGAGACGGCGACGGAGTGGAACGGCTACATGGACGGGGCCGTGCAGTCCGGAGAGCGCGGGGCCGACGAGGTGCTTTCAGAGCTCTAGCGCG
>Ga0126305_10000578_pt1 | contig 15783 bp, 15 predicted proteins | sample Plot26_FD_92536 | JGI IMG/M metagenome (GOLD analysis project Ga0126305, IMG submission 92536) | Serpentine soil microbial communities from UC McLaughlin Reserve, CA, USA - Plot26 | ecosystem: Environmental > Terrestrial > Soil > Grasslands | place: USA: UC McLaughlin Reserve, Lake County... | reverse complement strand
TCCTTTTACAATCTTCCAAAATTCACTTCTATGTTGATGGTATTGGAGACTCAATCTGGAATTTGCATTCACATAAATCAATTTGACAGTACAATTCTCATTCTCATGGAATTTTTCAAATTTTCCCCATGGGCGATTTTCTGTATAAATTCCCATCATTATTAAATCATAATATTTAATCATATAATAATTACTAAGGAATATTCCTTGAAATTCAAATTAGTTCAATAAGTTATAACGTTGTATTGGGAATGTATAAAAGAATCATTAAAATTAAAATTAGTAATTATATGTCTGAAACACATTTTACTGAAGGAAATTTAATTATTCTTTACTCTATCCATAAAAATTCCTCTTTACAATTACCTAATCATATCCTTGAAAGGATTGAACATTGTAATAGACTATATCAGATTATTTTAAAATCAAAACCAGATTCTAATAAAACTATTATACTAGTAGTTGCTGAACCCCATTATTCTGGATTAATAAAAAAAGAATTGATTAGTAGACAGATAAATGAAGAAATTATAATAATTGATTCAGATTCAAGAAAAGTATCTCATACGTTTGATAATCTTAAAGAATTGCTTAAACAAAGGATTAATCCACCAGTCGTATATTTTGTAGGTTCGGTTTGGCTAAAAGATGTATTTGATTCAATTGTTAAATCACAATTTAAAGAATACAAGATTCAGTTTGAAGGCGCATTAGACCATAGACCTGTCATGGAAGTTGAACACGATAAATCTCTTGAAACTCCCAAAAAAGGAAAAGAACACTTTAAACAGGTAATAAAAAATAAAGCATTTGATATGTTATTAAATTATATTTTCCCAGAAGACCACAAATAATAGCTTTCAAAAATAAGACTAAAAAAAGAAGTTTAAGCAAGAAATACACTATTTAATAAAATTATTAGGTTTCATCGAGCTAATTTGGATTCTTTAGCAAATAAATCCGCTACTTGTTCTTTAGTAAAAGCAAAGTTCCATACCTGAATATCATCTAATTGTCCTGTATAATTACCATTTATTTTTCCTTTTTCAGCTAAAGAATTTGCTCCCAATCTTATGGTTTGTTTTCCAGTATTATCAGGCGTTATCCCTGTATTTGTTGAGTTAGTTGCAGTCTCTACACCGTCTATATATAGCTTTAACAAACGTAATTTTTCGTCAAAAGTTAGAATTGCATTATGCCAGGCGCCATCAGCATATGGGGCCTGGGAAGTAATATAATTATCATCTCCTCCTGCGGTCTCAAATCCGCCTCCAACTTGTTCTCTATTATTAAGCCATATTCCATAGTTAAGATTAAATCCAGCTCTGTCACTTCCAAATCCCCCTTTATTTAGTAAAAAAGCATTATTTCCTGAGGTGACATTCATTGTTGTATTAAACCAAACAGATACTGTAAAACCATTTAGATTAATATCTTTACTATTTACAACATCTGCATAATTAATACCGGAAAATTCTATTATCTTGGAGTTTTTAACAACAGGGGATTTATTCTCTTCTTGAGCAAATATATCTATATTACTTAATATACTATTTTTGTAGCTTTCTGTCAATCCAAAGTATAACAATAAAAGAACAAAACTGAAACCTATAATACTAGAAATTCTTCTATTCATTTAGTGAGTTATAATTTTTTACAATTTAAATATTTTTTCTTTTTATCTCATTCAATAGTAATAATAGAAAATTAAAAACTCAAATTTTTAGCTTATAAAATTACCTACTAATTTTTTTTGGAGATGTAAGTTGCTTTTCTAATTCATCTAATCTTTGAATTGAATCTGGATTGTTACGTAATTCCGAAAAAGAGTCATCATTTCTAATTCTTTGCATCACCGCAATTACCTCTTCTTCTGTTACACCATGTTTTTTATCATATTCTATTTGTTTTGTACAATTAGACATAGTACTATATTTTTTAAAATTGCGCTTCTCAAATGAAGTCGCAGTTGGAGATATCCCCTTTACATAACGAACAATTACCTTTTCAACATGTTCAACATGCCATTCTCTCATAGCAAAACTATTAGGTTTCATAAATATATCCACATCTATTTTTGCCGAATAGGATATTTAAATTAATATACAAATCATATTATGAAATCGTTATATTTATAACTTATATGAAGTTTTTTTCATATGTTAATACACTTTCATCAAAATTTTTAGAAAATTATTCCGATAAATATTCTGATAATTTGAGGTTTACTTCTCCAGGTATCTTTGCAATTTCGAACCTTTCTTTGACTTTTAATAACGTAGCTGTAGCATCAATTCCTAATTTTGTTGTAAGTAAATTCACTTGGTCACTCGAAGGATCAAGGCTAGATCCTTTTGCATTCTCAATAATGATCAGATCTTTATCCGCTTGACATCTTGTTGATACTGCATATTCTACTTCTACAGGATTTGTAGGGTTAATATCTTGATCAACTACTATTGCAATTTTAAGTGAGGGATGGGCCGCAAATGCTGCAAGTAAAGCATTTTTTGACTCCCCTTCTACTCTTTTCTTTATTTGTATTACTGCTGTTAGCCAATTGCTTCCTCCGTCTGTTAATAATACTTGAGATGTACTTGGAACAACATTTTTTACTTGATCTAGCATCTTTGACTCCACAGGCAACCCCATCAATAGACGATGTTCAGAATAACCAGGAAGTATATCATGGAAAATAGCGTTGTCTCTAAATCTTATGTTTTCTAATTCAAATATAGGTTGCTGTCTTCTAAAATCATAGGTTTTTAGCATTTCTACCATCCATTCTTCATGGGTTTTATCACACAATATTTTTCCTTCTAAAACTATTTCTGACATTATAGGAATAAGAAGCTGCGAAAACTTGTTAATGCCCAATTGTAGATTTCCGTTTAGTAGTGTATTTGCTATATGCATTTCATCTATACCATATGATGCTTGGTAAGCTGCTGCTATGTTAATTGCAGGATGAACTCCTATCACAATTGCAATCTTTAAATCTTCCCCATGATCTTTAGCATACATAAAACATTTATGCAAATGTCTTCCCTCTACCATTCTTATTGCCATGTTTTTATCATCTAATTTTAATAATCGATGGGTAGAAGAATTTTGATTTCCATTTTCTTGATCTTTTGCATACACAATTGATGAAGTAATATAAGGTCCAGCATCATTTTCAAAATGTGTAACAATAGGAAGAACAGATAATTTATTTGATGAATTTTGATAATATGAAATGTCATTGTTTCCTGTTTTTACTTTAATATTCATATTATTGATAGATTTGTTAATGATTGTATGGATGCCGTTTTTTTCTTTTGAACCTATTGCCATGGCAAATCTTTTTCTTGTTCCAATAAGATTGCTAATAACTGGAATAGTTTTATCTTCGACATTTTCAAATATTACAGCTTTATTACCATCAAGTTTACTGACTATTGCTGGTAATTCAAATGTAGTACTAACATTCTTTTTAATTCTAATGATCTCATTTTCGTTTTCAAGTAATTCTAAAAATTGTCTTAGGTCATTATGAATATAAGTCGTGTTAGAATTATCTTTTTGCATCTTTTTCAGCCTGTATACTTATCATATTTAGTATCTCACCCATAATTGTTTTCATATCTCTAACATCTAATGGTGTTTTAATATGGAGAGACACTAAACAAATTCCATTTACCATTAATGATATTCTTTGAGCAATGGATTTTATGAATATTGAATCAAATTTGCTGGGTATTACTATAGCTGATGTTACTTTATTTGATAAAGTAGACGCCATTGTAACAGATCCGATTCTATTAGAATTTTCTGATATTATGATAAAACATCCATTTTCAAAAAATATTGATTTGATATGAATGATTCTTTTATCATCTATCTGAATATTTTTGACTATAATATCGTCTTTATCTTCCATTTTATGCTATTGTTATTTAACCAATATCATTTTTATTAAATTAAGTTAATGGTAATTTTGAAAAACTCGAAGTTTAAGATTTTATTACGTTATTCAAAATTATTACTATTAAAATTATAGAATTTAATTCTCTGTGTACAAATACTTAATATAATTTATGCCAAAATTTATTAAATAATCTATTATTATCTTTATAATAAGTTAATATGTAAAATACTTTTAAACACTATATCAATTGTAGCAATATGTAAATTATAAATAGATTCTTCAATGTTTTAATTAATATTATATATTAGTTATGATCTAGCTTTGGATCAAAAATCTTGCCATTTCTAAAAGCAATTAGTCTAGCTGATGATTTATCTTTAAGTATTCTTCTGTTACTTTCATTATTTTGAATGGATGAAGTTCCATACTCATTTACTATCTCAATATGAACCAAATCTTTGAAATTGGATTTTATTAAAAATGCAATAGTTCTCGCCATATTTATGTTACCATCTCCTATTCTTACAACCTTTTTCTTTGCATTTATCCCTGAGAGGATTTTGATGATAAAATTCAAAGTTGATTCGATTGTAGATAATACTACACTTTCGATTTCATCATATATATAGAAAATTGATATGCCTATTCTATTTCCTGGATCAATACCAATTGTTAATTGATCATATGTATGTGATTTTATTAATTTTCTTAATATTTTTGCCTTTATTATTACAGGATTCTCATTTAATTCTGAATCCACTATTATATTTTTTTTCTTGAATATAGGCGATTCTTCCTTGGATGTGATTATTATTTTTGAATAAGAGTTTAAAGCTTCTAATGGTGATAACTCCTCATAATTTAACTGAAGTAATTTTAGCGTATTAATAATTTTATAATATGATTTACCATTAAGTGTGGCGACAGTAATTTTATCGTTTAGTGTTTCCCTCATTAAGGGTAGTTCAACAAAGTTATATTATCACTAATTAGTATTAAATGTTATCCATCCAATGAATTAAGTAATTATTTTTGTAATAGCTAAAACAATGATATTACTATTTATCCAAAATCTATTAATTCTTTATATATCAATTTTATTTAGTTATCAATGTAGAATGCTTAAGATGTGAAAGTATTTATGGGAGTTCATTCAAAACAGATAATTTAAAATTGAATATGTCTATAAAATAACTATATTATCATTTATTATTATTTATTTTTATTGTTAATACAATTACTTATTAATTCATTATTTTTATAAAAACTAATTGTTTATATCATACCATACAATACACATAGTAATATAATATATCATATTTTTGGTTATATTTATAAAAATTAACTATTATGAATAATCTACTACTTCTAAATTTTATTCTTCTATTACGTAAATCTCTATTTTTGATTATTTTATTAATTCATTTACTTTACTAAAATAACTATAGCCTAACTTTTACTGATAAAATTTTTATTATATATGTTCTTTATCTTTTATTTTCTTTTAGATTGAAACAACTATATTTTTGTTTACTTACTCTTTACTAGATAATCACTTTTGGAGTCTAAATCCCAAAAATCCCAAATATATCAATATGAATCGGTTGTGAACTATAGTCTTTTATTGATAGATATAAGAAATCTACCTCGTAAAAAGATGAATAATCTTGGAAGACGATATCCTTTTCATGGATTAAATATTAAAGACTGTTTCTTGAAAACTCTACCAATGATCGATAAATATGATAATTATATTTTTGTAATTTTACACTTTTTTCCAACTGGAACTACTGATGATAAAATACTAAGAGTTACTCAATTATTAATTAATAAAATATACGGCGGTGTGGACATTTCTCTTCCCGGATCTCAACTTAATCAATTCCAATTCCTTGGAAAATATACTACTACTTTAATATTAGTAACATTCGTATCAATTATAATTGCAGATATAATGTTTATAGCTTTTCATAGATTAGGATGACTGCATAGGAGAATTTTAGTCGTTTATTATCTATTTCTGTAAATATGTTGCCTCTTGAATTATTAAGGACAAAAATAACTAATAAAGGTCAAAGAATTACTCCTTTATTTTGTTTAGCCTCTGCTGATAATCTTTTAATTGCCCAAAAACTAATAACAGAATTTGAATCCTCATATAACAAAAAAGAGACAAAAGGAGACTTACAAAAAAGATTATTTTTGTATGAAAATAGCTACAGTGATTTTAAGCTAATTAGAGGTCTCATTGCACTATTAGAAAGACGGTGTGTTTTCCAAATTAATCAATTCTTTTCTTCAGGCTATGAGAAGAACAAATTTTTTTCAACTCCCATACCAACTTCCTTTTCGTTACGTAAAGTTTTATTTGAGGAATCTTCAAAGAGAGGACTACCTCTAGATCATACCAAAAGAGATAAAATTTTCCAGTATGTTGCTTCAGAATTAGGTACAGAAACTAATTATTTGGAAAAATTGATGTGGCTAGATCAAGAAGATTATCTAATTCTCGAAAGCTTTAGTTCAATTGAACCGATACATTTACTAGGAATATATAATTTATCACTTCTGCAGACACTATTATTTAATTCTGTTAACTTTGAATTCACTATAAAAGGAGGAACAAATTGGAAACAAGTATTAAGAACAATCAAAAGATTTGGGCTAATGTATAACCTTCAAAAAACTCAAAAGAATTTAGACAACAAATTTCCTACAGAAATACAATATAATCAAATTGGACCGAATCTTGTAGATGGTGATGATTTAAAATCATATTTCAATGACAATATAATTTGCTCAATAGATGGACCTTTGAGTATATTTAAATTAACTAATAAATATGGTATTTTAATAGCAAAAGTAATTCCTAAAATTATTTCGGCTTTTAAATGGAGTATTAAAGCATCAATAATTAAAAATACTTTTTCAGGAAGAAAGCTTTACGATTTTGATCTTTCTTCAGATAGCAAAGTAGATTTCTTTAATTCTATTAACGACAGATTTTATAATGATTACCTATTTGAGGACTCTAATAGCATTAATCTTAATTTTGATAGTTTTGTTGAGACAAAATTTGCTATGCAGTTTGAAAAATTTCATACTGGCTGGAATCTGGTAAGAGAACCTGATCCTCTAATATTGCCAAGTGGAAGAGCCTTCATAGCTGATTTCCTTTTTGAAAGATATGGCAAAAAAATATATTTTGAAATAATAGGATTTTGGACCCTACAATATTTAGAGAGAAAATTTAAAAAAATTTATGAAATTTCAAAATTTAGCGATAATAAAAACGATCTTTTAATAGCAATAAACGAAAATAATCTGGTTTCAGAAAGTGGTGAAATGAGAAAACTTTTATCAGATTCTGTTTTAGATCAGAATAAAATTATAATATATAAAAAAGATTCAATCCCCATGAAAAAGATCCTTTTCTATCTTAAATCTCTAGATAGTAAAATGATGAATCAAAATCTTGAAACTCACAGATCTGCAATGACTGAATATATTATAGACCTCTTAAATAAGAACCAAGACATAATTGATTTGGATGAAATATCTAAAACTTATGGTGTTTCCATTAATTCTCTATCTAATATTATTTCGAACCTACCTAAAAATAATCAAATTAAAAAGTATATAATACAAAATTCTTTATTAATTTCTGATAGAAAATTAAATGAAATAAAAGATACAATTGGTAATCTTGATAATTTAATAAAAATACAAGAGATTTTCGAAAATAATAATATTCCCATCCAATATACTATTGATATTCTTAAATATTTAGGATATGAAATTGTTTGGAAGGGAATAGATTCGTCAAATATTATAATAAAACGGAAAACATAAGATTATAATTTATATTCCTAGTTAAACCTGGTTATAAAAAGACATAACCATTGAAATATTTAAATTTATGATAAGATTTAGTTAATAATACTGAGTGTGTATGTATGAATAATATTAAAAATATCAAAATTAATAACAATAATACCTGGTTACAAAATTTTTCTGGAAACTGGCGTGATATAGAATGTCCTTGTGGAAGTTGTTATCATTTTAATGGAAGCCTTGAAGAATTATTCAATTGGGAAAATATACATTTAAGACATATGGCATCAGATTATGATAATCATGCCATGCTATCTTTTTATCCGGATGATATGGTTATTTTTTATCATTCTAAAACTGGATATGTTATTGAAAGAAGGAAACATAAGGATTACGAACTAAATGAAATTAAAAATGCATGGATTCATGGAAAAATAACAATCACAGGTGCATAAGTCCTCTAATGATGTATCTACGATACATGTAAACATGGTACTAGCTATTAGTTAAATATGATTAATAATTTATATATGCAAAAATAGTTCCATAAATATTCCTATTTAATTTCATGATTTCGATCAAATAAAATCATTCAATGATATTAGATATGGTATCTTGTATATAATATAAAAGAATCACAAAAACAAAATGGGTAATTTATTCCATCAGAAAAATTAAGGAATTTTTTGAGTACAATATAAAAATTCATAAACGTCATAATTTTACTTCTTAATTATTATCTTGGAAATATTTTTATAAAATCATAGTGCTTATCATATCGTACTCTTTTAATTTCAAGCTTAACTTTCTAATATACTAAAAAATTACTTATTATAATAATATGGCATAAGACTGACTTGTCTCTAATCTACATTCGTCAAGTTTTCAATAGACCTTTGAAATTGACTTAAAAGGGTGTATTTAGAATAAATAAAACAGGCATGTTCTTACTAACAGACATAATATCCTAACAGTTGAAAAAGCTAATATTTAAAGATACCCATCTAATAGGTTTTAGAACACTTTATCATCTAATTTTTATGGTATTTTGTCTGACAAAGTTTAAAAATATTCCGGTAACTATATTTTTCAGACTGCAAAAATCTCATTTCAGACATAGCTTTACTAGTATTAACAAGGTTTGAACCTTGCAACAATAATGTACTTACTATTTATTGTTATACATGTGTACTATATTATTTTTTTAATAAAAAAAGTTACTCCTATATTCTTATCACAATTTTGAATTTATTAAAGAATAATACTCGAAGTGAGGAATCAAACCAAAGCCTCATGTGATATTGCTATTATTTCCGTTATCCACAAATTCGTAACTATATCTAATGAATGTTAGAAATCTATTTAAAAAATGTTCTAAAGCATAAATAAAAGCAGAGAAGTTTAAGATACCATATAAAAGATGTGAGATTTTGTAGCATATTTCAAAAAGTTAAATCACCTTTAAATTGAAGTGTATATATTTCGTCAGATAATGATTGACTATATTTGTTAATATAAATACAAGAAAACCAATCGAAAACAATAAAAAAACCAAAAGAAAGAATATTTAATTTTATATTATCGGTTTTAATTATGGAGGATAATTTCCTTTTTTTCCTTTCGCCATCTTATTCATAAAGTTATATGAATCTAAAATGATTTATAATATTGTCGTTACTCCTACTTAATTAATCAATCAATATTGCTATAGCCTTTATTGTTAATAAATTTTAAAGAATATCAAAGTTTAAAGAAGGAATGATTGAAAGAGTAATTACAATAATAACAATAAAGACTAATATTTTTTTATAAATGGGAATAATTCTTTCTTTGGGTTTTAACTCATTAATTTAAGGACTAATCCCTATTTCTCTTGGAGGATAATTAGTTAAAATATTCATTATTACGTATCCTATAAATATAATTGAAAACCCTGAAAAAACATAAGGAATAATTTCCCTTAAAACAAAAGCATTGCTAATATTTACTTTAAACAAGAAAAGAAGCCTTCTCATAACTTTATTTTGTGATTCCATTATTTTCTTAATTAATCTATATATACTAAATTTCCAATATTTTAAAAAAGGTCTATTTATTTTTTCCCTTTGCATAATATTTATTGATCATTCTATATATAAGATTCTTTTAAATTTTTTGGTTATAGTCATTATAAAGTAATAAATTAATGTTTTTGATTATTCTCTAGGTATACACTGTTTGCTCCTAACCCTTTCTTTCTAATTTTTTAGTGGGCTATAGCATTTGATAGAATAAGTACAAACTAAATTGTTTCGAATTATTAAATACTATAACATTGATAGATGTATACAATCTTACAAAATATAAGATTTTTTTCAACTTTATCATATCCCTTTATTATTGATAATATTTGTCAATAATAGTTGGTTATGGGTTTTATTATTATATAATAAAATCTCCACAATTTCTGCTACATCAGGTGTATCCCTCTAATAATAAAGAGGATCTAATCTCCATCATCATTAACAATACTAATCAAAATGATCCATTGTCATCATTTAATAACAAGAATATGAATCGAATTGATAAATTAAATAAAATAGACAAATGAAATAGATTATATAAAATGTATACAATTACTTAATAGATGTCAACTGAGTCTCCAATATATAACCCAGAAGATGTGATTAAAAAAGAAGCGAGAGGAATAGAAGATGAGACTGATCTTGGTGAAGTTCAAGAAGTTGGAACAGAATACATCCTAACGAAAAAAGGAACTATAGATGGTGATAAATTCTCTATTCCTAAAAATCTAGTGGAACGCTTTGATGGTCACACTGTCTGGTTTAAATTGACAGAAGAAGAATCACACCAATATAAAGAACATAAGACACATTTAATATAATTTTTATTAATTAATTATTTGATTTTTTCAATCATATCCAACCTATAGATAATATAATTAATTTATCTGTTAAATTTGCAATGACAGCCTTTTCATTTTATCTTTCTGTTTCTCTTAATACTTGAATTACCTCCCGCAATTTTTTCTATCTTGGTATGTAAGTCTATTTCTTGTCTTTAATTATAGAACATTTAGAAACGTCAAATATGTATGGCTCATTATTATAGAAATCTTTATTTTCACTTTTTCCCAATAGTTTAATCAGAATTAAAACTGGAGGTATTCGCTTCCATGACAATAAAACAGCTCCAATTGATAATGAATAGAGATGCTTGAGATAATTTAGGTATTTATTGAATTATCATTAATCAATAATGAATAATCATCCAAATAATTAGTATTATATATTTCTTAAAACTTTAGGAAACAATAATACTTGAAAATCATTATGACAGTATGAATTCATCAAAAGAGCAGATTTGAATTGAGCATTCAAAGCCTCAGGTGGGATTTGAACCCACGACCTAAGGTTTACGAAACCTTCGCTCTACCGAGCTGAGCTACAGAGGCAGTATTAACAAAAGAAATTATTTTTACTGATATATAATTTAGGTTCTAGTAACACAATTAAATCAAAACTTTCTATTCTTATTGTATGAAAATATCAATTTCTGGAGCGAGAGGTATTTATGGTAAGGATCTTGATCTTCATGAAATTTATAGATTATCTTCTCTTTTTGGATCTTATCTTAAACAATCTAAAAATAAAAAGATAAAATGTCTAGTTGCTTGTGATACTAGAACTTCTGGTGACATCATAAAAAAAATTGTAAAATCAAGTTTAATGGAACAGGATATTGATGTTTATGATTTAAGTATATCACCTACTCCAATAGTTTTTAGAGAGTCCAAAAAATTTGATGGATCTGTCATTATAACAGCATCTCATAATCCTTTGGATTGGAATGGACTTAAATTCATAATTGATGGACATGGGATATTTGAAAAAGAATTGTATGAATTATTGTCAAATCAGACAATGTTTCCACTTATGTCTTATGGAGTTTCTAGGAATTTCTTATCAAATTATGAAAATGATATATTGGAATTAATTCAAAAGTTAAAAGAAGTGAATTCATACAATAACAAACGAATTGGAATAGATGCTGGAGGTGGTGCTGCATGTGGATATGCTAATAATATATTAAAGAATATTGGACATATTGTTTATGACGTTAATGGGAATAAAGGGATATTCTCTCGAGGCCCTGATCCTACAGTAGATGATTTATTACAATTGAAATCTATTGTAAAATCAAATGATCTTGATTATGGATTTGCATTTGATCTAGATGGAGATCGTTTAGTTGTTGTGAATAGAAACGGTGAAAAGTTAAATTCAGATATTACACTTTTACTATGTATAGCAAATATGCTATATAATTTCCAAGCAAAAGAATTTGTAACAAGTGTAGATACAAGCATATCTATTCAAAATTTTGTTAAAAACCATGGAGGTTATTTAACTTATTCTAAGGTAGGTGAAGCAAATGTTGTTCAAAAAATGATAGAAAAGAATGCTAATGCAGGAGGGGAGGGAAGTAGTGCAGGATTCATCATGCCTAATTTTAATATGTGTAGAGATGCGATATTAGCTAGTGTTCTAATCAGTACAATTAATAAAAAGATATTAAAAGAATGTTTTGAAATATCCGATAATTATTCCCAAATTAGAACTAAAATTCAAATTGATTCTAAATTACAAAAAACTATTTTGGAAAAGTTATATGACGAATTTAAAAAAGATTCAACAGAAATTAATACGCTCGATGGGATTAAAATAATTATAGATGAGAATTCTTGGATTTTATTTAGGATATCTAATACTGAACATGTTTTAAGAATATCAATAGAATCTACTAATAATGAAATTAATACTCTTTATAGAAATGTAAACGAAAGAATAATTAAATTACATGACCAAATTAAATGAGAAAGAAATTATAGATTTATTTTATTCTAATCTTTTAGAAAAAAATAAAACACAATTCCCAATAAGAGATGATGTATCAGTATTATCTTTCAAAGATCTAAAAAAAAATAAAGTAAGACCCTTCAATTCCTCTACTATAATTATAAAGTGTGATATGTTAGTAGAAAGTACCGACGTCGTTAAACAAATGAAAATATGGCAAATAGCAAGAAAAAGTATTGTTTCTGCTGTTAGTGATATGTCTGCAAAAGGAATAAAACCACCATATTTTTCGTTACTATCATTAGCAATTCCTAGATCTTGGACAAAAAATAAAATAAAAAACTTAATCTTGGGATTCAAAAAAGCCTCTAAAGAATTTGGTGTAGTTTATCTTGGAGGTGATACCAATGAATCAAAGGAACTAGTTATTGATTGTACTTTAATTGGTTTTATGGATTCTACATCTAACAATATTCCTTTGAGAAATAATGCTAAAGCTGGAGATATTGTAATAACATCAGGAGAATTTGGTTATACATCGGCTGGATTAAAAATATTGCTTTTCAATTCAAAAGCAATAATACCTTCTTTTAAAAAAGAAGCTATATCAAGTATTCTACTTCCAAAACCTAATCAAAAATTTGGAACATTATTGGGAAAGTATTTTTCATCATCAATTGATTCTAGTGATGGATTAGGGATCTCTCTTTATGAATTGGCTAAGCAAAGTAAAGTTGATTTTTATATTAATGATATTCCAGTTCCTAAAGGTCTAATTGAATTTGCAAAAAGTAATTCTCTAGATATTTATGATCTGATATTTAATGGTGGTGAAGAATACGAAATACTAGCTACGATCAATCCCTCGAATTTGCAAAAAGTAAATTTTCTTGCAAAAAAATTTCATCTACCAATGTTTGTAATAGGAAAAGCAATGATTGGAAGTGGTAATGTTTTTATTAAATATGGTAATAAACTTGAATTATTTCATGGAAGGAAAATTGAAAAATATAAAGATTATTTTCTATTAGAAAATAAAGGGTTTTTACATTTTTCATAATGTATTAACAAAGTTTTAATATCCAAATTAAGTGAATTATAAGATTATGTCTGAAACTGAAGATGTTACTCAGTATAAATGGGGAGTAGCTCATATTTTTAGCAGTTATAATAATACTTTAGTTCATATTACCGATATTAGTGGTGCTGAAACAATATCGTTTAGTTCTGGAGGTAGACATGTAACTGCAGATAGATATGAATCGTCACCTTATGCAGCAATGAAATCTGCATTATCTGCAGCAGATACAGCAAAATCTAAAGGAATAAATGCACTTCATATTAGGGTGCGGGCAGTTGGAGGAGTAGGACCTAGGATACCCGGTCCAGGAGCTCAAGCTGCAATAAGAGCATTAGCTAGAGCAGGTTTTAGGATCGGAAGAATCGATGATGTTACTCCCGTTCCTCATGATACAACCAGAAAGCCTGGTGGCAGGAGAGGAAGAAGAGTATAACATTACACAATACTTTTTTAATTTTCTTTAAGTAAAATATAACCAAACGTTAAAAATTTATGAAAAGTAATATTGCGAGAGATAATTACAATAATAAATTACGCAATATTACTATTATTTTTTAATAATATAAAAATAAATTTAAAAAAATTAAAGTATTTGGTGAAATGTATTATTTATTTACATTATCTTTTATTTTCCTGCTTCGTCAATCTCTTTATTCTGCTTAAGTTTCTCTGCAAATGACATATATTTTCCATGTTCTTCAATCTTGATAGTAGTATTTATTTTAATATTAATTCCTATTGCGCGAAATAACGATAATAATTCTCCTCCAGAAATTTTTCGGTTTATTTCTCCACTATTAATAAGTTCTATTATTCTATGTATTATTGCTCTAGTTTCTGAGGGAAATTGAGATTCTGCTAAATTTAATACTTCATCTCCTCGATCATACAAATACGATAGTAAGATCTCTCTTTCGGACGGCTCACGTTTTTTAATATCTTTTTTTATTATGTTTTCTTTTTTCTGTTTCATCATACGTTGCATTATTTCTTGCATTTTCTTAGCTTTAAGAATTTCAATATCTGGATCTTCTCCCATTTAACCTTTAATCACCCCTATTGGAACTAACTTTGCTACTTTAGTTGCAATGCCCAATTTATCTGATACATTCACTACTGAGTCTACATCTTTATAAGCTAAAGGTGTTTCCTCGACTATTCCATTTTTTGTTAATGCTTTTATATAGATCCCTTTTGAATCCAGTTCAGCTTTTACTTTTTCAACTGTAGAACTTCTTTTAGCTGCACCTCTTGACATAGTTCTTCCTGCTCCATGTGCTGTTGATCCAAAACTTAAATCAAGAGATTTTTTATTTCCTACTAATATCCAACTCGCTGTTCCCATCGACCCTGGTATAATTACAGGTTGACCTATTTGCCGATATTTCTCTGGTACCTGTTCCATACCTGCTGGAAAAGCTCTCGTGGCACCTTTTCTATGAACTACTAAATCTCTCATTCCTTCTCCATCAACCTTATGACGTTCTACTTTGGCTATATTATGGGCTACATCATAAACCAATTTCATATCTAATCCTGTTTCTGAACTCGAAAATATTTTCTCGAATGTTTTTCTAGTAAAATGAGTAATTATTTGCCTATTGGACCATGCAAAATTCAAAGCTGAATACATCGCTTTTCTATAATTTTCTCCTTCAATTGAATTATTTGGAATACATGCTAGTTCTCTATCAATTAATTCAATATTATATTTCTTCAAAGATTTTTCAGAATAACGTAAATAATCACTACACACTTGGTGACCAAATCCTCTTGATCCGCAATGTATTAGTACTGTTATTTTACCTTTTTCTAATCCCATTACATTTGCTGCATTTTCATCAAAAATTTCTTGGATTTGTTGAATTTCTAAAAAATGGTTTCCTGAGCCTAAGCTCCCTAACTGAGAAGAACCTCTTTTTCTGGCCATATCAGACACACTTTCGGGATCAGCTCCTATCATTCGCCCTTTCTCTTCGCATACTTCAGAATCTTGTTTATACCCATAACCATGTTCAATAGCCCAGTCGACTCCTTCGATCAATAATTCATCTAATTCTGACCTAGTGAGTTTAATAGCTCCTTCACTACCTACGCCT
>Ga0126305_10000576_pt1 | contig 15830 bp, 15 predicted proteins | sample Plot26_FD_92536 | JGI IMG/M metagenome (GOLD analysis project Ga0126305, IMG submission 92536) | Serpentine soil microbial communities from UC McLaughlin Reserve, CA, USA - Plot26 | ecosystem: Environmental > Terrestrial > Soil > Grasslands | place: USA: UC McLaughlin Reserve, Lake County... | reverse complement strand
CCCCCAGCCGGTCGCCGGCTGCCGCGTGCAGGTACGTTGCCCAGCAGGCTGCCTGGGCACCGCCCGCCCCGCGGCCGAGTAGTCCACCGAAGGCCCCCGCCAGCACGTCGCCGCTCCCCGAGGTCGCCAGACCACCATGACCGGCCCCAACCCGCCACAGTCGCCCGTCCGGGTCGGCGATAGTCCCCTGGCAGGACACGACCGCGGCATACCGCTCAGCAATCTCCGCAGCGTCGCGTTCGCCATCGTTCACATCCCGGTTGAGCAAGATCTTGGCCTCGGTTGCGTTCGGAGTCAGTACCAACCGTCCTTCAACAGCCCGCAGAGCTTCGCCCATATCGGGCAACGCGCCTAGGGCGTAGGCATCTACGACCAGCCACGCCGAGTCGGCCAGTTGTGGGAGCAGCCGCTCGAGCAAGGTTGCAGTGTGTTTGGCGTCGTCCAAACCCGGACCGACGATCACAACATCCGCAGATTTCAGGTCGTCAGCGATGGCGCTCAGATCCTCACCGACTAGTGAGCCGCGGCCGTTTTCCGGCAGGCCGACGACACCCGCCTCGGGTGTGGTCAGCGCCAGTCCTACGGCTGCGGACGCCGCAACGGCCATGGTGAGGTGGCCGGCGCCCACCCTGAGCGCGGCCAGGCCGGCTAGCTGTACCGCGCCCGGAGTCCGGGCGGCGCCACCAACCACGAGAACCCGTCCGCGGTCGTACTTGGAATTTCCGGAGTCGGGCAGGGGCCATTCCCGCAGCAGCGATGGCGTGACCTCATCGGGTCGCTCGTGCATCGACCTCTCCGCGGTGCTCGGTGATCGGTGCCCCCGCCTGCTCGAGATGGGCGACCTCGTTGTAGCGCAGCAGTTGCCAGGAACCATCGGCCGCCCGCGCAAGCTGGGTCAGCGACACATTGCGCACCGGATCGTTCGCACCGATCTCCAGCACCTGCTGTTCGTTCAGGTGTTCGCAGATGTAGCGAAACAGCAGGACCAGCGCGTCATGGCATATGATCACTACGCGGGTCCCGTCTTGAAGGTCGCTCAGATCACGCAAAAAGCTCCTCAGCCGAAGCACGACATCCGCCCATGACTCACCCCCCGGGGGACGGTGATAGAACTTCCCGAGCCAGCGACGGCGCTCGGCTTCGAGGGGAAAGCGGTTGGCCACACCGGTTGTGGTCAGCAGGTCCAACACGCCCAACTCTCGATCGCGCAGGCGCTCGTCGACGGCAACCGGGAGCGATAACCCCGCCGTTGCCAGAGCCACTTCGGCTGTCTGATACGCCCGCACGTACGGCGACGACCAAATCATGGTTGCCAAACCGTCGGAGAACAGGGCCGCGAGCCCGCCACCGAGAGCCTCCGCCTGCTGCAGCCCTATTGGTGACAACGGAACGTCGGCGTCCCGCTGGTCGATCACGATGACCTCGGCTTGGGCGGCGTTGGCGGCTGCCGCGGCCGCATTTCCCATGCTCTCGCCGTGACGGATCAAGATCAGTTCGGCGACGGCCATTTGGCATGCCTTTCTTCGCGCTATTTGGGAATTGTCCAGGTCTGCGGACCAAACGACCCGGCTGGATAGCTGTCCATCGGCACCGAGTTGGATCGCCACGCTCGCAGAACTGGATCGACTATCCGCCAGCACTCCTCTGCGGTGTCGCCTCGTACCGAGAGCAGCGGATCCCCATCAAGCAGTCCGGCGAGAACCTCGCCGTAGGCGGGCAACCGGCCGGGGTTGAGATCGGCTGTCAGGGCCACCCGGTCCAGTTCGAACGGATCGTCAGGGCCGTTCATGTTCATCTCCAACGAGACGTGATCGGGCTGCATGACCAGTCGAAGCTGGTCAGGTAAGGGGTAGCCGTGCAAGCCGGTCGGCAGATGCGGCAGCGGCTTGAATGTGATCAGGACTTCTTTGCGCCGGTCTTTGAGCGCCTTGCCGGATCGCAACCGGAACGGGACGCCTGACCATCGCCAGTTGTCGATCTCCACGGTCAGCTCGGCGAGGGTTTCGGTGTTCCGCGCCGGATCCACACCCGGTTCGTCGATGTAGTTCGCTACTTGCCGACCTTCGATCGATCCGGCGCTGTAGCGTGCACGCCTGCCGGCTGCGACCGGGTCATCCTGCCAAGGCCGACAGGCGCGGAGTACCTGTTCCTTGGCGTCTCGCAAGTCGACCGCGTTGACCGTGGCTACGGGATCCATTGCGATGAGGGCAAGAATCTGCAGCAGGTGGCTCTGGATCATATCGGTCAGCGCGCCGGCGGAGTCGTAGTAGCGGGCCCGGTTCTCCAGGGTGAGTTGTTCGTCGAAGACGATTTCCACACTCTCGACGTGCTCGTTGCTCCACAGTGGCTCGAACAGACGATTGGCGAACCGTACGCCGAGCAGGTTCAAGACAGTGGATCGGCCGAGGAAGTGGTCAATTCGATGCACCTGGTTCTCTGGCACCACCCGGCTGAGCAGCTCGTTGAGGGCGACAGCGCTTTGCTGGTTGGTGCCGAACGGCTTCTCCAGCGCCAAAGTCGTTCCAACCGGCAGCGGGACCTCCTTGAGCGAGGTGCACGCCATCACGGTGACTGCGGGTGGCAGGGCGAAATAGAGAGCTGGCGGGGGTGGCCCGGACCCGATCAGCAAACGCAAATCCTCCCGATCGGTGACATCGGCCTTCATGTAGCGCGTCGCGGACAGCACGGCGTCGATCGTCGCTGGCGATACCTTGCCGGATTCGAACGACGACCGAACTCGTCCACGCCACGTCTCGGCGTCCCAGTCCTCACTTCCGGCTCCGAGCAGGACAACACTCTGCCGCTCATGCTCGGCGTCGAGTAGCTGTCCAAGAGCGGGCATTAGCAGCCGCCCGGCGAGATCTCCGCTGGCTCCCAGCAGCAGAAATGTTCCGATCGGATGCGTCACCTGACCTCCCCGGGCATGGCTGGACGCGGCATCGGCGACACTAGCAGGGCGTACGAACGCATGAGTTCGCCTCAGCTGTGGTTCGCCGGGTCCCAGGGCTCGAAGACGTTGCCCGGGTGTTCGTCGGTTGTGGGCCGGTTCCGGCTGGCGACCAGCCGGAACACCGGCGTCACCAGCCGGTCGTACGCCCCGGGGAGAAGGCTGAACCCCAGCATCAGCCCACGATTGCCGCGACCTTCGTGGACGACCCGGCGTGGCTGCGAAGCCGCGTGTAGGACCGCTTCCGCCGCAGCCTCGACGGCAAGCTTCGGCCGCGGCGGTTTCAAGGTCCGCGTGCCGTATTTGGCAGCCCTAGCCCAGATCGGCGTGTCCACGCTAGCCAGCGACAGGTAACAGATGCTGATCCCCGGCCGGTCCCGATTCTCGATCTGCGCGGTCCGGGCAAGGGCCCGCAAACCCCACTTGCTCACGGTGTACGCGCCCAGGCCGGGCGCCGCCAAGTGGCCATTGATCGATCCAACCAAGACCACGGTGCCTTGATCGCGATCTCGCATCGTCGGCAGCACCGCCCGCAACAGGTTCGCCGAACCCAGCAGGTTGGTCCGGACAATGCGGTCGAAAACCTCCGACGGCATCTCTGTGAGCATGCCGAATCCGGCGACTCCGGCCGAACTGATCACCAGGTCGAAACTGCCCCAGTCAGTGAGCAGCGGGCGGATCCCAGCCTCCACATCGGCAGCGGAGCCTACGTCGGCGACGACGATCCGCACTTCTCGGGGGCCGCGTTCTCGGCAGCCGGCGGCCACCTTCTCGAGTGCGCCTTCGTTCCGTGCCAGGAGCGCCAAGCGGTTGGCGTGATCGGCGGCTTTCAAGGCGACCGCTTCACCGATGCCGCTGGAAGCACCGGTGATCAGTACGGTCGCTGCCGGCGGCCTACCCGCCCGCATCAGTCCTGCGCCGACGCTTGTTGGCCAGCCTGCCCTTGGGTGATTTCTGATGCCCTCGAAGGGGGCTCGGCACTGCGGGAACGGTCACGAGGCAGCAGTATCCCCTATCCCACCACGGCAACCGGCCGTCGAGGCCAACGAATCGTGCTCAGCGCGCTCTCCAACCGCGAGCTGCAGTGGCCCCATTAGCGCTAGCGTTGATTTCCTACCAGATCGGAGGAGGTCCCTCGTGGCAGATCAGGCTCGTCCGGTTCTTCTGGGCGTGACGCGGGGGCAGCCCGATGTCGCCCTGATTCGCGCCGCAAGGTTTGCGAGGAAGTTTGGATCAGAGCTGGTTTGTGCCCATGTGGACCCGGGCCGCTATGTAGTTGAGGAGCTGCCGGATGGCACGGTGGCGTCGCTGCCGCTCGATCCCGACCTGCCAGAGCTGAACTACACCGACTTCGATTCAGCACTTGCCGCTCATATCACCAAGGTCCTCGCTGGCGAGCCGGTTGAACTTGTCTTCCGAGAGCTCGCTGGGGATATCGCGTACGCGCTCGCTCGGCTGGCCGACATCATAGACGCGGAACTGATCATTGTCGGGAGCCGCCGGCACGGCCTCACGTCGGGAATCAAAGAATTCTTCACCGGCTCAATTGCCGCGCAACTGGCGCATCGACAGCATCTGCCGGTGGTGGTGATCCCGGTCGCGCCGGTTGCACCTGGCCAGCCCCTGCCCTGGGAATCGACGGCATCCCCATGAGCAATCGCGACTGCCAAAGTTGACAGACTATTCTTTCCCCAGGCCAGCTTTACGTTGTAAACTAGGATAGCTTTCAGGGGCAATCTGACCGCGGCGCGGGCTGACCGGGGCGCTCGTCAGGACATGGGGAAGGAGGGGACCGTGAACAGAGGACTGATCGGCACGATCATCGGTGTACTGGTGATCATCATCTTGGTGATTGTGATCCTGCAGCTCACCTAGTACCACCGAGTATCCGGGCCGCCGGGGCGGCAACATGGCGTGCACCTGTCCGCCGCCCCGGCTCGACGGCCAGCGGTTCACTTGTTTGGTCTTCAACTGGTTCGCCCGATTCGGACGCCCGAGCAGCTTGTTCCCACGGCGTTGGGATGGGCCGGCGCCCGGCGAACGACTGTGTAATGCTGAGATCAGCGTCGGCCAAATCGGACTTGGCCAACTCCCCGTAGAGTTCCAGCAGGGTGTGGACAAGATCGGCCCGAATGCCGGTTTGAAGTGCCTCTCCCGCTGCAATCTGCAACCAGGGCAGCACATCACCAGCGGACAGTGAAGGTTCGTAGTTCTTGGAGGTCAGACAACCGAAACTGGCGGTCAGGAACTCGCTTTCCACCTCGCTGCCCTGCCAAATGGTCAAGACCTCATCAAGGGTGAGTCCGTAGCGGTCTGCCAGCACAGCTGACTCACCGAGAGCCATCGCGGTGGCCGCCACAACGAGTTGCGCACACGCGCTCGCCACCTGTCCGGAGCCAACGCCACCCACTCGGGTTGATCGGCCCAACAGATCGAGCACCGGGCGAAGGTCCTGATACGCAGCAGGGCTTGCTCCGACCATGATCGACAACGTGCCGCTGGCGATGCACTCCAGTCGACCGGTCAGCGGCGCATCGACAACCCGGAGCAGTCCGGTGGAACTTTCGGGCAGGCATCTGGCGAGGTCCCTCGCAACTTCAGGCTGGATCGGGCTGCCGATCACCACCGTGGTTGGACTGTGCACACCGGCTTGGAGCCCGCTGGGTCCGCTCAGCAGGCCTTGCAGCTCTTCGAGCTCGCGTAGCACGACGACAACCACTTCACTTCGAGCCGCGAGGTCGGCCGGACTTGCGGCACGTCGAGCGCCGGCGGCTTCTAGCTCTGCCAACCGATCAAGATCACGCCCGAAGATCGTCAGGTTGGCGCCAGATGGCCGCGCGTCCAGTAGCCGCCGGGCGACGGCCGAGGCTCGCAACCCGGTGCCGAGAACGCCCAGCGTCCGGGGGAATCCTCGGTTTCGCGCCCCCGGAAGCTCCACGAAAACACACTAACGAACCGCGCTCCTGACACGCGTGTGATGCCCAGCGGCACGCCAATAGAAGTTACCTGTGGACGGATCCCGCTCACCCGAAGAGGTGGATCAACCCGGAATCTCCTCGCCACGAGCTACGACCAGCTGGATCAGCTGGTCGAGCTGTGGACTGAGATCGACTTCGCCGACCCGGATTTTGCGATCTCCGTAATTGATCGAATAGACGAATCGGTCCGGTATCGGCGATCTCCTGGCTGCCGCCGACCTGTCAGGCTCGCCGTATTGCCGTTCGACCTCTGCCAAGAGTTGGCGGACCTCCGAGCCCTCCTGATCGGCGCTCAGATCCAGCTGGTAGGAACGCGCGATGCCGGCTACACCGCCGGTCCGGCGGACCGAGACGTACTGTGTCGATCGCTGGCTCGCCAGGTTGGCCGGTTGGTTCGCTGAGAGGGCATCGAGTCCACTGCCGTAGACGTCGACAGATATCCAAGCCTGACGCACCCGGTCTGCAATCCAGAGATCGTCGGGATAGAGGCGGCTTGCGGCTGCAACGGTGGCCTCCGCAAAGCGAAGGAAGTCGGTGTCGGGGCCCACCTCGGTTGATGTGAGCGTGGCATACCAGATTTGGCCGGCGCGCTCCCAGCTGCTGCCACCCAGTTCGGTCGCGAGCAGCGCAAAGGCGCGATTCGGAATACCTGAGTTGATATGAACACCGCCGTTGTCGTCTTCGGTGTTGACGTAGTCGGTCATCGAGGCGACCTGAGGGTCCTTGCCCAGCAGCGGGTCGTCGTACGCCGTGCCTGGTTCCAGCATTGAGCGCAACGCCCTACCTTGCACGGTTGAAACGAAGATGCCCTGCCCGATCAGCCAGTCAGCCTGCTCGGCTGTCTCGCCCCTGGCGTGCTGCTTGACCATCGAGCCGAAAACATCGCTCATCGACTCATTGAGGGCTCCAGTCTGATCCATGTAGTGAAATCCCGCGCTGTACTGAGTGACGCCGTGCGTGAACTCGTGCGCGAACACGTCGATGGGCTTGGTGAAGCGCTCGAAGATGCGGTTGTCACCGTCACCGAAGACCAGATGAGTTCCATCCCAGAACGCGTTGTCGTAGTTCCGGGCGTAGTGAACCGTGGCCAGCACCAGGCTGCCGCGGTCATCGACTGAGCGCCGAGCGAAGGCGTGCTCGAAGAGCTCCAGCGTCTGGCCCGACCATTCATAGGCCTCATCAACGGCAACATCCCCGGTCGGCGGTTCACCATCGACCCGAGCCACCCTGCCAGGAAGCTGCTCAGTGTTGCCTGCATGGGAGATGATCCGGGTGCTGGCTGTCGATGGAGGTGGTGGTACAGGGGCGCGGCCGGCCCTTGCCCGCCGCTGGCGAAGGTCTTCGTCGATGCTCAATGTCCGTGAACAGCTCGCGCTGGCCCGCAGATCGCCGGTGAGTGCCGCAATCCGGCGCAAGAGATAGGGCGGAATGAAGCTACACGGCATGGTGGGGCGCCCCTTTTACTTGACGGCGGACACCCTAGCAAGTCAGGCTTAAGCCCTAGTCGGATTTGCTTTCGGGGGAGCTCATCCACACAAGCACAGCTGCGGCCCGATCGGGAGGGTACGCGCTCGGTAACGGCCACCTGTTGGTGACGATTCCTTGGCCACGAGGGTCAGGACCGAGTTCGTACCTTACTTTCGGATCACCGACAGGTTGACGCGTTGGGAAGAGCGCCCTAACGCGATTTTGGTGTGTCCGCTTTAGGCCATGTCATCAAGCTGACATCGGTTTGAGATGACTTCGGCAATGCGGCCTGCTTACGGTTTTTGCAACGTCAGGGAATCGCGGGTGCCGCAGATCAACGCCGGGCCCGCGGGCAACAAGGGAAGGAAACTCCATGTTTTCATCAAGCGTTTCGCTACGGGTCCGCATGCTTGCCGCTGCCGGGGCAGTGCTAGCACTGCTGGCTGGTGGTATGGCTGCAGCTGAGACCGCTGCCGACGCTGGCCACGGGATCAAGTACAGCGCCGGTCACGGTATCTGAGAGAAGTGCCGTAGAGGCCGAGAAACACTGAAATGCCTTCGTCAGGAAGGCTGAATTACCTCCTAGATCTTCCTTATGGAAGCCGGGATGCCTGACGTTTCCCGGGGTGAGCTTGTCGACGTGAGCGGCGGTTCACCAGCCGTGCGGCCTTTCCCCGAGGTTCGCGCGGATCTCCCCTTGGGCGACGCCCGCGGTTCTGATCCAGGACCGCGGGCGTGGCTCTCAGGCGGAGTGCAGGTAGGGGACCCGTCTGGGCAACAGGCCATTGGTTTCCGGCTGGTGTCCATTGACGCCGTTACGGGTTCGAAGCAGCTCTGCCCGCACCAACGCCGCGCCGAGCTGTAGTCGAGTCGTGACGCCGAGCTGGTCCATCAGATCTGAGATCCAGCGCCGAACCGAGCGCACATTGATGCCGAGTTGGCCGGCGATCGCGGTGTCGGTGGAGCCCGCCATTAACAAGGAGATCAGCATCTGACGGCGTGGGTCGCTGTCCGACATCGACGCGGCAACGATCGGAACAGCCGTATCCCAGACAGCCTCGAACAGCCACTGCAGCGCTTCCACCAGAGTCGGATGCTGAACGACTGACAGGATCAGCTCGTGCCCGGGCAGGTAGGAGCGCATCGACGGAATCATCGCGATCTGAGCGTCGACCACGATCAGCTTCATCGGAACCTGGGCTGTTCGGGAGTTCTCCCCCTTCTCCGCGAAAAGCACCAACTCCTTGAGCCGCTCGGAGTCGAAGCCTGGGTGGTAGACGCAGCGAAGCTGGACTCCGCGATCAAGCGCCTGCCACTCCGGAGACTCTGAACTCAGCGCCTCGACGGTTGCCGCCCGGTCCTCGCCGTAGGGCGGCTTGTCGAACATGCAGATCTCTCGTTGTGCCGAGGCGCAAAAATCGCGGTTCGCGGCCAGAATTGCTTCTCGGCCGATGATGATGCGCAGGTCGTCGGACTGGGATCGCGACGACGCCACGAGGTGGCTGTGCAAGTTCTCGGCGGCCGCGCTGGCCATTTCCACTTCCGAGAGTCGCTGCGCTCGGAGCGCTTTGACCACCTCAGGAAGCGCCGGCAGGGCCTGCCAGAGTCCCGCTGACAGCTCGGTCGCTAGGCCGAGGCGCCGGAGCTCTTCCAGGCTTTGCTCAACACCGTCGGTTTGGTGTGTCAGATCGGTCAGATGCGTTGTGGTGGTGGCACCGAGCGGCGCGAGCGTGACATAGACCGCCTCGGCCTCGGCACTCACACCCAGCGGCTGTAGCATGACCATCCTCCGGCGGCGGCTTGAAGAACCTGAACGCAGCAGACTAGCGACCCCGGGCCCGGAACCGGTTACGCTGAGGCACATCCAGCGACTCCGCTCGCTTGACGATCGTCTCACAAGACCCCATAGGAGTGGCAACAATGCCCGAACTCGCGCAAATCGGGGTGACCGGCCTTGCCGTGATGGGACGCAATCTGGCTCGGAACTTCGCCCGCCATGGGCATCGCGTTGCCGTGCACAACCGAAGCTATGCGAGAACTCAGGCGTTGATGGCCGAGGCGGGCTCGGAAGGCACCTTCCTGCCGTCCGAAACCCTCGCCGACTTCGTCGCCTCGTTGGAAAAACCGCGACGGGTTCTCATCATGGTGAAGGCCGGGCCGGGGACCGATGCAGTGATCGATGACCTGGTTCCCTTGCTCGAGGAAGGCGACATCGTCATCGATGCCGGCAATGCCCACTTCCCCGACACGATTCGCCGCGAGGCGCAGCTGAGGCAACACGGCCTGCACTTCGTCGGAACAGGAGTTTCCGGTGGCGAGGAAGGGGCGCTGAACGGCCCTTCGATCATGCCGGGCGGTTCTCGTGAGTCGTATGAGTCCCTCGGTCCGTTGTTGGAAAGTATCGCGGCGAAGGTCGATGGCCTGCCCTGCTGCACTTATGTCGGCCCGGACGGAGCTGGACATTTCGTCAAAATGGTCCACAACGGCATCGAGTACGCGGACATGCAACTGATCGCCGAAGCGTACGACTTGATCAGGCAGGCCACCGGAGCCAGTGCCGCTGAAATGGCCAAGATCTTCCAGACGTGGAATGAGGGCGACCTCGAGTCCTACTTGATCGAGATCACTGCGCAGGTTCTCGGTCACGTCGATGCCAGGACCGGCCAGGCCTTCGTGGATGTCGTTCTGGATCAAGCTGAGCAAAAGGGCACCGGTCGATGGACGGTGCAGAACGCTCTCGATCTTGGCGTGCCGATCACCGGGATTGCGGAGGCGACCTTCGCTCGGGCACTCTCGGGCTCCGTGCCGCAACGACAGGCGGCCCTGAGCAAGCTTCCGGCACACAGCGGCGACTGGGACGTCGCGGATCGCGAAGTCTTCGTCGAGGACGTCCGGCAGGCGCTCTACGCCTCCAAGGTCGTGGCCTACTCCCAAGGGTTCGATCAGATCGCCGCAGCCAGCGAGGAGTTCGATTGGAACATCGACCGTGGAGCCATGGCACGAATTTGGCGTGGCGGCTGCATCATCCGGGCCCGGTTCTTGAACCGGATCACCGAAGCGTACGAACGGAACCCTGAGCTGCCCTTGCTGCTGGCGGACGACTACTTCACCGACGTGGTAGGGGCGAGTCTGGCCGCCTGGCGCAGGGTGGTCGCCGGCGCGGCCCGGAATGGCATCCCGACGCCCGCTTTCTCCTCTTCGTTGGCTTACTACGACGGCATTCGTGCCGAGCGGCTGCCGGCGGCGCTGGTCCAGGGCCAGCGGGACTTCTTCGGCGCTCACACCTACCACCGGGTTGATGCCGACGGAACCTTCCATACCGTGTGGAGCGGCGATCGTAGTGAGGTCCAGGTGGGAGCTCCCTTCGTCCGGGAGGTCCTCGAGCCCAAGGAGGCCGAGAAGGTCGACTCGCCACCCCAGTGATATCCAGTCGAGCGACCGTCCAGCGGGCCGGTCGGTTCGTTGGGACTGCCACGAGCCGTCTCCGAAATGAGGTGCAGGCACCCCGGTTCCGGTCGCGCGCTGAGCGTTCCGGCCTGGTTCCCAACGGTGGCGTCGCGCTGTACTTCGCCACCGACCCCGAGAACCTCTACCAGTTCGAGCTGTGGCGCCGCCCGCTTGAGCGGCTGGCGAATGCCCGACCTGTCTTTGTCATCGTCGACCGACCCGACACCGGCAAGCTTGTCCAGGACTCCACCACGCTGCCGATCGCGTTTGCCCGGGGGAGTGGAGCTCTGGAAGAGCTGGTCGAGGAGCGCGACGTACGGATCGTCCTCTACGTCAACCAGGTCGATTTCAACTTCCGCATGCTGCGCTTCGCGGATCCGGTGCACGTCCAGATCGGCCACGGCGAGAGCGACAAGGTGTCCAGCGTGTCCAACCAGCACAAGGCCTACGATCTGGTCTTGGTCGGCGGAGATGCCGGTCGGGACCGTCTCGGTTCGGCCCTGCGCGGTTTCGATGCAGCCACCCGCACAGTGGCAATCGGGCGGCCCCAACTTGATCATGACTATCCCGGTGCTCCGGACTGGCCCCGGGACACCGGACTTCGGGTGTGGTACGCGCCGACGTGGGAAGGGGACCGGCCCAGCCTGGCCTACAGCTCGCTGATCAGCCACGGGGTAGAGATCATCGAGGCCCTGCTGAACGATTCCTCGATTCGAGTGATCTACCGGCCACACGCTCGGACCGGAATCGTTTCGGCGGCGTATCGAGCTGCGGACCGTAAGATCCGCCGCCTGCTGCACCAGGCTGGTGACCGGCACTTGATCGACTCTGGTGGGTACGGCTGGCAGTGGCGCTTCGCCGACGCATGTGTCACCGACATCTCAGCGGTGGCGTACGACTGGCTGGCCACAGGGAAACCCCTGTTGATCACTGAACCGGTGTCGACCAAGGTTTACCGCCCGCGGTCGGCCCTGCTGGACCTGCTGCCGCTGCTTCGAACCGAAGACGCCGGGCGGGTGGTCAGCTGGCTGCATGCGCTGGGGTTGGGAATCGACGAACCGGCCAAGGACGGGCGTTTGATCGAGCTGGCGCAGTACTACTTCGGCGACACCGCCGGCGAGGCCAGCAGCAGACGCTTCGCGGCGGCCATAGAGCACGCCTACTCCTTATAGGAACTGCGGGCGCGGCGCGAGCGGGATAGCACGTCCGCGATCATCGACGCTCGCAGCCAGTAAGGACTAGAGCCCTCGCAGGAAGTCGATGTCATCGTCGGGCGCCTTTGGCCGGTCCTGCTTCTTCTCGAGGCCGAGCGATTTTGCGTTCGGACGACCGAGGAAGAGCCAGCAGACCGAGCCGGCGAGGGGCAGGCAGATGATTGCGGTTGCCCACAACCAGCGTGGCATCCGACGCACCGATAGCGGCGGCGCCTGCGCAACCTCCACGATGCAATAGATCGCGAGCAGCGCCACCATGACGATTGGCAGGTAACGGCCCATATGCAGAGTATGCGTCTTGCCAGAGCCTGGGGACAATACGCCATTAGCATGGGCAGATGCTCTCGACCGTGCCCGCCTCTCGACCGCCGCGCACGTGGTGAGCTCTGTTACCCACGGCGCTGAGGATCGACCGGCACACCCGACGATCGGGGAGCTGAAGTTGATCACTCAGCCGGAAAGCGTACGGACTCGGGCTGGCGCCGAGCACTGGGTGGCGCGTGCCTATCTCCGCGACCTCTCGCCTTATCTGACGCGAATCCTGTTACGACTTGGTATCTCCGCCAACGGCGTCACCTGGTTGATGATCTTCGTCGCGGCGCTTGCCGCGGCCGTCACCAGTTGGCCCTCGCTGATCGGGGCGATCGCGGTGGTACTGCTCATCCAGCTGCAGATGCTGCTGGACTGCTGCGACGGCGAGGTTGCCCGGTGGCGGCAAAGCTTTTCGGCCAAGGGTGTGTATCTGGATCGGATCGGGCACTACGTGGCCGAATGCGGGATCACTTTGGCGCTCGGGCTGCGAGCTACTGGAGAACTTCGTGTCAACGGAGTCTGGATCAGCGCGGGCCTGTTGCTGGCGTTGCTCGTAGCCCTGAACAAGGTGGAAAACGATCTTGTGCACGTCGCCCGGCACTACGCGGGGCTGCCGCAGGTTCGAGACGCCGACGACGTGCGGGAGCCTGTGGCATCCAGCCGCGGCGGCGGTGCACTGCGGGCGGCGAGGCGAGCGGCGCGATTCGCGCCGTTCCATCGGGTCTTTCATTCGGTGGAGCTTTCTTTGTTGATCTTGGTCGCCGCTTTCCTCGACCTCTTCCTGCACGGTACGGCGACCCGGGCACTGCTGCTTGGGTTGCTGGTGGCCGCTGGTGTCACGGTCATCGGCCACCTGGTAGCCGTTCTGAACTCGTCCCGGCTGCGTTGATGGCGCTGCGATTTGGCGTTGTCGTCCTTACCCAGGGCAAGCGGAGGAATGACCTTGGTCGCGCCATCGAGTCGTTGCAGTCCCAGCAGGGAGTTGAGACCGACATCATCGTGGTGGGCAATGGCTGGGAGCCGTCTGGAATGCCATTGGGTGTGCGGACGCTTGCGCTCCCGAAGAATGTCGGGATCCCGGCGGGCCGAAACGCCGGCGCTCCGCTGGTGTCAGGCGAACTGCTGTTCTTCCTGGATGACGATGCCAGACTGCCTGACGTCGACGTGCTGCATCGGATGGCGGTCCGCTTCGCGGCCGATCCTGGTCTCGGTTTGATCCAGCCGCGGGTCGTCGATCCCGACGGAAAGCCGACCCCACGCCGGTGGATACCCCGGGTGCGGGTGGGTGATCCGGCGCGCAGCAGTCCGGCGATGTCGGTTTGGGAGGGTGCCGTCGCGATCAGGCGCGAGGTCTTCGATCGAACTGGCGGTTGGCCAGAACCGTTCTGGTACGCCCATGAGGGGATCGAACTAGCTTGGCGTGTTTGGGACGCTGGATTCCACGTGCGTTACGACGGGGCCATCGAGGTGCACCATCCCGTGATCGAGCCGACCAGGCACGCTGAGTTCTACCGGTACCAAGCTCGGAACCGGGTCTGGCTTGCACGACGCAACCTGCCCACGGCAATCGGTGTGGCGTACGTGCTGGTCTGGATCGTGGTGAGCTGCCTTCGGCTTCGATCCAAAGAGGCCTTCCTGGAAACCGTCCGGGGCTATTGGCTCGGCCTGAGCCAGTCCTGCGGACAGCGGAGGCGCATGTCGTGGGGAACCATATTGCGGATGGCACGAGCCGGCCACCCACCCCTGATCTGATCGGATCTGCTGGTCCAGATCACATTGTGGCGATGACAAGCCCTGCCGAGAGTGACACGCTGACAAGCAGTTCGGTCAGGCTGGTGGCTTTGAGCACCGCAATGAGGCTAGGACCTGTGCCGCCGGTGATGACGATGCGTATCGCCGGGATGGTCAAGATCAGCCCGGTCAAACCGAGTAGCGCCCACCAGGAGGTGAGCGCTGCCACCATCACGATCATGACCGCTGTCCATGCGATCAAGATCAGATAAAGCCAACGGGTGCGGCGGTCGCCGACCCTGGTGGCCAGCGTACGCTTGCCGACCGCTCGATCCTCTGCGATGTCGCGGAGGTTGTTGGCCACCAAGATGGCGCATGCCAGTGCCCCGACACCGACTCCGGCGAAGGCCAGCGCCGGCGAAATGTAGCCAAGTTGGACGTATCCGGTGCCGCAGGTCGCGACCAGGCCGAAAAAGACGAAGACGAACACCTCGCCGAGGGCGCGATAGCCGTACGGTCGCTTGCCGCCGGTGTAATACCAGGCAGCAAGGATGCAAGCGACGCCCACTACCAGCAACCACCATTGCTGGAGCGCCCACACCAATACCAAACCGGCCAGCCCGGCGATCCCTAAGCAACCGAAGGCGGCCGTCTTGACCCTCGCCGGTCGGGCGAGGCCAGACCCCACCAGCCGTAGCGGACCCACGCGGGCCGAGTCTGTGCCACGAATGCCATCGGAGTAGTCGTTCGCATAGTTGACGCCCACCTGGAGGGCAACGGCGACAACGAGCGCCAGCGCGGCTCGGAGCAGGGCGAAACCGCCCTCGAAGTAGGCGAGCCCGCTGCCGACCACGACCGGAGAGACCGCCGCGGGCAGTGTCCGCGGCCGGGCGCCTGCCAGCCACTGCGCAGCAGTCGGGGACTGGCCCGCCACTGCCGCTGTCATCGGGGACTTCCAGCCGACACCTGGCTAGCCACCCGGTCAGCGATTTCGGGCCGGTCGATCTTTCCGCTGCCGGTTCGGGGCAACCGGTCAAGGTGAATCAGCTGGCGCGGTGCGGCATGGCCCGGCAAGGTCTGGAAGAGGAATCGCCGCAGGTCCTGGAGTGAGCCATGGCCGTCGGTAACCGCGACGATCGTCGAGCCCCAATGCGGATTCGGCACCGCGACGATCGCGAGATCCGCACCGGACAGTCCGGGCCACGAACGGCAGGCCCGCTCCAACTCGGCAAGATCGACATTGATTCCGCCGCTGGTCACCTCATCGTCGAGGCGACCTTTGACCCGCAACCGGCCGGCGGTCCATTCACCGCGATCCTGGGTGAGCACGGTGCTGCCTCTCAGCGCTTGGTCGGTCAGGTCCCTACGAAGCCGATAACTGGAGAACGCCATTGCTGAGGTGATCAAGATCCGGTTGGTCCCGGGCTCCAGGTCGATGGTCACCTCGTCCAAGGGCCTGCCGTCGTATACGCAACCGCCACAGGTCTCGGTCATCCCATAGGAAGCGACGACGGTGATCTTGTTCTGCTCGGCCCGTCGGCGAAGAGAGTCGTCAACGGCGGAACCGCCCACGAGCACCGCATCGAGGGCAGCCAGCGCCTTGGTCGTCTGTGGCTGAGTAAGCGCTCGGGCCAGTTGTGCGGGGACCACGGCGAGGTAGCGGCGGCCACGCATTGCCGGGACCGTGGCTGGAAGTCCACTCAGGTCCGAGCCCACCTGGTGCACGACCTTGTT
>Ga0126305_10000575_pt1 | contig 15840 bp, 20 predicted proteins | sample Plot26_FD_92536 | JGI IMG/M metagenome (GOLD analysis project Ga0126305, IMG submission 92536) | Serpentine soil microbial communities from UC McLaughlin Reserve, CA, USA - Plot26 | ecosystem: Environmental > Terrestrial > Soil > Grasslands | place: USA: UC McLaughlin Reserve, Lake County... | reverse complement strand
TACGACCCGAAGCAAACCCATGTCAGAAGGGGCTGGTGGCAAAGACGAGGGCGGGTCCTGTTGTCGACAACAGGACCCACCCCCGAACTCCGTCCCGATAAGGCGTTTATTCGTCGCGGCGCCTCGTCGTCTCGTCTTCGCGACCGTAGAAGCGGAGTGCAAGGGCGCGTGACCTCGGGGACAACCTTGTTAGAGCCCAACCATGCTCTCAGCTTCGACGTCTCGGCCTCAACCTGAACCCTAAGACGAGGCCCAGGACTATTACGGCCAACCCTAAAAAGGTCAGCCTTTCGGGGGTGAGTAGACTCCCCAGCGCTTCTTCGCCTACCAAGTCGTCGATCGTGTCCCAGATCCTCCCAAAGATCTCCAAGACGACCCCCGCAAAGATCACCCAGTAACCTAGCATGACGGCCTTCATCCACCCTTACCTCACAATCGAAGATCCATATTGCGGATCGGCTCTCGGACTTCTCGGTCTCGCCCGCTTGTGATGGTCTCGACGGCCTCCTTGGCCTAGCTCTTGAGCTTGTCGGTCTAGTAGCGTTCCGCGAACGCCGTAGCGTAACCGTGATCTTGCGAGCCGTTAGGTTAATTGCTCTTCCTTCTTCTCCGCGCTCTCGGTCCCTTCACCCTCTTTCCTCGTGGTTTTTTACCCACCCCAGGTGGTTTCTTCGCCACATTCTTTTCGTCCGTAGCTGAGAACCTGCCAGTCTGGACATCCCCGAAACTGACTTTCGCGTTCGTCTGTATGTTCTCACCCAGGTGCTTTGAGAGGCGAGTTATATCTTCACCTAACAACGTCGAGATGCGAGATACGTCAACTCCCAAGAGTTTAGCAACGTTAGCTATGTCCTCGCCCCGTAACCGGAAAGCAACTTCTCTCCGCCCGCCGGCACGTCCGCTCGAGAGATCGTTAAGTTTGCCCAAAAGGTCGGAAAGATCTACGGTGTGGGCAGTCCCCCCTCTAGCACTTTCGCCAGCTCTTGTCCGTGGCCCGCTTGAATTCCCTCTAGAGGAGGTATGGAGATCCTTGTCATACTCCCGCCGCTTCTCGGGGTTTGACAAGACTTCGTATGCCTGCTGAATCTGCTTGAAACGCTCCTCGGCTCGGGGGTCTTCGGGGTTTGCATCTGGATGATACTCCCGGACCATCTTGCGGTGCGCTTTGCGAATGTCGTCCTGGGAAGCCTCTCTGGATAGTCCGAGTAGCTTATAAAGATTCCTAGCGCCTTGCACCTCTTAACCTACCTTATCATGACTATTTTTGCCGACCGGAGCAGCTCGTGAGTGGAGGATGCCGCTACCACAAGCCGCCCATAAAGTGAGACTGCAGTAACTCACAATCTGTTACGGATGGGCGTGCGCATAGGCGGCGGGAGGCAAAAATAGAGGCCGGTCCCGCCGCTTGCAGCACGATACCACAGTCCTTTGCCATGAAGCGGAACACGAGCAACGATTCGCCGGGGCGGACTGCGCTAAATCGCCTTAGTGGAGAGTCATCCAGCGCCCCCGAGAGCGGGGGTGAAAGCCATGGGGGGCACACTCAGGACGAGGCGACAGGGGTTCTTCTAGACCGATTCTTTGAGGACATTGCCTGCGCTGAACGGCGGGGACCTTGCGAGCCGGGCCCTTTATCCTCTCCTCGGTCTGCGGGTTGACGCCCTCCCGGACCTTCTGCTCTCGGGCATAGAACTTGCCGAAGCCCGTTCTCTGGACCTGCTCATCGTCTTTGAGGGCCGAGGTGATCACGTTCTCGACCGTCTCGAAGTAGCGCTGGGCCTCGCTCTTGGTGACGTCGGCCTCTTCGGCTATCCTCTCGATGAACTTCGTCTTGTTCACGGACACTCCTTCTTCCCACTGTCTCTTTTGCTCTCACAGCATGTTTCACAGTAGTTGGACTGGTTGACCGTGCGGACCAGCCTTATCGCAACACCCTGTCAGGCGGTTTATGTTTGCTTAGACCCAGTTATACGGAAGGAAGGAGGCACCATTTCGCAGCTCCAAGCCTCTGGCGGTGGGTCCCTCGGAAAACTCAGAGATAACGGTCTCTTTCAATGCCCTCGTGGGCTAGAGGACGCTTTCAGTCTTGGAACATCTCGCTTCCCATCTGGTCTACTTTGCGCTCGGCATGCAGGCTCATGTCTCCTTCGGTGCCCGTATCCTCAGTTATCTGCTTCGCTATCTCGTCCGCTTTGCGCTCGTTGTGCAGGTGCGGATCTCCCCCGGAGCCCGTCTCTTCAGTTACCCTCTGCGCGAGATCCTCCTCCGCACTCTGTGGATCGTAGGGCATGCTCTCCTGCAGGGGCATGTCCTTCATCATGTTCCCCCCGGCGTTCCCCTCTTTTTCTGCCTCCTCGCTCAGCCCGCTTGTATAATCGGCAGATTGCATGGACTCCATCGAGGCGACTGACTGCATAGATCCCATCGACTCCATGGACTCCATCGAGTCTTCTCTGAGGCCGGGCAGGGGGCGCGGCTGGACGTCGCCCTTTTCGATCCTCCTCACAACCTCTTGCGACCTGCGTGTGGCTTCCTGTGCGCGCGCCTCGACTCTTTTACGTACCTCCCTGTCCGCCCTGTGCATGACCTCGTTTATACTGCGCTCGGCTTCCCGTTGCCGCCGCTCCTGATCGCGTATGCTCATGCTCCGCCTCCCCTTTAGAAACCCCGAGTCCCTCGTATAGGTCCTCGTTTAGACCCTTGTTCACTACAAGAGCACTCCGTCCTTACGTTACCACTTGCCATCTGGTGCCGCACACTCACCGTTCATCTCGCTTCCTTCTAGCGCCTGTTCGTCACGGTCAATCCTACCCACTCCGCGCTATCCTCAGACACTAGGGCGCGAAACCATAGCTCGGGGAAGTCTGCAAACCGAATCCGCGCCAAGGAGCAGCGGTGCCAACGAAGCTAATCTCCGACGCTTCGCTGGCGAACGTGGCGCATCTGTACAAGATCACAGTACAGAGGAGAACTCGCGGCTAGTTTTCGCACATACCGGGTATATAAAGAAGAGTTAGGGCGGAAACATGACACGTTACGCTTGGAAGCAGAGGGAACACGACAGATAGGAGATACTATGGCAGAAGGTGGCCAACAGCAGCAGCAGCAGCAGCAACAACAACAACAACAAAGCCCCGCACAAAGCCTGACGAATGCTCTAGCCCATATTAGGAGGGTGCAGCATATGCTAGAGCTCAACTATCCGCAGCAGAGCGACGCTATAAGCATGCAGCGGCAAGCAGGGGATCTAGTGTGGCAAGTGATCCAGAGCACGCAACAGCAGCAAGGCCAGTAAGAGCCTCAAGGGCTCGTGGTCTTCGTCCAGATGCTCCGAAGACCGGGCCGCGGTAACGACGGAAGCGTGGGCTCCAAAGCCCCTCCGTAAGGGGCGGTAACGGGCGGCTCTGCGAAAAATGGCTATGTCCGCAGCAGCGCGCTCAAGCAGTCACCTTGCGGGTGCGGACGACTAAAATTCCCTTGCACCACTTTAAAGCAGGATAAAGGTTAGTTTCCGACAAGGGCTAAAGCGTAACAGATTTGGACCTCTGTGCGTCTAATTATATGCTAACGGCAAAACACGAGATAGGGGGTGAGCTAGGAGAGGCAGAAACATAGGGGCGGGACTTCGAATCTGGTGACGAGCCTGCGAGTCCTGCTTATACTGCAGCCGGTTCGAGGAGCAGCGATGGGCAACAACTAAAGGAGCGATTGTGGACAAGGCCAAGGGCAAGATGAAGGAAACTGCTGGCGCCCTGACTAACGACGAGGACAAAAGGACCGAAGGTCAGGCGCAACAGAGAAAAGGCGCCGCCGAAGAAGAGATGACTAAGAAGGAGAAGGCCAAGCAAGCGGAGAAGGAAGCCAGGCAGACGGAGAAGGATCTGGACCGGCAGAGGCGAAAGGACAAGGGGTTGTTGGGCAACGTCAAGGACACCCTGCCTGGTCAGTAGAACCGAGAGGTACCGAACCGAGAGGTACCGGAGATCATCTTGAACGGGCAGCCAAAGGAAGAGAGACGCGCAGCCGTAGTAGGAATGGAGGATAGTACTCGCCAAAGGCCAGAGCGTAGCAGCCCGGCAGGTCTCTGAGGCACTGGGCAGCGACAGAGTAAAAAGGCTAGGCTTGGCGCCCAACCGGCGCCAAGCCTATGAGCTATGGCTATAAGATTTTCAAGGCTTCGCGGTTGCGCATAGCCCAATAATCCATTGCCTCTTGCCACGTTTGGAGGAAAGGCTCCGTAGTGCGCTTCGCTCTCCGCTCGCTACCGTTGAGGGCAGGCTTTTTTCCGGCATATCCCCCGCCACATGCCTCCTCCTTCGCGGCGCAGGCAAACAGAAACAGCTCGTGGTCTCCCCCAATGTCCGGATGCAGCCGCGCCAAGAGTAGACGCCACATGTGCTGGTCTTCGAGGAGTGCGAGCCTGTCAGCGCTCTTTGCCTCAGCCACGAAAAAGACCTCCTGCTTTCTTTCTCGTAATTCTATGCTCGGTCGAGAAGTGTTGTAAAGTCCGTTACCGGATAACCACAACATCTAGAAGGGTGAATCTGGTCCTGCCTCCGGATACTGCCTTCGCCGCTTCGCAGGGCATCTTCACCCAGCCGGTATCCGGCGGGTTTGTCCGGCACAGAGCAGCGTCGAAGGCCAGGGTGCAAAAACAGGCGAAAGGGATTCGGTGACCTTAGCACTGCTCGGCGATTACCAAGCAGGAGGAGAAAGAGAAGGAATCCTAGCACAAGGTTCCGAAGGAGCGAGAAGACCGAAGCAGAGCAGCCAACAGCCGACTATCAGGCCTAAAAGGCCGTGCACCAAGCCACCAGGCGCAAATGCAGAGGATCGAAGGAAGGGCCGATGACCTTTGCAAGAAACGCGCTTTTGTATGTTCTCGGCTCGCCACGATCAAGGAGTAACCCCTAGCTGCCGCAGCATGTTCATCACATCGAACTCGCCCCAGTATTCGAGTATCTCGCCATCCAAGACGCGGACGATGTCCATCCCCATCACTGTGACCAGCTTCCCGGTCGGGGCGACGCCCATGAACTCACCCTCGTGGGTACCGCTCATCATCCAGCGGAAAGCTATCTTGTCGGCCTCGGTTACGCTATCTGCCTGGGCCATGCGGAGGTCAGGGAAAGCGTAGTACATCGTGGCGAACGCTTGTTCAGCCCGCTCCAGGTCGAGTACGCTATCGGTGAAGAGATGATAGCTGACCCACCCCTCGTCGATCCTGCCGCCGACGACACGATCGAACTCGATGCCGGTCATCGTGACCCAAGAGCCGGTGGGAGGAATGCCCAAGAACTCCCCCTGGTGGGTACCATGGGCCGACCATCGGGTTACCATCATATCCCCTTCGGTAATTTGATCCTCGACTGCGAAGCTGGCGTCAGGATAAGCAGTACGGTACGCTGTCACGTGCCGTTTGATGTCCTCACGACCGCGCACCTCTTGGGGGATGTTGGAGGCGTGGAGGACGTAGTTGGGAGTTAAGAACTTGTCTACCCGTTGGAGGTTACCCTGAGTAAGAACCTCATCGAACCACCGGCGGACCAGAGCCTTGTTTTCGTCGGCCATGGAATATCCTCCTTCGCCTCACCTCCCGCCAATTAGCTGTCGAGCGCTTGAGCTTCGAATCCCTTCCGTGGAAGCCGAAGTGCTCTTGATATTGTCTAACGGTCGCTCTACGCTCTAGCTCTCTTTCGCCGGTCCCTCCCCTACTCTCTCGAGAGCCCCTTTATCTCTTTGACCCTCTGCTCGAACTCCTCTGAAGAGTTCGAGTTGTTGAACGCCCAGGCCAGGTCCTCTACGTTTTGCTGGTTGGTTCGGATGAACACGAGGGCTTGTCTGAGGGGCATGTCTTCGAAAGCGGCCAACGCCAACCCCGTGACGTCTAGAGCCTCGGCGACCCCGGCTTTCTGACACATTGCATACATGCGAGCCGTCTTTACGAGGTGTTCTTTGTGCTCGCGCAATCTGGTCTCTTCACTCTTCACGTCGTCGACCACCTGCTCCTTTCAGGGGGAGGAAGCTGATGTCGCAGTACACGATACCTTTTCTTTGTTCCCCCGAAAGATCTCCCGTTCGGCGCCTACTCCAGCGCCGAACGGGAGCAGTGGGGTCGATACCGGTCAGCTAGTCCGGCCGTTCCTCGAGAAGAGGTTGCCCTCCGTATTGCCGCCCCTACGAGTTCGCGGCGTTCACCACGTCCTTGACGGTTATGCGCCCTTCGGCGCCCGATCCCGTCACCTGGTTGAGGTCCACGCCCAACTCCTGGGCCTTCTGCTTGGCGGCATCTGTAGCCACCGGCTCTTGCGCGTCCGCCGAGCCTTCGTCGGTCTGCTGGGCAGCCTGACCCGCGGCATCTTGTGCCTGCTGAGGGGCCTGGCCCGCAGCGTCCTGCGCCTGCTGGGCAGCTCCTTGGGCAGTGTCTTGCGCCTGCTGAGCAGCCTGTCCCGCGGTGTCTTGCACCCCCTGCGCCGCCTGTCCGGCTTGCTCGGTCACCTGTCCCAAGGCGCCCTGCGCCTGGTCGGTTACCTGCCCCGCAGCGTCCTGCGCTCCTCCACCGGTAATTCCACCGGTGAGCTGCTGCGCGCTCTCTTCGACCTGCTCGGTAACCTCTCCGACATCGGGAGGAATCTGCAGGTCGAGGATGCTCCCGTCCTCGCCGAGCTGCAGTTGGATGAGGGAGCCGGAGGACTCCTCCCTCACGGTACGTACCGTCTGCCCCTCTTCGTTGGTGTACTCTTCCTCCGCCGGTAGGTCGGCGAGGCTGCCCGCCAGATCCTCATCTAGCAGGTTGCCGGCTTCGTCGTAGGTGGACTCGATAATGTTCCCGGCCTCGTCCACGGTGCGCTGCATGGTCTGGCCCGCATCGTTGGTGGTCTCGCTGAGCACGCTGCCCGGAGTAAGACTCTCCGCCGTCTGGCTAGCCTGGTCCGCTGCCTGCCCGGCAGTATCCTGCGCCTGCTGGGCTACTCCTCCCACGGCGTCTTGCGCTTGCTCGACCGCCCCGTCTACGGTCTCTTGCGCCGCCTGCGCGGCTTGACTCACGGCCTCCTGCGCCTGCTGGGCCGTATCGCTTACGATGTCCTCCACTCCCTGGCCCTGGGCCGCCTGGTCTAGCGCATTCTCGATCTCCTCGTAGGAATCGACCAGCTCTTGGATCTGCGCCCGCGCTTCCTCCTGGGATTCCGGGAGCTGCTCCACCAGGCTCTCCAGCTCGGTGCGGTCACTCTGCAGCCTACCCTTGAGCTGCCCGACCGACTCGCCGTAGAAATCTTGGGCGCTCCTTACGGTCTGCTGCTGGATTCGCTGGCTTAAGTTCTGTGCTTCAGTCACTTCGTCTCCTTCCTCTCGATCCTCTGCTCTTCAGCTGCTTTCACGTCGCACACGAGTCGTGCCTACGTGTTCATTCCTGCTCCTCCTTTCGTCCTTCCCAAAGATCGAGCTTGTCATCGAGCAACTCGCTGGCGATCCGTAACCTGACGACGGCATCACGGTACGTAACGCCCTGTTGAACATTCTCCGGCAGGTTCTCACGTTCGGTCTCCGATACGGAGTTATGATCGGGGTGTCCCCAGAAGCGCACCTCCGTGCCCGGGACCTCATCGAAGCGCAACTCGCGAGCTTTCACGGTAGCGGTGAGCTTGATGTCGGGGTTCTCCGGAGCGACTAGCCGTTTCCTTTTCACGGTTTTAAGGCCTCGCTACGTCCCCAACGGCGCTATGTCCCTGATGGTTATGAGCCCACCAGCCCCCGAACCCTTTACTTTCGAGAGGTCTATGCCCAGCTCCTCCGCCTTGCGCCTGGCGGCGTTCGTGGCCTTCGGCTCCTCGGATCCATCCCTCCCGGTAGTCTGCTCGACTTGGTCCGTTGCTTGGCTTACCGCGCCAACGCCCCCTTCCACAACCTGCTTGGCCGTGTCGCCCGCTCGACTCGCTACATCATCGGGCCTTTCCGCGGCTTGTTCGGCGAGGCCAGAGGCATCATCTTCCCTCTCTGAGGCCACGTTTTCCACGTCTTTGGCGGTAATGAGTCCTCCATAGCCCGAGCCCGTTACCTGCTTGAGGTCTACGCCGAACTCTTCTGCCTTGCGCTTGGCGGCGTCGGATGCCTTAGGTTCTTCCTCCGCCTCTTTCTTCTCAGCGAAGGCCTTTACGTCATCAATCGTGATACGCCCCTCGGAGCCCGTGCCTTCCACCTCGGTGAGGTCTACACCACGCTCCCTCGCCTCGCGCCTGGCGGCGTCCGTGGCCTCGATCTCCCCCTGCTTTATGAGTTGGTCCGTGTCTAGGTTGGCGACGTTCTTCTGCGTCTCTTTGAGCGCCTCTTCTATCCTCCCGTAGTTGTCCATCAGTTCATGGAACAACATCTGGAAGGATTCCTCTTGTCCCCCCGGGATCTGCTCTGGCAGGTCCCTCAGCGTAGCCCGGTTGTCGTTTATCTGTTGCTTTATTGTCTCGACGGAGTCGCCGAAATACTCCTGAGCGAGTTGCATCGTCTGATGCTGGACCCTCTGCTTGGACTCCTGGATACCCCGGCTTAGCTTCTCCAACGCCTCGTTCGCCCGAGCCTCGGCCATCGCTTCTCCTCTCTAAGACCTCTCGATCCCAACAGCCACGTCGGCCCCGTCCTCCGACGCGCACCGCGGCCTTCCTCAAACAGCCCTCACTTCGACCACGTTCCACTCGTCGTCGAGTACCTGCTCGAAGATGTTCCCCGAATCGTCCCTCACCCGGCTCACGACCTGTCCCTCTTCGTCCACGTACTCCTCCTCCACCGGCAGGTCGGCGACGGCGCCGACCAGATCCTCGCCTACCACCTCACCGTTGTCGTTGTAAGTCGTTTCGAGGATGTTCCCGGCGTCGTCCACCGTGCGTTGCACGAGCTGTCCCGCAGCATCCTCCACGCTCTGGAGGAGCTGTTCGGTCTGGTCCACCGTCTGTTCCGCCGGTCCACCGGCCTGCTCTGCGACCTGACCGGCCTGACCCGCCACCTGCCCTGACGCCTCCTGCACGGCGCCGGTCACTCCCTGGGCTGACTGTCCCGCCACGTCCGTGGCTCCCTGAGCAACCTGGCCCACCTGTTCGGTGGCCTGGCCCGCGACCTCGCCTACGTCTCCGGCGGCCTGTCCCGCTCCTTGGCCGACTTGTTGTGCCGCCTGGCCGGTCTGCTGAGCAGCCTGCCCTGCACCCTGACCGACCTCGCCGACCGCTTGTCCAGCCTCTTGCAAGGTCTGACCTGCGCCTTGTCCGGCTTCCTGTACGGCCTGTCCGGCGCCCTGACCAACTTCCTGAGCCGTCTGGCCCACGCCCTGTCCTACTTCTCCAACGGCCTGTCCCGCACCTTCGCCGATCTGCCCAGCGGCTTGTCCCGCGCCGCCGCCGACATCCTCTACAGCGGATCCTGTGCCTTGCCCTACCTCCTCGACGGCCTGACCCGTGCTCTCAACAGCCTGGCCTGCACCCTGTCCTACGTCCTCAACGGCCTGACCCGTGCTCTCGACAGCTTGACCCGCGCCTGAGCCAACGTCTTCGACAGCTTGTCCTGTGCTTTCGACAGCTTGACCCGCGCCTTGGCCAACGTCCTCCACCGCAGAGCCCGCGCCCTCTCCGACGCTCTCGACAGCCTGGCCAGTGCTTTCGACGGCCTGACCGGCCCCCTCTCCGACCTCCTGAACCGCCGAGCCAGCACCCTGGCCCACGTCTTCGACTGCCGAACCCGCACCTTCGCCGATGTCCTGCACCGCAGAACCGGCCCCAGAACCGACGTCTTCCACAGCTGAGCCCGCGCCGGCGCCGACGTCCTCGACTGCCGAACCCGCACCTTCGCCAATCTCCCCGACGGCGCGACCCGCGCCTTGCCCTACGTCCTCAACGGCGGAGCCTGCGCCCTCGCCGATATCCTCGACCGCAGAGCCCGCACCGGAGCCGATGTCTTCGACTGCCGAATTGAGCCCTTCTCCTACGAGGTCTCCGGCACCCGAGCCGATGTCCTCGACCGCTGAACCGGCGCCCGAACCGATGTCTTCAACCGCGGAGTTCAGTCCTTCTCCTACGAGGTCTCCGGCACCCGAGCCGATGTCCTCGACCGCTGAACCGGCGCCCGAACCGATGTCTTCGACCGCGGAGTTGAGCCCTCCGCCCACCAACTCGCCTGCGCCTGCGCCTACGTCCTCGAGCGCGGAACCGGCGCCCGAACCGACGTCTTCGACCGCGGAGCTTACGCCCTCAACGAGCTTCTCGATGATTTGAGGGTTGCGATCTATGGTGGTAAGTACCCGGTCGAGGATGGCGGTCACGTTGTCGAGCCTAACCTTGAGGAGCGCCTGCGCCTCCACGCCATGTATGACCAACTTGACCCTGCCGAGGTAAGCATCGACCCCGACCGACAGCTCCACCAGATCGAGCACCTTCGCGAAGAGGTTGACCTTCGCCCGCAGGTCGTTGAGCTCGAAGTTTATTTCGTCCACCTTGACGACCGGTACGTCGAGCAACACATCGGGGATCTTGCCGTTCATCGCGGCGTCTTCATCGTCGTACTCCAGCACGTAGTCCGCGTACTCTTTCTCCGCCATCGTCCGGTCGGAGGGTATGTTGCTCGCGAACCTGTACTCCTCGGTCTTCTGTACCGAGGTACGCGGATCGTTCTTACGAACCGGGAAGTTGTCCGCTATTTCCTGCTCCGTTAGGTTCTGCTCATGCCGAGTGTTCTGCTGCGACCCCGCCTCGTCCTGCTCCTGGGCGTTTTCGGTCTGGCTCTGTGCCTCTGTGTCCGACACCTTTCAGGCCCTCCATTTCTCAGTAACATTTCTCAGTAACATTTCTCAGTAATATTTCTCAGTAATATTCCTCAGTAATATTCTTCAGTAATATCCACTATACCATGATTGCTACGTATATTCCGTACGTTTAGGTTTAGGTTTAGTCATATGTTCCGTACGTATAATTATATGGTCCACAACGCGGGAGGGTACAAACCTTCCCACTAACGTAGACTCCGGTTGGCGCTCTTCGGTTACAGCGGTTGCTAAAGAGTTTGCCGCGCCGGCAACGGTGAGCGTGCAGAACCGGCCGAACCTAGCCTAGACGAACTTCTTGTAGACCCCGATGTTCGTGGTGTCTCGCACACCTAAAGCGTCTTTTAGCTCGTTCAGGGTGATGCCACGCCTCAGGAGCCTGATAGCGAAGGTGTGACGCAAGACCATCGGGGAGATGCGGGGGAGGCCGACCTGATCGCACCGCTTCCAGAGGGCGTTCTGGAGAGATTTAGAGGTCGTCATCGGGCGAGCGGCCCGGCCTACTACGAGTTCGGGGGTTTTGTCTTCGCGCCGCTCGAGGTAGCGTCGCAGGGTCTTAACCGTTGCTTCGGAGAGGCGGCGGGCGCGGGGAGCCAGGTGCGAGCCGGGGCCGCCGAGCTGTACCTGGGCGGCGGCGTCGAGGTCGAGATCGCTCTTAAGGATGTTTCTTATCTCGCCTACCGTCACCCCGGTGTCGAGCATGAGCCGGATCACGACGGCGTCGCGCAAGGAGTCGAAGCTATCCTGCGGGAAGGAGAGGAGCTGCTCGATCTCCTCGTCTTCGAGGAACGTTATCTGCTGGTCTAGCGGCTGGTGCATGGGCTCTATGGGGTCGAGATCCAGGCCCGCGTCGGTCGAGGTGCGCACCCAATCCAAAAAGCGCCGAACCGCCGCGTCCTTGCGGTAGACGGTGAAGCGCTTGCGGTTGCCTTCGAGGAGGTAGTTGCGGAAGTCCATTACCGTGCCCACACTGATGTCCTCCACGTGCTCGACGTTCTCCGCTTCGAGGAAGCGGGCGAACTCCTTGAGGTCCGCTTCGTAGAACTCCGCGGTTCGGGGGGAGGTATTCGGGTCGTCGGCGAGGTGGTCGGCGAACTCGTCTATGAGCACCGAAATCTTCATGCGCCTTATTCTACCCGCATAGAAGTTCGTTGGTCCTGTCCTCGCCGACGAGCTGACCGACGGCCCAGGATGCCGATCTATGTTTAACGATACTTTTGGCTACCGTTTGTCCGGAAAGCAACATATAATCTGAGTGCTGTTCAAAAACCTTAAAGTTTCGGTGCAATTGGTCTGCCCCGCGCTGTTGGCTTTGGCAGCACTCCCGGTCTACCCGCTAGTAGAGACCGCCTCGGTGGAATTGCGCTCGGCGGAGGTGGAGAACGCCCGGAAGCTCTTGGGCGAGAGCCCGACGGGCCAGCGGGCGAACCCCAGTAGTCGGGCTAACGCCCAGGACGGGATGCCGGGTACCGGGACGATGACGCTCTCGGCGCCGAAGCTCGGGCTTGAGAACATCCCGATGCCGACGGCTGATATCCAGGTCGCCCTGGATCGGGAGGGCATCATCTATCTCGAAGAGACCGGCGTGCCCCGGGAAGAAGGCTCGAACACTGTCGTCGTCGGACACGATTTAGGCTTCCTCTACACGAAGGTGCCCTACGTCTTCTACAGGTCGAACAACTAGAGCGACCGCATGACCGTCAAACCGGAAGATTTCTGGATCACCTACCCCGTAGACGGCAAGACCACCATCTCCCTGCAGACCTTCACCCCTATCCCCACCTTCGAGAACCGTCTCGTGGTCCGGGGTGAGCTGGTTTCGTAGCTATCGGGTATGAGCAAGAGCGGTGCAATCGGAGTTCAGAGACGCAAAATCCATCTGCAAAGTAGCCCAAACCGTCAAAGAAACCTAAGAGTGTGCGCTGCCAGGACACAGCGAGACAAAAAGCTGACACCCGACGCCTAATTGCGAAGCTGGTAGCGCTCGACGGTATCGTGCGCGGCGTTGATCTGCGCGGTCAACTTCTCGGCGCGCTCTCTCTGTTCGGGCTCCGCGAAACGGTCCGGGTGGTAGCGCTTGACGAGCTCGCGACGCTTTCTGCGGACCTCTTCCAAAGTGCTGCCGGTGCCTAACCCCAGCCTGTGGTAAGCGGCGAGCACATCGGGAGGATACTTCTTCGGCATGTAGCGCGGTGAGGTCGTCCCTCGGGAGGCTGAAGCGTGGCCCGTGGTGGTCCGTTCCCCGTAAGCCCCCCCTTCGGAGGCGCGCTCTTCGGAGGCCGTGCGCCACTCCTGAGCGGCGCCTCGCCAGGCGGCCTCGAAGGCGTCTCTAAGCGTCTCGCTGCGCTCGCGACCGGAGCGGATGGTCTCTTTGAGGCGCTCGTCGTTTACGTTCGAGACGAAGCCGCGGGCGAGACGGCCCAGGCGGCGACCCAGGCTCACCGTTCGTCGGACGGGCCGTAGGGGTTGCGGTACGTGGGATTCTCGGAGGTCGTGTCGGCGGACCTGCCCGTATCGGAGGGTGAGTCGGGGCGTCGCATCACCTGCGTCTTGTCCGCGTCGAAGGAGTCCATGACCCGCGTCTCGTCCCCTACTTGCTCTTCTTCCACCTCGGGGAAGCCGAAGAAAGCGCGCACCCGTTCTATGTTCTCCTGGCTCTTGGACATACGGGAGATCAGCCCTTCCTCCTCGGCGATGCCGACCTCGCAGGTCTCCCGGGCCTTCCTGATCTCTTCCTCCAGGGAGCGCACGACCTCGTCGGTCTTCTCCCGAAGCTCCTTTTGCCGGTTCTGGGCGAGCTCTATCTCGGAGCTGAACTTCGACTTCCGCGCCCTGGTGGATTTTTCGAGGTCCTCGACGTTGATACCGGCGGCCTTGAGTGTCCCGCGCACGATTTGTACCGCGCTATCCCGCGGGACCTCCGGCGGCAAATCGTCGATGATCTCGGCCGCCCGTTCGACGGTGAAGCCTGGCAGTGTCTGCTCCTCTTCGGCCTCCCTGCCACCCCTCGTCCTGGGCCTCCTCGTCCCGATCTCCTCGGCCGAGTAAACCCTGGTCTCGTCCTCGTCTGCGCCTCCCCCGAGTATCCTCGAGAAAAAGTTCCTCTCGCTCATCGCACCGGCATCCTTTCGGGTAGGGGCTTCGCGAGCCCGTCGGACGACCCGCCGGGCAGGTGATCCACGCTCCGCTTTACATCGTCGAGGCTCCGCCGGAAGTAGGCCACGCGCTGCTTGAGCCCCACGAGCCTCGACTCCGGAGGGAGCGCCGTGGAGCTCGCATCGAGGGCGAGAAGCTCGCCGCGCAGGTTGCCCAGGAGGCTCTCGATGCCCTCGAGCTGGGCGTTGATCATGCCTATTGCCCACGGTATCTCGTCGTGGGCGGCGAGCTCCCCCCGGCGCCCTTCGAGCGCTGCCTCGAACGAGGCTTTCAGAGCCGAGCCTTCTTCGAGCCCCGCAAGCTCGTGTCTGAGGTCCCGGATGCGCCCCGCGATAGCCCGCCGGTCCACGCTCTCCAGGTGGCGCCTTAAAGCCGAGCGGCGACGCGCCAGGTTCGCCGCCACCTCAAGCTCGTCCACCACGGTGTGGAGGTCCTCCAAAAGGAGCGGCCCGTACTCCTCGGGCAAGAGCTCCCAGCTCTCCAGAAGCCCGTCCTGGAGCCCCGCGAGACGCTTCATCTGTGGGGCAGCGATACCGTCTGTCCTCGCTACGCGCATCAGTTCTGTGGCGTTCGCCCGTGCCCGGCGCCAGAGCTCCCTGCGAGCGTTTCTCCGCCGATCTAGCATCCGCCGTCCCATAACGGCCGCCCCGATCCCGAATAGCACGGCGAGGGGTAGCGCGTCGGTAAAGGCAGCCGTTCCCACCGCGAGACCAGCCATAGAGCCAAAGGGCGCCAGCCGGACCAGGTACCGAGACGACCCTCTTTGCCTCTTCCTCGCCACGGCGCCTACACCTCCCCGCGGTCGCTACCGCTGGGACGATCGAGCTCCGCCGGCTCGTCTGGAGGGACCCTGGGCGAACCGGCATCTTCGCCAGCCTCGAGTGGGGCGGCGGGCCGTATTCCCATCTGGACCTCCATCATCTCGAGCTCGCGCTCTGCGTCCAGGCGTTTGAGATCGACCTCGGCGGCGGCGATCTGGCGCTCCGTCTCGCTCGTGCCGAGCTCGCCGACGGCCTGGGCCACGAAAGAGGACTGCCTTATGGCCTGCCGCGCCTTCTCCAAGTCGCGGGAAGAATCGGACAAGGAGATGTTGGAGCGCGCCTCGTTAGCCGCACGCAAGGCCTTGGAGCGCTGGTGCTCCTCCATCAGGGCCGCCCTCTCACGTACGAGGTCGTTGTAGCGCCGTTCTTGCTCCCGGAAAGCCTTCTCCATCTCCTCGGAGTTGCTCCGGGCCTCCACGAGGCGACCCTCGATCTCCTGCAGGCTAGCCTGCGCCTCCTGCTTCTGCTGGACGACCTGGAGGGCCGCCTCGCGTTGCCTCCGCGTCGCGAGCTCCCGCGCCTGCCTCTCTTTAACGGTGACGGCCTTCTGCTTCTCTGCGGCGTCGCTCGTCAGCATCTTCTCGTAGGCCATCGTCCGCGCCGCCGCCACCTGGAGCTTCTTCAGGTTATCTAGCTCGTCCTGGACGGCGTTCTCGAGGAGGAGCTCCGGGTTGCGCTGCTCGATCCCCGTCAGGAACCGGCCGAAAAAGCCGCGGATTGTCCTCGTGAACCTTCCCATCTCTAGTCGCTACCCCCACCAGGTCGAGATCTCATCTCTTCGTCGAGGATTATATACTACCGACAGAGCCGGACTAAGCTAGCGTCGGGCCCTTCGACTCATCCTACGTCGAACGTTAGCGATGGGTTTCGGGGGCGCCTTTAGCGGGCGGCCCGGAAAGAGGACTCGGCGCCCGCGCCGCGACCAGCGAGGACGATCGCGCTGGGACTCTCGATCTCGAAGGCCGCCTCCAAAGCGCTACCCGCGGCGACCAGAAGATCGTTCGCCGAGCGAGCGTCGCGCGGGTAGATCGCCGCCCCCGCCCGCGTCTCTTCTGCCCCCAAAGAGCT
>Ga0126305_10000574_pt1 | contig 15845 bp, 17 predicted proteins | sample Plot26_FD_92536 | JGI IMG/M metagenome (GOLD analysis project Ga0126305, IMG submission 92536) | Serpentine soil microbial communities from UC McLaughlin Reserve, CA, USA - Plot26 | ecosystem: Environmental > Terrestrial > Soil > Grasslands | place: USA: UC McLaughlin Reserve, Lake County... | reverse complement strand
TAGGTTCGAAAACCGCAAACCCTAGTCATTTCCTGTCTAGACGTGTATGCAATTCCATTGGGCATCGGGCTAGCGTTAAGGGCTACGGGCGATGGTAGAGAAATCTGTTGAGTTGGATGGCTCAGAAAAGAAGCTTTTTATTTCTTTGATCTTATCCTGCCTTGCCCTTGCTTTCTTACGCTTCTCATAAATTGTGTCAACTATGTCACTTTCCTCTATATGTCTTTCATTTGAAGGCTGTTTGCTGTAGAAAGCTGAAAGCTTTTTGTCATTAAGAAATACTTCTGATAAAGGCTGCTTTATAGCAGACGACTTATCCTTTACAGGAATACCTAGGCCGCCATGTTTTCTTGCTATGTGCCTGACCATATTCCATTGTCTTCCGCAGTACTGTTTGGGATTCTTATGTATTAATTCCCTCAATCACAAATGAATCCCTTCGATCAGTCGCTGTTTGGAAGACCTCCGGAGTAGCCGGAGTGACTCCGATGTGACACTCTAGCTTTTGAGAAAACTATCCAGAAATTAGCAGGAAAAAGAGAACCTAATTGAATCGGTGAAAGAGGTGACACAAGCAAGATATAAGTAGAGAACTTACATCACCCCCCTCGCGCATTTGCTGTTCCAAAATTTGTTTTTTATAGAGCTTAAAATCTTAGGATGATCAAATTGTAATGCCTTTCTAAATGCTTAAAAGGAATGACGCTGTATAACCTTGTTTGTACTTCCTCAACGTAGTAGTCTGTTTGTACTGTATTTAGTAGGGAGTGGTCTAATATTTTCATTAACCAACGATTAAGATTATCGATATTACCGGAGAATCATATATCGAGCCGGATCCATAGGCAGCAATCCTATTTGGCTTAGCGATTTCATAATAACAAGAAACGTCCTTTTTGAGAGAGTAAAAGATTATCTAACCATAGCGGCGATAGGCATCACTACAGTAGGTGGTAGGAAGAGAGAGCACTAATCTTGAAGGTCCTTTAATATTAGAACGATATATGTTTTATAAATCGGAAGTGCAGTTAACCAATAATTAATCTCTTTGACCTCTAAATTCTATGGATGAAGACTATAGTATTCAGCAACCATAAACATCCACCTGTGGTTTGCAAGCTGGGGTGTAACACTTAAATTTCCATGCTTAAAATTATTTTTTAGGGTTCAAAATTCCGACATTAGAGAGATTGTATAGTGGTTATAAGGCCAAACTAATGCTTGACGATGGAAGTTCTTATTCAGGCATTGGATTTGGATATCCTATCGATACTGCAGGAGAAGTAGTTTTTAATACGGGTATGGTCGGCTATACAGAAACCTTAACTGATCCGTCTTATAGGGGACAAATTGTATGCATAACGTATCCGCTGATCGGGAATTATGGGGTTCCCAGCAAGAAAATACAGGACATTCATGGCCTACCAAAATACTTCGAATCGGATAAGATTCAAGTAAGGGGGCTGCTGATTCACAATTTGTCAAGCGTCGCTAGTCACTGGACCTGCATCAAAACTTTGGATCAGTGGCTATACGAGGAAAGAATTCCAGGAATTTATGGAATTGACACAAGAGACCTTACAAAGAAATTGAGAGTCAGAGGGGTCATGATGGGGGCAATGTCTGTCTCTGAAAATCGAGTTGCAGAAGAGTCAAGATTGTCAGAATTGATGGACAGTGAATATTATGAGGGCAGAAATTTTATGGATGAAGTATCTGTGCCTGACGCTCGTCAGTATGGAGATGATATGAACCATTGTATTGTTCTTGTGGATACAGGAACAAAATATAGTATAATACGAAACATCATAAAGGCAGGATATCGGGCTGTAATACTACCTTGGGATTCCACTTTTGAAGAGATCATGAAATATCATCCTGCAGGTGTCATAATCAGCAATGGTCCGGGAGATCCCACTTGTTGTGCAGAGACAATCAAGACTGCTACAAAGTTAATTGATAGATCGACACCCACGCTGGGGATATGCCTCGGAAACCAAATATTGGCTCTAGCCGCAGGTGCTAAAACCTTCAAATTGAAATTCGGGCATAGAGCTCAAAATAAACCTTGTAAGGACTTAAGTAATGGTCAAACTTACATCACAACTCAGAACCATGGGTATGGAATTAATCCTGAGAGCCTAAAAGGAACTGGATTTAGAACATGGTTTTCAAATGTCGACGACACTACAGTAGAGGGAATAGAACATGAAAAAAAACCAATTGTTGCAGTTCAATTTCATCCTGAGGCCTCTCCAGGTCCATATGACTGTACATTCGTATTTGATAGGTTTAAGGAATTGATTGAAAACAGTGAGAAGGCTGTAAAAAAAGGCAATTTGCTTCAGACAAGTAATGACAGCAATTTGCATGGAGGAAAAATTGCCCAAGCATGAGTCAATAAGAAAAGTTCTTGTTATTGGAAGCGGCGCTATTAAAATCGGAGAAGCGGGCGAAAGTCAGTAAGCTGACCGCCAATTTGACTACTCCGGTTCACAGTGCCTTAAGGCTTTAAGAGAAGATGATGTCAGAAGCGTATTAATTAATCCCAACATAGCTACAATCCAAACCGACAGCAGATTTGCCGATAGAGTGTACCTGCTACCTATCAATGTAACATATGTACAAAAAGTCATAGAAAAAGAAAGACCTGATTCTATAATGTTGAATTTCGGGGGGCAGACAGCACTCAACTGTGGAGTGTCTCTAGATAGTGAGGGAATTTTAGATAAATATGGAATAACGGTCCTAGGTACAAAAATAGACGGTATCAGAATTACGGAGGACAGGCAGCTATTCAAGGAGGCCATGCAGAAAAGTGGCGTTCATGTTTTGCCTAGTGCTCCGGCGTATTCTCTGTCCGAGGCTAGGAAAATTGCTAAGGAAATAAGCTTTCCAGTTATTATTCGCGTCGCCTACACACTTGGTGGAAAAGGCGGTGGTGTAGCTTACAATGAATACGAATTAGAAGAGATTGTACAGCGTGGGCTGTCCCTCAGCGTAGTACGTCAGGTATTAATTGAAAAATATGTCGGAAGCTGGAAGCAGATAGAGTACGAGCTTATGCGTGACAGCCATGGAAATAATGCTGTAGTATGTAACATGGAAAATATCCTTGCAATGAGAGTCCATACAGGAGATAATATAGTAGTTACCCCGTCTCAAACTCTCAACAATATCGAATATCATAAACTCCGCTCAGCAGCACAGAGAGCGACCTCGCAGTGTAATATAGTTGGAGAATGCAATATTCAGTTTGGCTTAGATCCATCTTCTGAAAAATACTGTGCCATTGAAATAAATGCTAGACTTTCGAGATCCTCTGCTCTGGCTAGTAAAGCTACGGGCTACCCACTTGCATATATGGCCGCTAAGATCTGTCTTGGGTATGCCCTGCCAGAACTAGTTAACAGAATAACTAAGGTAACTACTGCGTGCTTTGAGCCCTCTCTTGATTACATTACTTTGAAAATGCCTCGTTGGGATTTTCAGAAATTTGAGCATGTTAAACGGAGGCTAGGAAGTACAATGAAGTCGGTAGGAGAGGTAATGGCTATAGGAAAAAATTTTGAAGAGGCAATCCAGAAGGCCATTAGAATGTGTGATATAGATAAGGATGGACTTACGTCTGATGGGGACAATAATGAAATTTATTTTCCTGAGGAAATAGAAAAAATAGAACAATCTCTCCTTCACCCAGAAGACGATATAATATTTACGGTTGTTCGGGCGTTGAGAGCAGGAATTGCTATTGATAGAATAAACCAGTTATCCCACATCGATCCATGGTTTTTGTTATGCATAAATAATATAATAAAAATAGAAAATCAGCTACGCAAATCAGCATTTGATGAATCCTTAATTTTGGAGGCAAAAAAAACCGGCTTCTCTGATAAACAAATCGCACGATGTATGAATATTGACGAGAAACAGGTAAGAATCTTAAGAGACAAATTCGGAATAAGACCAAAGATTAAGCAGATAGATACTCTTGCAGCTGAGTGGCCGGCTAAAACCAACTATCTCTATATGACCTACAATGGCGAAGGTGACGATGTCGAATTCGACGAAAACAAAAGGAGTACAATTGTGGTTGGGGCTGGCCCTTACAGGATAGGGAGCAGCGTAGAATTTGATTGGGCGACTGTTAATATGGTATGGAGTTTAAAAGAAAACGGGATCAAGAATGTATGTATAATTAACTGCAATCCGGAAACTGTTTCGACTGATTATGATATTTCAGATCGGCTATATTTTGAAGAGCTAACCTTTGAACGGGTACTGGATATATATGAAAGAGAGAAAGCTTGTGGAATAGTTACATGTGTTGGGGGACAAACAGCAAATAACCTTACACCTAAACTATCAAAGGCAGGAGTAAGAATCGTTGGAACCAAAAGTGAAGATGTGGACAGAGCTGAAGACCGGGCTAAATTTGGAAAGCTGCTGGATACACTAAATATAAAACAGCCAGCGTGGAAAAGATTTTCGGATATAACGGAAGCAAAGAGATTTGCTGAAAGGGTAGGGTATCCGGTTCTGGTAAGGCCTTCGTACGTTCTTAGTGGCGCTGCTATGAAGGTAGTTTGGGCAGAGTACCAATTCGAACAGTTTTTAACCACGGCAACAAGCATCAGCCCTGAGCACCCAGTTGTGATAAGCAAATTTATTCAAGAAGCGGCTGAAGTAGAAGTGGATGCTGTATCAGGAAAGAACGGTGTCATAATAGGATCGATTATTGAACACATAGACAATGCAGGCATCCACTCAGGTGACGCGATTATGTGTATTCCTCCCTGGAGACAGGACAGAAAAACTCTAGAAACTATCAAAGAATATTCATCAAAAATAGGTGAGGCCCTAAATATCATAGGGCCATACAATATTCAATATCTGGTGAAGAATGAAGAAGTATATGTCATCGAGGCTAATGTAAGAGCATCAAGATCCATGCCTTTTGTTTCAAAGTTTATCGAGGCTAATTTGATAGGCCTTTCAGCTAAAGCTATGGCAGGCAAGGATCTTCCTGACTCCGCTAGGGATTTGTGGCTAAAGACCGCGGCTTTTGGAATCAAAGTTCCCCAGTTCTCATTCATGCAATTGGAAGGTGCAGATATCGTTCTCGGCGTAGAGATGCATTCTACCGGAGAGGTCGCCTGCTTTGGAAACGGCTTTTATGATTCCCTTTCTAAATCCTATTTGGCAGCGGGATACTCCCTTCCACTATCAGGATCGGCTTTAATTAGTGTTGGAGGACAGAAAAATAAATTTAGGCTTCGTCCTCTAATTTCACTTATATCGGCATTAGGATTCCAAATTATGGCAACAGAGCACACTGCTGAATTCCTAGAATCGAACTTTGTTAGACCCGTGCAAAAAGTTTACAAGATAAGCGAGCCCGACAGAAAACCCAATATTGCCCAACTACTGTTTGAACGAAAAATTGATTTTATAGTTAATATCCCTTCTACTGTGACAATTGAGAAATATGTTGGAATGCTTTATGACGAGTACTTGATAAGGAGAAAGGCCGTCGAAATGGGTGTCCCTGTCTTAACCACGATGGAGGGAGCAAGCTCTTTCATAAAGACACTTGAGTGGCTCTCTTCGTCACAACCTACTGTAGATTACCTTAAGCCTTATAGAAGCCTAGAGTGATTAGGTTTCTTTCCTAGAACAATTAAAGAATATGTCGCCTTCCAGACAAGATAAATCGCCGACTATTGAACCGTCGAGTGTCAATAATAACATTTCTTCAACAGCACGATTCTTTATGACACGCTCAATTACTGGTGGCATAGACTTCCACGTGTTGTATCGAAGTGGTGTATTAGGACTGCTATAAAACGATGGCATTATTAAAATCTCCAAAAAGCCATCACTATCTGAGAAAATTGCCTGTTTTCTAACCTTCATATATACCCATATCCTTTGTCCGTTTGCAATATTATTAGGTTTTAGAAAAATAGGATGAATATGACCCATTATGATCCTCCCCACAGAGGACCTTATGGTCGAAGGCATTGTGTGTCCATGCATTAGGAGTATATCCCCTAAAACCATCCCACCAGAAGATATAAGGTTTACATTATTTGGTGCTATGTAACTCATAAAACTGTCATGATTTCCCGGTATAAGATATACTTCGGCGTATTGTGAAACAGAAGTCAGAACTGCATAAACGATGTTCCTCTCTAACCGTGTTATCCCAGAAACACTAGACTTGAAATCTCCGAGTAATATTATTCCATCAGCCTTAGTCGATTTAACTAATTTAAGGAAACGGTTGTTAATATTTTGAATAAGGAACTTAGCATTCAAAGTGATCCCATTCATGACGCCATAGGTTTCGGATCCTATGTGAAGGTCGGCTGCCACAATAAATCTACTATATTGCTTATTTAATTTACCACATATTAGTAACGCAGGCTCAGGATGAAGTAAACAAACTTTAGGCATAGTTGTGCAATTAACTAAACGCTCAGGCTTTCTAAATTAATTTCTCGTACCTAATTAGGTTTCAATTTTTTCTGAACTGATCTGTCAGTACAATCCTAATCTGCAAAACTACTGTTTTACAAGAACTGCGTTAATACAGCCATCCTGCCCTGGCCTTGAGATCACCTTTGCCATACCAGAATCCGTTTCCAGTAATGCACCCTTGCTAATAACTCCTCTTCTTTCGTAGTCCTTATTGGCAGGGTTCCTAATAACTTGCAATATTTTAGAGTGAGCGGTTTTTTTAGATACAGGGTCAGTAAGGTTAACAAATGCACCAAATTTTAATGCCGTCTTCCTATTATTACCTCTTACATTCCTTGTTTTCGTATGGTTATCGCCTAATACAGCTTCATTAGGATATCTGTCGAGTTCAAACTTCCGTCTCCCTCTCATAGCGACTTTGCGACCGCCAGTATATTTTCGTTTAGATAAGTTCTCTATTGACTTGCGCATGGAAATCGAGAGGCCACTTCTTTATTATTAATGCTTCTGTAAGCTTTTGTTGTAGTCAAATTTTGTGTCTAAAAGTTTTCCCTTTAAAGTGTCAACATCTTCTATACCGAAATAATCTTGAAATTTCTTACTTGTCCTGAAAATCTTAAGTCTCCCAACCTTTTCGTACTTGATGAAGCCAATGCGTTCCAGTTCTTTTAGATGAGAATAAACTTGACTCCCCCTGATCTGAACTAGCCTTCTTGAAGCGATTGGCTGTTCATAGGTTATATACGATAAGGTCTTGAGAGCACCTCCAGATACCACAGGCCGATTCGCAAATTTTCGAATAATAGGAGCATATTGAGGCCTTACTTGAAATACAAAGGTTCCATCCTCTAGCTGGTCAATTTCTAGGGCTTTAAAAATAGTTCTTGTTTTTTTCATCAAGTCAGAAATTATCTTTAATGACTTATCCCGTGAATTTGTCCCACTTGCTTTAACTAGTTCGTCTACTGTAAGTGGTCTTCCGGCTGAATAAAGAGCAGCCTCTATTCTTGCGCTAATTTCGTCGTACGAGAACAACTGGTTACACGAAAACCCTTTTATGATAGAAAATCAATCTCATTGAATTACCTGCCCTTTATAACGAGCTTTATATCATCGATCTCTTCTATTTGCTCTACGTCAATTATATCGCTCATACCTAGGTAAAGTACTGCTATAAATGTCCTAACTATATCTATGGGTTGCAGACCTGCAGTTAATTCTTTAAAAAACTTAGATCCCTTAGTTTTAAGGGAATCTAAAATTCGATCCTGATATTGCTTCATTATCTCCTCTAGTTTCACCAAATATTGATTAAAATCAAACGCAGTATTAGTTTCCAAATCAATCTGTTTTTTCTTTTGTCTTGGATTCGTAAGTTCAGAGATCATATTTTCTAAGACGAGCAATAGATCCGTTAAAGAGACTGGATAAGTTGATTCAAACCTAAATGGAATTTCTATTGGCTTAAGCTCTAGTACTGCATCATCCTTCCTGGGGTATTCAAGACTTTTATGATGCATCGCTATTTTTTCAAGCTCGAATATACTCTCAACTTTTATTCTATGAATCATTGCCGATGATAGAGCCGCAATTCCACATATCCTCAAATCTTTACTATTATCTCTGTTGATAATTTCAAGAAGCATATCTAAAAGCTTTGTGATATTTATATTCCATATGTCTTTCCTATTAACAAAAGTTGGATTAAATAGTAGATTTAATGGTGGTGTGGCTATGAGTCTTTTTGTTTCATTCTCTACTGTTTCTGGTCCCGACAATTAATTGTGTTAGTAATTGTCGGCCTAATATAATAGCCTAGTGCTGACTTTAGACTAGTAGCTCAAAACATGAGGCCACAGAATTTTATTTACGAAATAGATCTCGATTTTTTTGTCTCCAGTTTGAATTAATTTCCAATCTAAAGCCGCTTGATACCTGTTTTATAAATTAGTAGTAATAAATTCCTAAGACTGATCAAATCGAATTAGGTTAGCGATTATCTTCTTCACTTCAAGGTTTCAATTTCTTATAATATTAACCTCGAGGAATCAAGCTACACTGTATCACGCTCAGCCTCTAATTACGTGACTTTTTGATTTGAATGCGAAAGTATTATAAAACAAGCGCGGATTAATTTAAATAACGTAACACCACAACTTAGCTAAGATTGCAGCAACAGACTAGGGTTCGTGTGGAGAGAAAGTACGTTTTGTTTCTTATTCATACGCCATTTGGATTGAGTTTCTTCGATAAAATAGCAAAAACCAGAGCTGCTAGGATATACTCTGAATTTAGCACTTTTCTTATGCCATTAATTACAGGGTTGGCTATAATTCTTTTTTTTATCGCCTTAACTAGTACGCTATCGAATTCTGCGGCCAGAGAAGGGGTGCGGGACATTGGACCACAAGCCAATTTATTGATCCCAGGTCTAAATCCATTACTCCCTTGGACTTATGGCTGGATCGCTCTTGTAGTTACGATAGTTATCCACGAAGCAGGGCATGGAATAGTAGCTAGAGTTTATGGTGCTAAAGTGGAATCAACTGGATTGGTTCTTTTATTGATATTTCCGATTGGCGCATTTGTAAATATTCAAAGAGAAGAATTAGAAAAGACTTCTCTTAGACACAAATGTTCGATTTTGACGGCAGGTCCACTCAATAACATAATTCTTGCCGCTATGTCATTAATTGCCCTTTATTTTGTTGTGTCTACTCTCAGTCCATTACCAGGAGTTGACGAGAGCCCCAGCGTCATAGTTGGAGAGGTCCGACCTGGATCACTTGCTGAACAGCTTGGGATTACTCAAAGGTCAATAATACAATCGATAGATGGACAAGAAATAATAAATCTAAAAGACGTAGGAGAAGTCCTTCGTGTGAGTGAGGGGGAGGATATTGAAGTCACATGGAAGGATAGTAAAGGAAAGGTTTGGACTAAATCTGGACAGAATGAGAACGGCTTATTGGGAGTGACTATTATTTCAATGGGATCTCCTTCTGACGCGTTAAATAATTACAAGAGAGCTTTCCTGGATCCTAGAGGATATCTCTTACTGCTTGCCCCACCTACCCTAGAGGGGCCTTTTCCTGTACCGTATTCTGAGTCGATGGCGCCAAAATATGAATCATATTTATTTGGATCCTATTTTCCATTGATCTCTAATCTGCTATTTTGGTTATGGTTTATCAATTTTAATGTTGGGATATTCAACGCACTTCCTATCGGTCCTTTTGATGGCGGACAGCTGTATGGATCTCTTATCGAGAACAAGTTGAGATCGAGGGGAAGAAAACTTAATCCATCGACTGTGAATAGTGCAATAACTTTTATTTTCATTGCAATAGTAATTATGCTTATTGCTGGGCCTTACCTATTACAGTAGCCTAACGGTATAGATTTTCGAAGCGTAATGAGATGTTGGAACTTTTGGGCACCTGTTACGAACTTAATCTTGTGTCGATAATAATAACTCGCGCTATTTAATTTTCCAGGAAACATCCTCTGTTACATGATTTTGAAATTTCTTGAGCGAGTTATATGCTTTCAGATGGCGTAGAAACAAATAAAGGTCATGGCTAATCTCCAACTTTAGATACCCATCAGAACACTATATTGGACTAATTCAAAACAATATCCTAAAAAGTAACTTCTAGCAATACCCATCTCTATGTCAGTTAATATTACCAACCTAGAAAAAGTTATTAGCTCAGAATTAAAACTTTCAACTAATGAATCTAGAACCTTTCTTCTTGTAGTGAAAAATGGTAAGATGACAGCAGAACGAATATCTGACATCCTACGGATAACCATACCAGAGGCACAAAGAGCTGCTGGCTCCTTAGTAAAAAAAGGAATGCTGATTGAAACATCTTTAGGAGAATATGAATCGCTACATCCAAGATTTGCTGCATCAAACAGATACAGAATACTCTGTGAAGAAGAGCATGTTGAATTTAAAAAGAATATTAGAATAGATAACATCGGGCTCGCATTGGAGAGTTATTATGAAAATGCAAGGACTAAATAATCTGTGTTAATTGATACCTGTGTTGTAAATAATAATGCCAGTAAGCGAGGATAAAGTAGTCTATTTTGGGGTAATTAACATAAACGAAAATCAGAAGACTATAGGTGCGGTAGATGTATGGCGTAGTGTAATAACTAAGGAATTATTCTGTGAAGAAAAAAGATTAGGGATATTAGACATAGTCGAGTTTATTGGTATGCCCAAGATAGAACAAGGCAAAAAATGGGCTGTCGTAGTTAGCAGGAAAATCAAAGGAAGAGACCGATGGAAATTGGTCAAGCTGATAGACCACGGGAAATTTCAGTTTTCTGACCCTGAAGATAAGACTGTTACGGTCGAGGTAAACGACTATAGGATTATTGATCCAGTATGGTGGTCATTTCTGGTCGAGAGAAATGTAAATCGTAACATAGAGATAACGGAGGAAGCAAATATAAAATGACGTTCACGTTAGACGGAGACCGAAACGATGATTCAATTGACGTTTATGTCAATAATGTAACGGGTACAGAAATTGCAAGCAAGCTATCTGGTTATTTTGTCATTAAAGGCGAAAGAACATTTAGATTTAGAGCAATAGCATTTGGCAGGATAGGAGGACACAACATTAGTCTATCTATTTCTAAAAAGACGTTGCAGGCTATAAAGAAAATGCATATGGATCCAGAGTGGGTAGCGCTGAAAGTTCAAAGAAAGTTAATCGAGGGAGATATCTCAATAATGGATTCCAATAAAAGCAGAAATTAACGGAGCTGATTGGTTATATGAGAGCACCTTCTAACGCATTGGAGCAATTGCACATGTCCCTCTTTGCAGGTATATTATTAAACAATTCTAATAGTATTCTTTTTGTTCTTTCTATATTCCTACGTAGTGTTTCTAATACAGCTTTAGTACTTACGGGAGAATCTGACCATACATCATAGTCTGTAATCATTGCAATGGAAACATAACATAATTGTGCTTCTCTTGCGAGTACACACTCCGGTACAAGTGTCATTCCTATTACATCGGCTTTCAGAGTATATTTGAAAAATAGAGACTCTGCCCTTGTGGAAAATCTGGGTCCTTCTATACAAAGATAGGTCCCAGCTCCATGAAGTTCATAATTCAAATTCTTAGCACATTTTATTGTAATTTGTCGTAATTCAGGACAGAAAGGTTCTGCAGTTGATATATGACAAATTTGCCCACTATCGTAATAAGTATAGTCTCTCTGTTTTGTAAAATCAATGAATTGATCTGATACCACTATATCACCTGGCCTGAATTCTTTCTTTAAGCTTCCTACAACTGAAGGAGACAGAATTCTGGTTACACCCAGTTCCTTTAGAGCCCAAATGTTCGCACGGCTGTTTATCTTATGAGGCGGGATTGTATGCTTCTTACCATGTCTTGGTATGAAAGCGATTCGCCTTCCAGAATACCCACCAAGAGTTATCAGATCAGAAGGTTTTCCGTATGGGGTATCAATCTTGACTTGCCTGACATTTTCAAAAAAGTTAGGATCATATAAGCCTGTTCCTCCTATGATTCCAATCTCTGCACTATATTTCTTTGACATTATTCGTAAACCACCAGAGAGTATACTTTGTATCCCAATTTTCTAATCTTCCTTGCGCCTCCGACGCTTGCTAGTTCTATAACAAATGCAAATCCAACAATCTTCCCTCCTAATTGTATCACCAGTCGCTCTGCCGCCATGGCTGTCCCTCCGGTTGCGACAAGATCATCGGCTATGAGTACCCTTTGTCCTTTTCTAATCGAATCTTTTTGGATTTCCATTATGGAGTTACCGTACTCAATATCATAGGGTTGTTTTAGAGTTTGACCAGGTAGCTTCCCGGCTTTCCGAACTAGAACGAGCCCTTTACCGATAGTCAATGCCAAAGCCGTCGCAATAACAAATCCTCGGGATTCTATTCCAACAATACAATCTATAGCAGATTCGGGTATTCGCCGACAAAATTCTTCAGACAGGTAGTTCAGTGCGTCGTAGTTGCCAAAAACTGGATTAATGTCTCTAAATATGATACCTCTCTTTGGAAAGTTAGGGAAAGTTTTGATTATCTTGGTTAGGTCTAGATTCTTTGTGCTCATAATGTTAAAGGAAGGCTATGTCATAAAAAAGATTGTGAAAAAAATTGTCTTCAAGCAACTTCGATGAAAGGAAGTGAGCCTTGCTTAAAAACAAATCAAAAAGGGTATCGTTTTATCAGAAATAGTGGATATAAGTCTCCATGCAGCATTCTAGATACGGGATAAGTACTGAGAAATATAAATGGGTAGTAAATAAAGTTAGTACATACATAAGTTTATCGAGGGTAGCTTATGGACCGCAACTTGTTCCGATTATAGATTCTAGGATTTCAACAATTATGCCCTGAGCAGAATGAAGATTAAAATTGTGTCTGAGTGCACCACTTCTTATAAAAATCCACACACAGATTGTACAGACATATAGAGGTAGTTTCTACATTATTTAATATATAAATATAAGGTTACAATATGTTACTATGACACCGTAACACAGAATATTATCGGTTACATTCGTATATCCATCACTACTAACTGCAGCACTTTATATTGAGAAAGCGTTACCAGTTCTAAGTATTCCTTCAGATGGAATTTTATCCTTTACACGTTTAATAATTTCATCTCTAGTCCTTGGATCTTTATAGTATAATTATATAGCGTATGTAAATAATCTTGGAGGAGCTCGCTATATGTAAATAACTGGGATAGACTCTCCATATGTCAAAAGATATCCGATATAACGCAATGTAATCGTTATCAAATGTGTAACGTCTTCTATTTTTTATCTTGTATATTAGTACTCATTTGATCTGCATTATAGAAATGTTCGACATTTACTATTCACTCAGAATTGTGTCACAAACTTATCTATGTCGTCAGGACTACTGAGTGGCCAGTCAGTTCTTTGTGAAAAGAATTAGAGCTACAGTAGTTAATGCATTATTGACCTCTATTTATTTAAAATAATCTGATTCTCTAATACCATTAACTTTTTTATAAAATCTCTAAGAAGATATAAATAATATCATAGTTATATTTACTTATTATGCCTATTACAAATGGGGCCGAATATATTGAAAGCCTCAGAGGGAGAGATATGAAGGTATATTTGTTTGGCGAACTCATAAAGGAACCTGTTGACCATCCGATGATTAGGCCGTCGATTAATGCAGTCGCAGAGACATACGATATTGCGAATAATGAACCAGAACTCGCGTCTTCTCATTCCTCTCTTACAGGCATGAAAGTTAACAGATTTCTTCACATCGCTGAAAGTGGTGAAGACTTAGTAAACCAGAATAGAATGCAAAGAAAGCTTGGTCAGATTACAGGTACGTGTTTTCAACGTTGCGTCGGAATGGATGCACTCAATTCCCTCTATTCGACAACCTTTGAGATTGATGGCAAATATGGTACGAAATACCATGAGCGTCTTGTTGACTTCATAAAGAAGATCCAGACTGAGAATTTGGTTATTGGGGGTGCAATGACAGATGTTAAGGGAGATCGAAGTCTCTCTCCTTCTCAGCAAGCCGATCCAGATCTTTTTGTTCATGTCGTGAAGAGAGATGAAAAGGGATTATACATCAATGGTGCCAAGGCACATCAGACAGGTTGCATTAATTCTCATTGGATAATGGTTATGCCTACGATGCGCCTTAGACAAGAGGATAAAGAATACGGCATTGTTGGTGCTGTGCCTGCCGATGCTAAAGGTATCACTTACATTTATGGCAGGCAATCTTGTGATACTAGAAGCATGGAATCTGGAGATTTGGACGCGGGTAATGCGAAATTCTCTGGACAAGAAGCGATGATAATCTTTGACAATGTCTTTATTCCAAATGAACTGATCTTCATGGATGGCGAAGTTGAATTTGCATCTATGTTAGTGGAACGTTTTACATGTTATCATAGAAGAAGCTATGTGTGTAAAACTGGCCTTGGAGATGTTTTAGTTGGCGCGGCAGCGGCGATCGCAGATTATAATGGTGTGGCCAATGCGTCACATATTAAGGACAAACTTGTTGAGATGACACATCTTAATGAAACAATATTTGCTGCAGGTATTGCTTCCTCTTACCAAGCCCACAAAACAGCTGCTGGCAATTATCAGAATGATGACATGTTGGCAAATGTTTGCAAGCATAATGTTACAAGATTTCCCTATGAAATAGGCAGGCTGGCGCAAGACATTGCAGGCGGGCTGATGGTCACAATGCCATCAGAAAAAGATTTCAGAAGCCCGGAAACAGGTCCTCTACTAGAAAAATATCTAAAGGCAAGAAAGGGAGTATCAACAGAGAATAGAGTAAGGATACTGAGACTCATCGAAAATATGACACTAGGCAGGAATGCTGTCGGATATCTCACAGAATCTATGCACGGCGCGGGGTCGCCGCAGGCTCAGAGAATCCAAATTGCTCGTCAAATGCAGCTAGAGTACAAAAAGAAATTGGCTAAGAATCTAGCAAGTATTGAAGAAGGTGAAGCTAGCGAGCTTAGTCAGGAACATTCTGAATATTTTGACAAAATTTTCGGTAAAACTTAAGTTTTCATCCAATCAGTGCAAAACGAATAATTATGAGTTAGCTGTTTTACATTATCATATCAGAGGTTTGACTCTTTAATGGGAAATTGGACGGATCTTGAAGATTTGGCAGGTAAGAGTCTTAGAATTATTACTAATAATGGAAGAGACGGCATCGTCCAATCGAAGCTCTGGAAAGAACTGGATCTTAATAGTAGAGATGGCTCTCGGGTGGCTGTCTCCCTCGAAAAACGTTCGCTCATCAGAAGAGTAAAATTTTTTGATAATGGCCGCTGGACATATCGACTTCTTCCTACTAAATTACCCATTAGCATAGATTGTATCGAATCTGCGCCTTGTCTCAGTTGTCCTGTTGAGCATATGTGTTCAATCGATAGTCCATATAGCCCGCATAGTTGCGGCTTGGTTGAGGACTGGATTACGGTATCTTTCCAGGATAGGGCGCATATTAAGCAAAAAATCCAAGACAATATATATCGAGAATCTGAAGTAGTTCAATCTGAAAAACCAAAGAGGAGTAAACTGCTATTTAAAGTACCAAAGAATAACAGAAAATCCAAGAAGAGGGATTTGAAAAGAAGGCATAGAAAAAAATGAATCCTAGTTTAGATGAAATCCACCATTTTCATGACTTCGAACTGTTGTGGGTACTTCGGACCGTTGGAATAAGAACCACCGCATTCATAACACAAGAAGTTGAAAATGTGAATAAAGGAGGATAACGGAATTTAAATAAGATCT
>Ga0126305_10000573_pt1 | contig 15851 bp, 17 predicted proteins | sample Plot26_FD_92536 | JGI IMG/M metagenome (GOLD analysis project Ga0126305, IMG submission 92536) | Serpentine soil microbial communities from UC McLaughlin Reserve, CA, USA - Plot26 | ecosystem: Environmental > Terrestrial > Soil > Grasslands | place: USA: UC McLaughlin Reserve, Lake County... | reverse complement strand
GGTTATTTTAGTATCTGGCTCGGCAAAAAAAATAATAGAATTTCCTATGATTATTGTGATAATTACTCCTAAAAAAAAATATAGAGTAGTCTTCAATTATTCTCCTTTTTTATAAATATTGTATCAGTTATAAATGATTAAAAATTATCAATGTCTAAAGAATTTGAATTGATAAATCTCTCTCATGATATATACATTTAACATTTTGACTGCTAAAAAAATATAATGTTGGCATGTAGTAATAAAATTTAAAATTTATGATTAATATTTATACATCTATTCATTATGAATATGCAATTTGATGTATTCCTTTATCTGTTTGATTTCATTTTTGTTTAAATCTGCTTCTTGATTATTCCAATATTCATTCCATTTTTTTTCACCTTGTTTTAATGTAGTAATTAATTCTATTTCAACAGCATCAAGATGAGAACAATTTTTATATTCTATACTTGGATTTGTTTTTACTTTTTCCATAAGAATTTCTGTTTCTAGACTTGTTTTAATTATTTCTGCCATTTCTTCAGATAATGAGTTTAAAGCATTTAATGCAGAATCACCATATCGTTTATAATTCTCTCTCATTTCTTCTCTACTTTCTTCAAGAGAATGACCGATTTTAGTCAATTTGTCATTTTCAAAGGAACAATTGATAGTAATGCTTTCTTGTGCTTTAACTAGAGTTAAAGAAGGTAGTAAGAATGTAGACAAAAGTAATAATAGTATTAGTAAACTTGATATGACTAAAATTTTCATATTGTGAAGCAATTTATAAGTACTATGTTAATAAATAAATTTTTTAAAAAATTTAAAGAATAAAATTTCCATAAACATTTTATTAATGATTACTACATAATGATATTTTTTACTATTTATATTAACTAACTCATTAAAATAATTTCATTATCGATATAATGTATATAAAAATTAATTAAAGAATCTTAATGCAAATCTGTTTTCAATGGTTTTAATTGAGAGAAGGAGAATTCTCAGAGTTATCTAAAAAGATGATTGGGATTTGAACCCTTATTCATCAAATGCAGGTTCTATTATCAATTATTAAAATATTTATTAAAACTATCTATTGATTTCCACTATTTAAAATATTTTTAGAAATATTTGATAAATTAATAAATCAAATCTAGCCATAAAAACAAATGTCTGATAATATTAAAAAAAGAACGGATCTACTTACACCACAACTATTAAAAACTCCACAGGTAAGAAAGATATATCTGAATTCCTAAGATCTTTATCTGAAGGATGTTCAGTTGAAGACGCATTAGAAAAGACAAGACTCATTGCACAACAAAATGGTTCCTTATTACCATTTCAAATCTCTTTTATTCTAGGTGTATTGAATGTCTTAGGTCCTGTAGTTGTTCAATTTTTTAGCGATTATAAAAACAAGTAAAGCAAAAAACTAATTTTTTACACTGACACTAATTTAAGATTCCAGTATATTTAAAATATTATAGAGAATTAAAGGACTAACAATCTTGAGATATTATATAAGTTATTCTGGTTTAAATCCATTTGAGACAACTGAGAGGCAGCAACACAAAGATGCAAAGGAAATTCAACAATCACCACTAGCGCATTCTTCAAATTTCTTTTCTAAACATCATAGTATAACGTATTATTCTCAATTTTTTAATTTAATAGAGATTGATTTATTCTCTAATCATAAATCTCTGGAAATCAATAATACCAATAACTATTTATTAAAATTAATCCAAAAACAAATCTTAATTTTCTGGTTTTAAATTTTCTATATTAGTTCCAAAACAGTTTATAGATAATAAAAATAAGGAAAATGATAATAATACTAAATTAGATATATTTTTAAGAACTTAAACCACTAAAGGAAAAGATTATCACAATAGTATTGCAAATTCCGTCAACTAGAATATTATCAAAAGATAAAGAATGGTTAGATTCCATATTATGGAAATGTTGTATATATTATGGTTATTCTGTTGCTATAGAATTTGATCATTCTTCTTGGTATCAGGATCTCACATACAATATATTAAAGAAATATAATGTTCCATTGCTTTGGTCTGATAAACATAAATATCATACGATCTTTACTTCTAATTTCTTATATTTTTACGAATTAATGAAAATCTACAAAAATGGATTAAAAAGTTAAGAGAAAAAGAATTAGAAGATAACAAGAAGGAAATTGAAGTAAAAAAAAGATAAAAAATAGTGTTGAGTTTTCATGTGATATTATTGATTTTGCAGTTATAGTTGTTGACAGCAGTAATCTTTCAAAAATAAATTTTATATTAAAATCGTTAGAATTACCTCGATTAAAGAATGGAATTAAGAAGAAAAATGATGATGATAATATTATAACCAATAAAAAACAATGGATAGGCAAAGCAATTTTCCATGTAGACATAAATTCATTTTTTTCTTCTTGTGAAGAGATTAGAGATTCATCATTAAAATGTAAACCACATGCAGTAATAATGACAGATCAAGAGAATAATAACATTACAAAAGATGTAGTAGCAACATGTTCTTATGAAGCCAAAAAACTTGGAGTACAATCAGCAATGCCTTTATACAAAGCATTAGAATTATGTCCTACCTTAATCTTAAATGCAGTAGATAAAAAATTCTACACCGAGGTATCTAATACAGTTATGGAAATATTAGAGGGATATGCGGATACTTTTGAACAAGCGAGTATTGATGAAGCGTATTTAGATTGTACAAATAAAATTTCTTCCTCGCCCAATACTAATAATGTAACAGCAGTAGAAGCATATGCACAAGAAATTAAAAAATCTATAAAAGAAAAATGTGGTGGTTTGTTAACATCTATAGGCATAGCAACAACAAAACCTATTGCAAAAATTGCATCTGATTATCAAAAACCAAATGGCTTGACTATTGTACCAGTTGATGAATTGAAAAACTTTTTGAACCTATTGGAAGTTGAAAGAATTTCAGGTATTGGAACAAAGACACAAAAGGTTCTGAAAGATGAAATGAAAATCAAAACTATAGGCGAGTTAGCAAAAACAGATGTTCAAATACTCATAGAAAGATTTGGAAAAAAGATGGAATATGGATGTGGCAAGTCGCAAATGGAGAAGACAATGATCCAGTTATTCCATGAGGGGATCATGTCTCATTAAGTAATGAATCTACTTTAGAAAATTTTACACTAGATAGAACAATGATAAAACAATCTCTATATGAATTGATTGATGAATTAATTGAAAGAATAAAGAACAACAAATACCAATTTAGAACAGTAGGAATAAAATTGGTAAGAACAGATTTTAGTATTGAAACTCGAGGAAAATCTTATACCAATTATCAAAGTGAAAGGAAAAGTATTGAATCTGTAATAGAGGAACTATTGAATAAATTTATTCTGGAAGATAATACATCATCATCAACAACAACAACAACAACAACTACTAATTCAAAAAAAACTATTGCCAAAAAAATATTGCGTATATGAAAAGTAGGATTGAGAGTATCAAATTTGATAGCAATAGACAAAAATAAAGATATTCAAGATAGACAAATGACATTATTAGATTACGTTTAGTATATAGAATTTGCGGATCATTATTATAAATATTAGAATAATTTGGATATTTTCTTATAAGAGAATGTAATCAAATTGTAAAACTAAATAAAATTTAAATGGTAAGATATCTTTTATCTACTCTTTTTTAACAATGAACAGAAAACTCATCCTAATTTTTTTAAACACTTAAGTAAGATAGTTTTGAAAAATATACCATGAGTGAAAATAATGAAATAATAATAAAAGATAATTTAAAAAAAGCAAGGATTTATGATGATGAAACCTTGGAAAATATGAAAAAATATTATAATATAGAAGATCATACAGATTTATTAAAATTTATCAAATTAAATGGAATAGCAAATCATGATAATTACTATGATAAAGTATAAATGAAATTACAATTTAGATTAAATCTAAACAATTATTTTTTTAATTTTAGTTTTTAATTCAGATTTGCAATATTTATTTAACCATCGATATTTTGTTTTACACATATAGCAAAACCGGTATGTGCACAATCATATATCTGACAAAAAGCACAGAATGGAACACCATCAGTAAAAACAACCTTAATATCTAAATTTTTGAGATTATCATGAAGTAACAATTTATTTTTCTCCTTTTCAAATACTTTGAGTATTAATTGAATTTTCCTACTGCCATCTTCATTACTCTTATTCTCTCCATCTTGAATAGATAACCAATGGTTAAAGCATTCCATACCTTCTTCCAAGTTGTTATTTACAATTTCAATTTTGGTAAAGTCATCATTGTCAAGGTTCTTACTAGTTCCAGGAAATATTGGCATTAATTTATTGTTCCTCTCTCTTCTCCTTTCTTCTTTCAATTAGAAAAAAGAATTGAAACTTATACAACAATTTTTATTGTTATCATAATGATATATGTAGTATTTGAAAGTATGGTTTGTAACATTAATGACTACAAAATTTAAAATAGATCTATATTTAGAAATTTTTTCCAATAAAAGTAATTGAAGGTTATTAAAAATTAAGGAATTAATGTCATTGTAGATTGTATTTTGCTGATGATTCTAATCCTTTTTTGAATTATATATTCTAATTGTTTCAAAGTATCGAATATTACTTCAACTATAATATCATATACTCCATAAACAATATTACATGTTACGATATTATCTATTGATTTAATACTTTTAGCAACAAGAATTTCATAACCCGTTTCACAATGAATTAAAACATATGCTTTGGGCATACAATAATACTATAATAAGAGAATTCAACTAAAAAACTTTATATTTCATAATGATTATCCTTGATACCTTCTTTTTCTATATTCTTAAAATAACTCCACGAGTTGGACGCGGGGAGTGGGATTCGAACCCACGAGTTCTTTCGAACATGGGATTAGCAATCCCACGCCCTACCAGGCTAGGCGACCCCCGCTCAAAGATATTAAGTATATAACTCCTTTAAAAAAAAGACATATTAATTTATTATCTTTCCCAGAAACCATTTTTAAAGATATATGTATTGACAAAATTATTTTCAATACTTTTTGCTTGATAGGGAAGCCATTTGGAAGAAGATTCATCATAAAAATAAATAACTTCAAAAGTATTAGACGGTATAGAACTTAATTGTATAGATACGATATCTACAAGGTATTCTATTTTTTCTATGGCAATTTCGAAAGAACGATTTGAGCTATTCATTAGTGAAAAAATAATATCAAAATCTCTTTGGTGTGTAATACATCTAAATCTAAATATAGAAATAACTGGTTTTTTACCTCGTCTATGTTTTATTTCTTTTATTATATTTTTAATAGAATTCCAATGTTCAATTGAAATTACCTGAAAAAGGTAATTATCAAATTTAACTGGAAAGATTATTTCAATAAATGTAGTTGAATAATCAGTAATTGAAAGAAAATTTGGAAGTTGACTTTCCATATCGTCAAATGATAATTTTTCTTCTATAACATAGAATACTTTTGTTAAAAGAGTATAGATTAGTTCTTGCTCTCTAATTGATAGATCATAAAAACGAAAATATACTGAAGATTCCAAGAAATATAATTATTAATTGAATAAGACAAAATTTATAGTTTCGTATCTAAAAGCTTAAAAAGATATAATATTTGCAATAAATTTTTAAATATCATATAAAAATAATTTTTTTATCATCATATTTGCAGTAGAAACAAAAAATAAGATGATAGTTTATGATATCCAATTAAAATTGAGTCGCAGTAACTATCATATCATTTAGTTGTTTATGTATTGATAAATATTGAGTACCTTTTGGTGTCACTTTATAAGTTTGTGTGTGAGAATTATATTCAAGTAGCTCTTTTTCTAGTAATAAGGCAAGATATTCTTTCAACTGCGAATAAGATAAGAATGCACTATACATAATTTTTGTTGCGGTAATTCCATTATTGTTTCTGCTATTTGCTACCGATTCTAGTATGAAAGCTATGATTTCATTTCTGCTTCTATTCTTCATATTTTATTAATATTATTATTGCTATGTTAAGATTAAGAAAGAATTAATTTAAAAAAATGGATAGAATATGATTTTTGAAATTCTTCAAGAAGTATATCTAATATAATAGAAAGTATTGAAGATATTAAAGTATTATAGTAAATTTTTTTATATTTAATTAAAATAAGAAATTAGATTATACTATTATAAATATATATACATATAATATAAAAACATAACATATAGTCATTTTATAAATAATTTAAATAATATTTTCATTTGCAATTAACTAAGCTATTGACGCTTATTCTTATTTTTATCTATATTGTCACTATCATCTATAGAGAATGATAAATTTGAAAGATTTGACTTTGAACCATTATACATCACAATTACTTCCAGCAATACAGTTCCATAAGATTGAATTTTGGGATTAATTGTCCACGAATAATTATATAATTGATTATTAGTAATATTAAGAGAAAATGATTCTGCTATTCCTGATAAATATATGATATTACCTAATATCCTAGCATCAATTGTTTTATTATTATTAGAAGTATCTTTTAAAAAAAAGCCTATTGTCTGTTTATTACCACTATGAATAACTTTTTTTTCTAACTCTATATCTAATGAAAGATTTGAATTAATTTGTAAAACTTCTATTAATTCTCCTTTTGATTCTAATATCATTAAAAGAGAAGCAACTACTACTAAAGTTATAGGGTATATAATCCAGAAAGGAATCAATATATCTAATTAGTAAAAGTAATGAATGCTATAAATCTTAGTATATATAAACATTGATTATATTAACATAACATCTTGAAAATATTTATTGATTTTATTATTACTTCATATTTATATTATTATTATCTAGGGTTAAAGTTGTTGGCAACAAAGTAGGATGAGTTATAATATCAAGAAAGAACATATTTTTATTTTGCATTTCTACAAATAAAATCACTGTACTTTTATTCTGTAATAATCTCTTATTTGTAAAAGTTTTAATCCATTCTTTTTTTTTTCTATATCGTATCATACTAGTAACTAAAATTGGTATCCTTAAAGAATGACACAATTTTAATAATATCATTAAAAAATTTGAAAGAGTATGTTGAATATTAGAAATTCCTTTTAAGGACTCCATATCAATTTTTTTGTAATATAGATTATAAAAACTGTTTAAGGAATCAATTATTAATAATGAAGAATTGGAAATATTAGAAAGTATTTTGTTTATTGATAATTCTAGTTCTCCTTCACATGGTGTAAACAAGGATATATCATTTAAAGTATAATTTTTTATTAAATTTGATCTAATATAAGCAGTATAGGTTGTATCAAAATCAAGATAAGTTGTTTTTCTAAAATAAGAGGTAATCGTTGATGTAAAACAAAGTTTTGCATAGGGATTATAAAATAATAAGGTGTTTAATCCATCAATAGTTAAAAGATTAGATATAATATTATGCAATATATACATGAATTAAAATATGTTGAATATATAAAATATAATATTGTTAGATGATATTGAACAAGAAATTATTAAAGATTTTCCAATTACTTCGAAAAAAATTTATCTAAACAATGGTTCAATTGCTCCTTTATCTCTTCCTTCTATAAAATCTATTGCGGATTTCCTTATAAAATACGCAGAACAAGGTCCTGACTCTGAAGATATATCAAAGTATATGGAAAAGATGATAGAAGAAACCAGATTAAGAATAAAGCATTTGATAAATTGTAATGCAATAGAAGTAAGTTTTACACAAAGTACTACACAAGGATTAAATTTCGTTGCAAATGGCATTGACTGGAAAAAAGGAGATATAATTATTCTTAGAGGAGGAAGACATGAACATTACGCAAACTATTTTCCATGGTTACATATAGCTAAAAGAAAAAAGTTAAAAATAAAAGTATTAAAAATAGATCAAAATGGATTTTTTGATATAGGTGAATTAGAGACATTAGCTAAATTAAAAGAATCGAAATTATTAGTTTTGAGTCATGTATTGTATAATAATGGTTCCATAATGCCTGTAGAAGAGGCAGGAAAAATTGCAAAAGAAAACAATTTACTTTATTGTATTGATTCCGCTCAATCAGTTGGTTCTATAAATGTAAATGTTAAAAAAATTGAATGTGATTTCATGGCATTCCCTAGTTTTAAATGGATTTGTGGTCCATTAGGGATAGGAATATTTTATTGTAGTGAAAAATCAAAAGATACTTTAATTCCAGATTGTATAGGAGGAGAATCTGGAAAGATTATTTCAGATGATTCTGTAGTTCATAATGATATCCCACAAAAATTTGAAACAGGATTTCGTAACTATCCCGGACTAGCAGGTTTAGAATCATCTATTAGATACATCTTACGAATAGGAATGTCTAAAATAATATCAAAAAATTTGAAAACTTCATCGATTTTAAGAAATGAGTTATTGAAAATAAGTGGTATTGATATTCATGGAATAGATGATGAAAAACTACGTAATTCAATGGTTTCTTTTTCTAGTTCAAAAATTGAATCTAATTTATTAAAGAAAAAACTAGAAAAAGAAGGAATTATTATGGCTGAACGAGATTTACTGAATGGAAAAAAAATAGTCAGAGCATCTCCACACTTTTTTAATAATGAAGAAGAAATAATGAAAACAATTAGAATAATAAAAAATATTTTACGGTAGATGTAATTGTTAATTTATATCTTTATCTCCTTGACCTTCAATTACCATCATAGTCAAGGTTGATCTAACTTTATCTATTCTTCTAACATTCCAAGTTACAACTTCGCGTAATTTATCCATTGAATCTGAACGAATTCTTACTATAATATCATAAACACCAAAGACACCACTTACTTCAACAACTTCTGGTAATTTGTTTAATTCCTTAATTATATCATCTTCAGATCCAAGATCACAATTTATTAAAACATATGCAGTAGGCATTAGAAGATATTATATATTCATCTATTAATCCTTTTAGTTTAAATATAGATATATATTAAATGACTATTATCAATTAGTATCTAATTTTAAATGATATAGTAAACATAAAGATAATTTTGATTGATCGCAACAAATTTAATTATTAATTTTATTCTAGGTTACATAGTATATTGTTAAAGATAAATGGCTCTTTTGGAGAAGGAGGTGGACAAATACTTAGATCCGTTATATCACTATCAGTACTTTTGCAAAAACCAGTAGAAATATACAATATTAGATCAAATAGACCAAAAAGTGGATTGCGAGCTCAACATATTCATACAATAAAAATACTTGCACATCTATTCAATGCTAAAGTTGAAAATCTTGTTCTTGGAAGCCAATTCTTAAGATTTATACCTAATGCAGATGATAAATATTTTGAAGATAATTCACAGGCAATTAAAGCTGATATGGGTACTGCAGGAAGTATATCTATGGTATTACAGGCATTAATTCCATCTATAGCTTTATCTAAAAAATTTATTGATATACAAATTATTGGTGGAACAGACATCAGAATGAGTCCTACAATGGATTATTTGAGATATGTGGTTTCAGAGGCTTATAAAAATATTGGAATAAACTTCAATATTGATGTATTAAGAAGAGGCTATTATCCAAAAGGAGGCGGAATTGTTAATGCAAAAATTTTTCCCTGTAAAAACTTAGATTTAATTGATCTTATAGATAATAAAAGAATAGATCCAAAAATTATAGGAATTTGTTCTAATGTGTCTCGTCATGTATTAGATCGCCAAATATCTTCAGCTATATTATCATTAGAAAGAAATGGATTAATCTGTAATAACTATGTAGCATCTATTGAAAATGCTATTTCACCGGGAGCATCGGTTTTAGTTTATTCTAAATCTGATTTTGGACCTTATATTGGAGGAGATTCAATAGAAGAAATAAACAAACCTGCTGAATACATTGGAAAAGAAGCAGCAACTAAGTTTCTAAAAAATTACAATAAAAAAGTTTGTATTGATCAGTATCTTGCAGATATGCTAGTAATACCTGCAAGTTTAGCAAATGGTAGATCAAGGTATTTGATAGGAGAAGTTACAGAACATTTAAGAACAAATCTTTATGTTGTAAGCAAAATAGTCGGATGTAAATATAGTATTATATCACATGGCGAAAATTATATTGTCAATATTGAAGGAAATCCATGTTTAAATAAATAACTACAAAAAACTTTTTTACAGTATTATTTAAAAATTATATGATAATTCTCATTGTAACGTTTTCTAAAACTATAATAAATTAATATAGATAGAAGTTTTATAATAGTATTGGAAAAAGATTCAGGAAAAATAATTGGGCGATGTTTTATTTGTGGTTGTACTGAACATAAATTTATTGGATGTATAAATCATTGGAAAAACCATAAAAAAAATATCGGAGAAAGATGTCAGAAAAAATAATTTTAAATTATCAATATAAATAAATTTTTTTTTGAAATTATGTAATTATATCTATATGATATATTTTTAAGATAAATTATTAATCAAAGATTAAAGATTTCACTTATAACAAATTAAAATATTTAACTCAAATTAGATTATAAAATAGAAGTAATTAAAAATTAATTTGGAAGGTGAGTATTTATTCAAGTTATTTTAATTCGTACATTGCAACAGATAATTTAAAAACTAAATTATCATCAGTCAAATTAGCAATTGGTAAAAAATATTCTTGAGTTTCTTTTTTGAATCGCTGTATCTTGTCTTTGTGAACAGAACTCTTTAAAATTCGTATACTATCTAACCTATTTGCGAGTAGGAGATATCTTACAATTTTGGAACTATTTAAAACTAGCTTACAGTATTCATTGGATTCCATCTCCTTTATATTAAATTTAATTGTAGATAAAATTAGATTAAGTGCTTTATCGCCAATCGTCTTTTTAATAAGGTCCTCCTGAAATGGATTTGTATATGTCTTTTCAAAGGCATCATGAAGAATAGCTGCAATTATAACATCTTTATCCTTTACTTTTAATTCATTAGCAAGGATCAGTGCAACTCTAAGAGTATGGTTAATGTACGGTTCCGATCTTATGTTATCATAGAATTTTCCTCTATGAATAACATACGCAATACTAAATGCTCTAGTTATTGCTACAACATCCTCAACCGAGTCTTCAAATAATTTTAGTAATTTCATAAAATTTAATTTAGTAGAATCATACATACGCGATTTCATCATAAGATACACCAGCTACAAATGTACCTAATATATAAAATAAGCGTAAAAACTCTATGGTTTTTGATAAATAACAATTAGCAAGAATATAAAGATAGATAAAATATAGTAATAACATAAATGTGGAAATTCAATTTGCATTATACAAAATAAATTGAGATTAAAATAATTTAATAAAAATAAAAAATACAAAGACTGAAGAGTCTTTATATAAAGATACTAAATTAGAAACAAAGCTTAGGAGAATACAAGCAATATATGGACAAAGAAGTTTGCTATTATGTCTACCAATCGAATTTACTCATTATCTTGGCATATCTAAAGGAGACTACGTCAAATGTAGAATTTTTGATAACAAACTGATAGTCGAAAAAGCTGATTTATAAATGAAGAATTTAAGAAAATTGGAAATTTACGAAATTTACGAACCCATTAAAGATACAAAGTATATTTTTACTTTTGTGAGTGCGTATGAACTTTTCGAATTTAACAAGCTAAAAAGAGAGATAGAAAAAAAATGAAAAGTAAATGTTATCCCCATTATAGATTAAGTAAGGTAACAAATAAATCTTCTTTTACTTGGAACGGAATTCCCAATTTTACATTTTCAGACACCGGCTATTGTCGATATATAAGTAACGATAAAACTTTAGATAATAATCGACGTGGCAAATGTGAATCCTGCTGGTGTTTGGGGTTTTTGTCATGAATATAGATAATTTAGACGACGTAGGAAGAGAATTAGTAGAGAAACTACGAGAATTAAAAGAGAAGCGAGATCAAGATATTCAAATAAAATATGATACAGGTGAAATCATTGATTACAGTAGTAAAAATATAAACAGTAATGGTAAAAAAACAAAATCAAAACAAAAGCAACAACAACCTTTCAGTAGTAATCCACCACCAATAATAATTTCAGAACAAGAAAAAGAGACAAATATAATATTAAATGAGATTATAAAGCTAAGACAAGAAAATCCCGATCTATCTTTTGATCCATGGTCTAATACTTTAAATGAAAAACGTCAGAAACTGAATGATAAGGTCAATGAATATTTTCCTGAAATCTTATTAGAATTAGATTTTGTATTATCTATCAAGACTATTTTAAACATTGAAGATATTACTCTACCATTTATGGGTATAGTTTTTTCTGTTCCCTCCTCATTGAAAACACAAGTTATTGAGTTACTTAGAAAATGGTTTTATTCTTATTTTACAGATAAATTTACTGCAAAGTCATTTGTGTCACATAGTGCCACAGTCGCAAAAGATAAACTAAAAGAAATAGGCTTATTACCTAGAATAAAAAATAAGATTTTACTTACTCCAGAATTGTCCCCATTGTTCACCGGCAAAGAGGAAGATATCAAGGAACAATTTGGAATAATAACAAGACTTTTAGACGGTAATGGTTTAGAGACAGAATCAGGAGTTCATGGACAACGAGGTTATTATGGAAATTACATGTTTACGTGGATAGGTGCTGCTGTAGATATTCCACATTCTGTTTACAAATTTCTGTCTACTATAGGTTTTAAAATCTATTTTTTGAGATTGCCAAGAACTAAATTAACAACTAATGATTTGGTTGAACAACTTTTAGCAGAAAAACCTTTTAATGAAAAAATGAAAGAAATTGAGAAATTATTACTCGATTATTTGAATTGGTTTGAAATATGTCCTATATCTACAGGCTTACAAAATGTAGCAAAAATTGAATGGGATAAAATTAAAGATAATAAAAATATTATCAAAATTATAGCAGAACTTTCACAATTACTTGCACATCTTAGAGGAAATGTATATGTTTCCAAAACTGACGACTTTATGCCAATTGAGAATAATGAACAACAGCAACAGCAATATCACTATCAACCTAAAGAGTTCATACATGGTCTTCCCACAATAGAAAATCCCAGTCATGCTGCACAACAACTATACAATCTGGCAAGAGGGCATGCACTTTCTTATGGAAGAAACTACATTACAATTGAAGATATTTCACTTGTTCTCAAAGTTGTTTTATCAACTGGTTCAATAGAAAGAGTATTGATATTAGATCTATTAATTGCCAATAAAGGCACGCTTACAACTTCACAAATTACTAATGCTATGAGAATATCAAATAATAGTGCAAAACGAACAATGACCGAGTTTAAAGGTCTAAAATTGGTAACAATCGAGAGAGTGGGTGATAATTCAAACTCTGAATATAAAATTACTCTAAATCCAACGTTTAAATGGTTTCTTACAGAAGAATTTAAGTATCTAAGAGAGGGTTTTAAACCCTCTGATAATGAAAAATATTTTAAAACTAAAATTAAAAATAAAAAAGAAGATAAAGAAGAAGATTGCTGTAACCAAAATCTCTCCTGTGTTAATAATGAAGAAAAATTAAGTAATAGTATTCTATCAATGAACAATGATCAATCCCAAGATAAAAGTGAAGGAGATAAAGATCATATTATTGATTACTCACACATAGCGGAAAATGGTGACAGCAGAAATAATACAGCAAACGTAGATAACGATATTCAAAATAAGTCTAATTCTAGTATTAAGTATCTATCAGATATTCCCACCTTGTTTCCAATTTCACACCAATATAATAAAAAATTATTTAACAATCCATTGATTTCTGTATCTGACCTCTCTATTTGTGAAGGATATAATTATGATCCTGAAATTATTAACAATATAGATAGATTTGAAGGGACTGATAGTTGGTTCTGCAACAACTGTAATACAAAAGGAGATAAATGGTTTCTAATGAGACACCCTTGTAAAATGAAAGATTTGAAAAAATGAAATAACAAAAACTATCTCAGAATACCAATCAAAGGATTTAAAATGTTAAGTAAAACCAACAAAATCATTAAAAGATTCTACACCTATTTTGAATATAATAAATCATTATATGTAAAAAGATTTGAGATAAGGAAGAAAATTTAGTCTTATATTAATCAGGACGATCAAGGTAGTTTATAACGAACTATTAACTTTTAGTAATAAGTGACGGAATTCAAATGATGACAATTGTCATCATTTTAGGTTTAGCTATACAATAGCTTTTTTAGATTTTTAAATCCATATTTTCTTTCTATATCAATCTTCTAAAGATATATTAAAACTATGGTTAATATCTGAAATTCTTAACTTATTTTTGCAAATGGAAAAAACATTCTCTTTTAAAATCTTATGTAAAATATGATAACAAAAGTCTCTATTACATATAAAAGAAAGGGAATTTTAATCCTTATCTTAGGCAAAATATATTATAATAAAGTTTAGCAGATCTATAATTCTTTAATATTTAAGGAAAATGAATTAAAAAATTATATCTAACTGATTTAAATAACAAATTCATAAATAATAATGATACCGATCTATATACTTCTAATATGTATTATATATCCTATTACGATCAGATAGACAAGTTTATAAAAAATCCTAAAGAAGAAATTAAAGAGTTACGAACTTTATCAACTATTTACAACGATTTACCTAAAAGTCAATACAAACTCTTAATGGATATTAGGGAACAAAAACGATCGCCAGAATATTTATTTCAAAAACTTAAAGATGATATGCCAAAGCTTGAAAAATATTTTATAGATAGCAAATACAGGAAGAAATTAGAAAATTCACCTTATCATTCAAAAGAACATTATGAATTATTTGACATTTATGGATTAGAACGGATAATAAAAGAGAAAATAGTAATTCCTGTTAACGCTATTATTAAATATGAGAAAGTAAAATGCTCAAAGAAATGTAATCATAATCATCAATACTTTTATGCATATTATTGGGATTCAAATACAAAAAAGTTAAGGAAAAAGTATATCGGTAAAAAATTACCCGAACCATTCAAATTTAAAATAACCTATTCTATAGAATAAATCATGTAATAACACCTCTGCATTTATATAATTTAATGAAATTTTAATGTAATAATTAAATAATATTCATTCTCAAAAACTACTCAACATATTGACTATTTGCACATATAAAGAAAAATACTCAAACTATGAAACAAAAAAAGATGAAATATTTCACTGTCAAGAAAATTGTAAAAATGGTAAAACATATTGTATTTTTCACGAAACATTTTCAATTAAAGATTCAAGTCCAGCAAAAATATCTGAAATGCAGAAAAGACTAACTGAATTGATAGATAGTGCTATAAAAAATCAAGAAGATTTAAAACTGATTGGTTTTTTCATACCTGCGTTAACAATCCAAAATAAAAGATTTAAAAATGTATATTGTAATTACGGAAAATTTTTTGGAAATATCTCTATAAATCAGTGTTTCTTTAAAAATTTTTCTTTGAACAATTCAACCTTTTATTGTGATAACATAGATTTTTCTAAAAATACTTTCTCTGGGAATGTGTATGCCATGTATGCAAATTTGAAAGGAAAAAAAATTGATTTTTCAAAAATAGAGTATAAAGGTTTTGAAGTCAATTTTAATAACACAACATTAAATTCTATTCAAGAAATAGATTTCTCTAATTCTCATTTTCCTTCAGCTGCTTTTTTCCAATCAACTGTATTTATTTCTCAACTAGCAATTAATTTTAGTAATTGTATGTTT
>Ga0126305_10000572_pt1 | contig 15864 bp, 8 predicted proteins | sample Plot26_FD_92536 | JGI IMG/M metagenome (GOLD analysis project Ga0126305, IMG submission 92536) | Serpentine soil microbial communities from UC McLaughlin Reserve, CA, USA - Plot26 | ecosystem: Environmental > Terrestrial > Soil > Grasslands | place: USA: UC McLaughlin Reserve, Lake County... | reverse complement strand
GGGCGAGGCTCAAAGTTGCAGATTGGGCTCAGTCGTGACTCGCAGGTTGATGCCACATGTTCGTTGACCACTTGCAGCTGGTCGACTTCCGGTCGTATGAGTCGGTAGACGTCCAGCTGGGCGCAGGAGTGGCGATCTTCGTTGGCGCCAACGGGCAGGGCAAGACGAATCTGGTCGAGGCGATCGAGTACCTGTCGACGCTGTCTTCGCATCGAGTATCCGCGGACCAGGCCCTGGTACGGGTCGGCGCCGAACGCGCCGTTATCCGGGGCAGGGTGCAGGCCGGTCTGGACGATCCACGGCAGCTGCAACTGGAGGTGGAGATCACCCCCGGCAAGGCGAATCGGGCCCGGCTGAACCGATCGCCACTGCGCCGGGCCCGGGAGCTGGTGGGCGTCCTCAGAACCGTGGTCTTCGCACCCGATGACCTGGCCATCGTCAAAGGCGACCCCAGCGAGCGGCGTCGCTTCCTGGACGACCTGGTGGTCAGCCGCTGGCCCCGGCTCGCCGGCGTCAGGGCTGACTACGACAGAGCACTGAGGCAGCGCAACACCCTGCTCAAGTCGTTGGGCGGGCGCTTGCGCGGCGTCGGTGTCACTGGCGAGATCGACGCCACGCTGCACGTCTGGGACTCCCATCTTGCCGAGGCCGGCGGAGACCTCCTTCAAGCCCGGCTCGCTACGCTGGCTGATCTCGCGCCACATGTGCACAAGGCCTACGCGGAGATCGCACCGACCAACAACGAGGCGACCGCCGAGTACAAAGCGTCGATGGATCTGGGTGCCAGTTCGGATCGAGCAAGCCTGGCCGAGGCCATGCTGCACGCGATGGCAGGGCTCCGCGCCGAGGAGATTGCCCGTGGGCTTTCGCTGGTCGGACCCCATCGCGATGACATCACTCTGACCCTCGGTGTGCTGCCGGCTCGGGGGTACGCCAGCCATGGCGAGTCCTGGTCGCTCGCGCTCGCGCTGAAGCTGGGAAGTTTCTCGCTGCTACGAGCGGACGGGATCGAGCCCGTGCTGGTCCTGGACGATGTCTTCGCCGAGCTGGATCTGACTCGCAGGGATCGGCTCGCCACGGCAGTCAGCGCCGCTGAGCAGGTGCTGGTGACCGCAGCCGTCGATGCGGATGTCCCGCAACTATTGCGCGGTCGGCGTTACTCGGTGTCAGGTGGTTCGGTGGCTCCCCATGAGTGAACCTCCGCAGCAACCTGCGGAACACGATGCCACCGGGCTCGACCTGGCACGTACGGTAGCCCGGTAGATCGGCAGCCAATCTCGGCGCCGCCGCCGTGGTGAAACAGCACGCGGGCCTGGTTCGCCACAGGCCTCCGGCGCCCACCCGGACGATCGCGATCCCAAACTGCTTTCTGAGGCTATGGACCGGCTGGTCGAAGCCCAGGGTTGGGCAACCGAGATCAGTGTGCGTACCCTGCTCGCCCGGTGGTCGAGCCTGGTGGGCAGCGTCAATGCCGCCCACTCGCAGCCGGAGTCGTATGCGGACTCGGTGCTGACCGTACGGGCCGAATCGACCGTCTGGGCGACCTCGCTCCGCTCGATTGCCCCTCAACTCCTCGCGCGATTGAACGACCAACTGGGCCAGGGGACCGTAACCGGGATCAAGGTGCTTGGTCCGGAAGGCCCGTCGTGGAAAAAGGGCCGACTGTCAGTACGGGACGGCCGGGGACCACGGGACACCTACGGCTGACCTGTTCGATCTTGGTGGCGGGCAGCGGCGTACGAGCGGATGAACTGTCGCCAGCGCCCGAGTGCTGAACGCCTACCCCGCTCGCCTCGTCCGCCATCGGCGGCGGTCTAGGAGGCGTGTTTGCGGCCATTGACCGGGGTGGGCGCGGGGGGGTTCCCGGGGCTATCCGCAGTGCGTGTAGATGGCCGTTACGGGTTGGTCACGCGCAGATTTGTGCGTCCGAGCATTCGGCAGAGGCGGTCTTGAGGCCCTCGCCGCGCTAGAATGAACATGTTGTTTTGCAGGCTGTAGCCAGGCGCTCGCCCAGCTGCAGCCGGTGCGCCAATCCCCGCGCCGCCTGCCTCGCCTTCGATGTATCGGGATCGTTGCATCGATGACGAAGTCCGGGCGGCGCACCTGTGACAGGAGCCGGAGCCGGTGACGGAGGAGACCCCCGACCAGTCCGCCAACCCCAAGGTCGAGCGTATCGACAGCCGGAACCAAAGAGAGATTGACGGTGCTGCCGGGCCCGGCACGTACGACTCGGAGTCGATCACCGTACTGGAGGGCTTGGAGGCGGTACGCAAGCGGCCTGGCATGTACGTCGGGTCGACGGGGGAGCGAGGCCTGCATCACCTCGTCTATGAGGTCGTCGACAATGCCGTCGACGAAGCCCTGGCCGGCTACTGCGACACCATTGTCATCCGGATCCTGCCCGAGGGCGGGATCCAGGTGCGGGACAACGGCCGGGGCATACCAGTCAGGGAGCACCCGACCGAGAAGATCTCCGCGCTGACCGTTGCGCTCACCATGCTGCACGCCGGCGGCAAGTTCGGTGCCGGCGGTTACAAAGTCTCGGGTGGCCTCCACGGCGTGGGCGTCTCCGTGGTGAACGCGCTCTCCAGCGGGCTCAGCGTCGAGGTCAAGCGCGATGGCTACCGCTGGACCCAGGACTTCACCCTTGGCGAGCCCAACGGTCCGCTGGATCGGCACGAGGAGACCGACGAGACCGGGACCACGGTTACCTTTTACGCGAGCCCCGACATCTTCGAGACCACGTCCTACTCCTACGAGAAGCTGGCCACACGATTCCGGGAGATGGCTTTTCTCAACAAGGGACTGAGCCTGACCATTATCGACGAGCGGCCCGACCGGATCGATGACCAAGGCGGCTCGTTCCGTGACACCTTCCGCTACGAGGACGGCCTGATCGACTACGTCAAGTACCTGACCGGGTCGAAGGAGCCGGTGCACCGGTCGGTGATCGCTGTTGAGGCCGAGCGCGGCGGCATGAGCATCGAGGTGGCGATGCAGTGGAACACCGCCTACACCGAGTCTGTGCACACGTTTGCCAACACCATCAACACCCACGAAGGCGGTACCCACGAGGAGGGCTTCCGGGCCGCGCTGACCAACACCGCCAACAAGTGGGGCGAGAACTGGGGCATGATCAAAAAGCCCGATGATCGGCTGTCCGGCGACGACATCCGGGAGGGACTCATCGCCATCATCTCGGTCAAGCTGGCCGAGCCGCAGTTCGAGGGCCAGACCAAGACCAAGCTCGGCAACACCGAAGCCCGGTCCTTCGTCCAGCAGGTGGTCAACGCGAAGCTGGGGGACTGGTTCGAGCAAAACCCGGCGGAGGGAAAGGCGATCATCCGCAAGGGCCAGGCCGCGGCCGTAGCCCGGCTGGCCGCGCGCAAGGCACGCGACGCCGCCCGTGACCGGAAGGGCTTGCTCGGTCGCAGCGGACTGCCCGGCAAGCTGGCAGACTGCCAGTCCACCGACCCGGAAGAGTGCGAGGTCTTCGTCGTCGAGGGTGACTCCGCCGGCGGTTCAGCCAAGGGTGGCCGGGATCCTCGGATCCAGGCCATCCTGCCCATCCGCGGAAAGATTCTGAACGTGGAGAAGGCCCGGATCGATCGCATCCTGCAGAACCAGGAGGTTCAGGCGATCATCTCCGCCCTCGGTACCGGGGTGCACGACGACTTCGACATCGCCAAGCTGCGCTACCACAAGATCATCATGATGGCCGACGCCGACGTGGACGGCGCACACATCCGCACTTTGTTGCTGACCTTGATGTTCCGGTTCATGCGGCCGCTGATCGAGGCCGGGCACGTGTTCCTGGCCCAGCCGCCGCTGTTCAAGATCAACTGGGTGGGTGCCCCTGCCGAGCTCGCGTATTCGGATGCGGAGCGGGACGCGCTGCTGCGGGTGGGCGCCGAGGAGGGCAAGCGGCTGCCCAAGGAGAACGCGATCCAGCGGTACAAGGGCCTTGGCGAGATGAACCCCGACCAGCTCTGGGAAACAACCATGGATCCCGACAACCGGATCCTGCTGCAGGTCACGCTGGACGACGCGGCGCAGGCCGACGAGATGTTCTCCATCCTGATGGGGGAGGACGTGGAGCAGCGCCGCGTCTTCATTCAGCGCAACGCGAAGGATGTGCGCTTCCTTGACATCTGAGGGGCCGCCGGAGGAGATGGTCATCGACCGGCTGGAGCCGGTCGATCTGCAGGACGAGATCCAGAAGTCCTACCTCGATTACGCGATGAGCGTGATCGTCGGCCGGGCGCTGCCCGACGTACGAGACGGGCTCAAGCCTGTGCACCGGCGGATCCTGTACGCGATGTATGACGGCGGCTATCGGCCGGACCGGGGCTGGAACAAGTGCGCCCGGGTGGTCGGTGAGGTGATGGGGCAGTACCACCCGCACGGCGACTCCGCGATCTACGACACCTTGGTCCGATTGGCTCAGCCCTGGGTTATGCGCTACCCGCTGGTTTCCGGTCAGGGGAACTTCGGCTCGCCCGGCAACGACAAGGCCGCGGCGATGCGTTACACCGAGTGCAAGATGGCGCCGCTGGCCATGGAGATGGTCCGCGACATCACAGAAGACACTGTCGACTTCAAGCCCAACTACGACGGCAAGGAGCAAGAGCCCGTCGTCCTGCCCAGCCGGTTCCCCAACCTGCTGGTCAACGGGTCGACGGGCATCGCGGTGGGGATGGCGACCAACATTCCCACGCACAACCTGCGTGAGGTGGCGGCTGCGGTGCAGTGGTCGCTGGAGCATCCGGAGGCGACTGCGGAGGAGCTGCTCGAGGCGGCGATCGAGCGGGTCAAAGGTCCGGACTTTCCCAACGGCGCCCTGATCGTCGGGCGCCGCGGAACCGAGGATGCCTACCGTACCGGCCGTGGCTCGGTGATCATGCGGGCCGTCATCGACCTCGAGGAGGACCGTTCGGGCCGGACTCAGCTGGTGGTCACCCAGCTGCCGCACTTGGTCAACCCCGACAACTTGGCGCTCAAGATCGCTGAGCTGGTCAACGCCGGCAAGCTCAATGGGATCGCCGACATTCGCGACGACACGTCGGCGCGTACCGGCCAGCGTCTGGTGATCATGCTGAAGCGCGACGCGCAGCCCAAGGTCGTGCTGAACAACCTCTACAAGCACACTCAGCTGCAGGACACGTTCGGCTGCAACATGCTTGCGCTAGTCGATGACGTGCCCCGTACGCTGCGCCTGGATCAGTTCATCTCCTACTGGATCGCTCACCAGATCGAGGTCATCCAGCGCCGGACGCGGCACCGCCTTGAGGATACCCAGGCCCGAGCCCACATCTACCGTGGCCTGGTCAAGGCGCTCGACCGGCTGGACGAGGTGATCGCGCTGATCCGTCGGAGCCCGAGCACCGATGACGCCCGGGAGGGCCTCAAGACGCTGCTGGAGATCGACGATCTGCAGGCCAACGCGATCCTGGACATGCAGCTTCGCCGGCTGGCGGCGTTGGAGCGTCAGCGGATCGTCGACCAGCTCGCCGAGTACGAGCGGCTGGTTGCCGACCTGCAGGACATCCTGAACTCCCCGGTGCGCCAGCGGCAGATCATCAGCACCGAGCTCACCGAGATCGTCGACAAATACGGCGACGATCGGCGGACCGAGATCATCGCGGGGGACGGGGACCTGCTCACCGAGGACCTGATCCCGGACGCCGAGGTGGTGGTCACGATCACCCGCGGCGGCTATGCCAAGCGGACCAACACCGATCAATATCGAGTGCAGCGGCGCGGCGGCCGCGGTGTTCGCGGCGCAACGCTGCGTACCGACGACGTGGTCGAGCATCTGTTCGCCACCACCAACCACCAGTGGATCTTGTTTTTCACCAACAAAGGGCGGGTCTATCGAGCCAAGGCGTGGCAGTTGCCGGAGGCCGGCCGAGACGCCAGGGGCGGACATGTCGCCGGGCTGCTGTCCTTCCTGCCTGACGAGGAGATTGCCCAGGTGCTGGCAATCCGTGACTATGCGGCACATCCGTACCTGCTGCTCGCGACCAAGCGCGGACTGGTGAAGAAGACTCCTCTCTCGTTGTACGACTCGCCTCGGCAGGCCGGGATCATCGCCGTCAACTTTCGTGACGAGGATGATGAACTGATCGGTGCTGAGCTGTGCGGGCCAGACGATGATGTGCTGCTGATCTCTCGCAAGGGCCAGGCGATCCGCTTCCGAGCTGACGACGAGGAACTGAGGCCGATGGGACGGGTGACGTCGGGTGTGACCGGCATGAAGTTCCGGACTGGGGACGAGCTGTTGTCGCTGTCAGTGGTCAAGCCGAGCGACGACGACAATGGCCGCTATGTCTTCAGCGTGACCGACGGCGGCTTCGCCAAGCGCACCAAGGTCTCGGAATACCGGCAACAGGGCCGCGGTGGGCTCGGCATCAAAGCGATGAAACTCCACGAGGACCGCGGCTCTTTGGTGGGAGGGCTGGTGGTGACTGACAATGATGAAGTCATTGCCATCAAAGCAAGCGGTCAGATCATCCGCAGCGCTGTCGCTGGGGTTCCGGTCAAGGGACGTGACACGATGGGGGTGCGGTTTGTGGGGGTAGGGGCGAACGACACAGTCGTCGCGATTGCTTTGAACCCAGAGGCCACAGCAGACGTAGCTCAATTTGACCAAGGCGCGCGGGTCGGAGACGATGCGGCGTCGATTGACGAGCATGATGAACTGCAAGTGCAACCGGCAGGCGGCTACGGCGAAGGCAGCGTAGTCGAGGAGGACGATCGTGAGTGAAGGCACCCGGACCGGACAGCCGCCGCCCAACGGCGGGTCCAACGGCCGCGAGAACCAGCTGGCGACGGTACGTACCGGAGTGGCAACTCAGCAGGATGCCTCCTCGCCCCGGGTAGCCCCGAGCGGGGCGCCGCTGCAGCCAAGGGTCGCACCCGACCAGACCCCTCCCACGCGGCCGCAGCCACTCGCCGACCAGCCGAACGGATTCCGCCCGGCTCCGGTGGAGCCCGTTGGCAGCCCGGCATCCGGGGCGATGCGTTCACCCGAGGTTTCGATCCCTCCGGACCAGCAGCCGGCGTACGGACCGCCGAATCGTCGGCCAGCGGTGCCGGTTTGGGATCCGCCCGCCGAACCCGGCCCCAGGCGTTCACTGCGGGAGTGGCTGGGCTTCGGGAGCAAGCAGCAGGCGCCGCAGCACCAGATGCCTGCTCCGGCGACAGGGCAGGCCATTGCCGCGCAACAGCCGGTCGCTCGGCATGCCGCCGCCCCGGACGTCCCCGCTGCTGCGCCGGACGCCAGGCATGCCGCCGCCCCCGAGGTCCCCGCTGCTGCGCCGGACGCCAGAGTCGCGCCGCCTGTCGATCCTCCCGTTGCTCGGACGGACGCGCCCAGCGAGCCCGTGGGGCCGGTGAGGCGGGAAGAGCCAATCGAGAGGGCCGAGCCGGTCCCGTTGTCTGAGCCTGAGCCCGCTCAGCGGGCAAAGCCGCTAGAGCAGCCGGCCGCGCCTGCGCCCGGCCCTGTGCCTGCGCCACCGCCGTCGGCCAAGCCAGCGACCCTGCCCGCGATGGGTGCGGCCGCCGCAGCGGTCGCCAGCACCGCGGTTGCCGCTGCACGATCCGGCGCCGAGAAGCTCGCGGCCCAGAGCAAGCCGAGACCTGGTACCGCTCGGCGAACCCGGAAAGCCCGGTTGCGGCTGTCCCGGATGGACCCGTGGTCGGTGATGAAGACATCGTTCCTGTTCTCCATCGCAGCCGGCATCATGCTGGTGGTCGCGGTCTATACGGTATGGGCCGTGCTTGAGTCATCCGGGCTATTCGACTCAATAAACGACATTGTGGCGAGCGTGATCTCCACACCCGGGGACACGACCCCATTCCGCGTCCAGGACTATGTGAACACCCAGAAGGTGATGGGCGTTGCTGCGTTGATCGCCTGCGTCGACGTGGTGATCTTCACTGCGCTAGCGACCCTCGGATCGTTCCTCTACAACCTGGCCGCCACCATGCTCGGCGGGCTGGAGATCACCCTCGCTGAGGACTGAGCCCGCCTCCTTGGGACTGCGTCCGAAGCGCAGGTAGAACGCCGGCAGCACGAACAGGTTGATCAGCGTGGCCGTCAGCAGCCCGCCCAGGATCACGATGGCCATCGGGTGCTCGATCTCATGCCCGGGGATGCTGCCGGCGGCGACCAATGGCACCAGGGCCAGCCCGGTCGCCAGGGCAGTCATCAGGATCGGCGCTAACCGCTCCATCGCTCCCCGAATCACCAGGTCGCGGCCGAATGGCACACCCTCCTCCCTCTCCAGCCGTTGGAAGTGGCTGATCATTAAGATGCCGTTGCGGGCCGCGATCCCGAAGACCGCCAGGAACCCGACCAGGGACCCAAGCGAGAGCACACCGCCGCTGAGATAGGCGGCGATCGCCCCGCCGACGAGCGCCATCGGCAACAAACCGAAGGTCAACAGCGCCAGCCGGAAGCTCCCGAACGCTGCTTGCAGCAACAGCAGCGTGACGACAGCTGCAGCGAACCCGACGCCCAGCAACACATCCTCCGCGGCATCAAGCTCGGTGGACTCCCCGATCACCTCGGCGTGGTAGCCCAGCGGGAAGTTCACCGCGTCGACTTGTTGCTCGATGTCGTTCACCACAGCCTCGAGCGGCCTACCTTCGACGTTGCCGCCGACATCGATCCGGCGCGACTGCTTCGTCCGCTCGATGGCGTTCGGTGTCGACGCCAGCCGCACCTCGGCCACATCCTTGAGCAGAACTCGCTCGCCGGACGGGGTGTCCAGCTGAAGGTTCTCAACATCGGTGACGCTGTCCCGGGCCGCCGGGATCGCGGTGACGTGGACGTCGTAGGCCTTCCCGCCGGCGAAGATGTCACTGACCTCCTCGCTGGCGATCAGCGTTGACGCCTGGCGCCGGATGTCGCCCGGCTTCAGGCCGTGCTTTCGGGCTTCAGTCAGGTTGGGTTCGACCGTGATGTGGGGCAGGTCGGTCTGGAAGGAGGCGTGGGCGTCGATGAGTCCAGGTATGTCGGCGAGCCGCTCCTCGATCAGTTCGGCCTGCTCACGCAGGGTTTCCAGCTCGGGTCCGTAGATGCGGACAACGATCGACTCGCTGGTGCCGGTGAGGATCTCCTTGATCCGTTCCCGCAGGTAGGTCTGCACATCGCGGTACAGCCCCGGGTACAGCCCAACGGTCGCATTGACCTTCTCCAAGGTCTCGTCGTAGCCGACCTCGGGGCTTACGCTGATCCAGTTCTCGCCGAAGTCCACACCGTAGACCTCGTCGGCGAGCAGTGCCTGCCCGATGTGAGAGCCGCAGTTACGCACCCCGGGGATCTGGCGCAGGTCCTGGCAGGCTCTGACCGAGATCCGGGTCTCCTCGGTGACTGAAGTGCCGGGCACGGTCAGCCAGTGCATCAGGAAGTCGCGCTCCTTGAAGCTCGGCAGCAGCTGGCTGCCTAGCACCGGGATGGCCCCGACCCCGGCGATCAGCAGCACCATCGTGAGGACTCCCGCCGGCCAGGGGCGCTGGACCAACCGGCTCAGCACAGCGGCATAGCCGCGCTTGAGCACTCGCAGCAAAGGTGAGTCGCGGTGGTCCAGCCTGCCGCGCGAGAGCAGCAGCAGGCACAACGCGGGGGTGACGGTCAGCGCCACCACCATCGAAACCAGCACGGCGAGCCCGTAGGAGAGCACCAGCGGCCGAAAGAACGAGCCGGACAAGCCCTGAAGGAAAAGCACCGGCACAACGGCGACAACGTTGATAAACGTCGCGTAGGTGATCGCGGTGCGTACCTCGACTGAGGCGTCCAGAACGATGCGGAAGGTCGATGCGGTACTACCAGCGGCGCGAGCCTGACGCAGTCGGCGAACGATGTTCTCGACATCGATAATGGCGTCGTCCACCACGACGCCGATGGCGACCACCAAGCCGGCCAGCACCATGACGTTGATGGTGACTCCGGCCGCGTTGAGGATCAGGACCGCTGCTACCAGCGACAGCGGGATGGCGATCAGGCTGATGAAGGCGGTACGCCACTCGAACAAGAAGGCCGCCAAGATCAGCACGACCAGCACGATGCCCCACAACATGGCAGTTCTCAGGTTGCTGATCGAGTCCTCGATGAAGGTCGCTGGCCGGAAGATCGTGGTGTCCACCTCGATGCCCCGCAAGCCTGGCGCCATCTCGGCCATCGCCTGCTCGACGCCCCGGCTGACCTCCAACGTGTTTGCCCCCCGGTACTTCTGCACGACCAGCAGCAAACCTGGGCCGTCGTTGACAACCGCATCACCAATCAGTGGGCCCGGGTCGACCAGAGTTTCGCCGATGTCCTGCATCCGCACGGTTTTGCCGTCGCGTTCAAGCACCGGAACTTGCCCGAGCTGCTCTGGACTGACGATGGGCTGGACGTGCCGAATGCTAAACCGCTGCCCGTTCGACTCGATGAATCCGCCGGTGCCGACGACTGCGCCGTCGGAGTAGCGCAGCAGGCCCGCCTCCACCGCGTCGGAGCCCGCGTCCATGACCTGCTGCAGCGTGACATCCTGGGCTGCCATCTTGGCGGGATCGACCTGAATGTGGCGCTGTGGCAACCGCTCGCCCCAGATGGCGACTTGGGCCACACCTGGTACGCGCAGCAGCCGGGCCCGGATCTTCCAGTACGCAATCTCCGACAAGTCGGTCAGGTTGTACTGGTCGGAGGTGAGGCCGATCTTCATGATCCGGCTGGTCGCCGACAGTGCCGGCATCATGAACGGCGGGCTGGCCCACGTGGGCAGCGTTGGAGTGATCTCGGCTAGCCGCTCAGACACCAGCTGGCGGGCGCGAAGCTCATCGGTGCCGCGGGAAAAGATGAGCCGGATGGAGGAGAGCTGCGCCACCGACTTCGACCGCAGTTCCTCCAAGCCCTCGATCCCGTTGAGCTGGTTCTCTATCGGCACCGTGATCAACTCCTCCACCTCATTGGAGGAGTTGCCCACCGCGATGGTCTGCACCTCGACCTGCGGTGGTGCGAACTCGGGGAAGACGTCGACCTTGGATTCGGGAATCTGAACGAAACCCAAGGCCAGCAGCGCGCCGGCAAGAAAGAGAACGATCCAGCGGAACCGGAGGCTGGTGGACACTATCCGGCGCATCAGTGATTCGCCTCCATGCCCAGCTCAGTGCCATAAACCTCAGTGACGCCTTGGGTGACAACCTCCGTGCCGGCCGGTGGTCCGGCCGAGAGGGTGGCCTTTTTTCCGTCGATCCGGGTGACCTTGATTTCCACCCGCTTGAAGGTCAGTGGCCCTGTTACGGCGTACACCCATGGTTTGCCCTTCTTGTCATAAATCAGGGCGGCGTAGTCGACGGTGAGATTGCCTGTGGTGCCGGTCACCTTGCTAGTGACGAGCTCCACTCGTCGTGCGGCCTCATCGTTGAACTTCACCGTCGGCGGCGCCGATGGGTCAGCCGACTCCACTGTCGCGGGATGGTAGTCGTCTCCGCTAGGGGTCTCCACCTCGCCACACCCGGTCATGATTACCGCGACGACGGCGAGCCCAGCTGCCAGCGTGCGTCGCCTCCCACCTGGCTGGTAGGAGCGGGAGTGCGTCAGGCTCCTCATGGCAGCTCTTCGTCGGTCCGCGCCGGGCTTGGAGCGAAATGGCGGTAGGCGGCTGGCAGGGCGAACAGGGTGATGAACGCCGTGGTCGCCAGCCCGCCGAGCAGGACCACTGCCAGCGGATGCAGGATCTCGAGTCCCTGCCGGGCACCGAGGAAGACCAACGGCAAGATAAGGGCAGCGATCGCGAGGGTGGAAGTGAGCACTGGGACCAATCGGTCACGCGCGGCGGCCTCGATCGCACTGCCACGACGACCTGGATCGAGATCCTGGCTATCAGCCCCTTGCAGGTCGCTGATCATGGACATGCCCATCCGAACGGCCAGCGCGAGGACAGCGAGCAATCCGAGCAACGACCCAAGGCTGAGCTCGCGCCCGGTGAACAGCATGGCCACCACACCGCCGGCCAGGGTCAGCGGCAGCGCCACGGAGTGGACAACTGCAAGCCGCCAGCTCCGGAACGCGGCCTGAAACAGCAGGAATGATCCGAGCGCGGCGACAATGGCGACGCCGATGGTGCGGCCGATCCCGATCTCGACGCCAGTGCTCTGCTGGAGGACTTCGGCGTGGTACTCGAGCGGGAAATCCATGCCGGAGATCAGGCGCCTTATGTCGGTGGTCACCTCCTCGACACTGCGGTCTTTCACCCCGGCCACGACATCGACGCGGCGGGAGACGGCATCGCGCTGAATCGCCGCCGGCCGATCGACCACCCGCACCTGGGCGACGTCGCCCAGCCGGACCTGGCCGCCCTGAGGAAGATCGATGAGCATGTTGCGGACGTTCTCAACGCTGCTGCGGACCTGCGGCACGCCTTGGACGATCACGTCGAAGATCTTCTGTTCCTCGAAGATGCTGCCGACCTGAATGCCCTGCAGCAGGGTGGCCTCGGCCCGGCGCACGTCTCCGGGCGTGATCCCGGCGGCTCGGGCCTTGTTCAGGTCGACCTCGATCTCAACGGTCGGTTCCATGGTGGTGCTGACCACCCGTGGATCGACGATCCCCTCCACGCCGGAAAGCAATTGCTGTAGGCGATCGGCCTGCTGGCGCAGGACCTCTTGGTCTTGTCCGTACAGGCGTACGGCTACTGGCTGGTCGACGCCGGTGAGCAAATTGATCTTGGATCCCTGCACCGGGTTCTCACCGTTGAGGAGGGCCCCGACGGCACGCATCTTCTGTGTGGTGTAGGACACGACCTCCGGCGTCACCTCTGGCACGGCGGCGGCAGCCTGCTCAATGGCGTCGAGGGTCGCGTCGTAGTCGGCATCCGGCTCGATCGTGACCCAGACGTCGCTCGAGCTCACGTTAACCACTCGATCACCGGTCACTGCCCGGCCGACGTGTGCGCCCACGCTGGCCACTCCGGGAAGCCCATCCAGGGCCCGGGCCATCTGCCTGGTCTGCTCAGTCATTCTGATATTGGAGACGCCCGGCTGTCCTTCGAGCCGTACGACGACGTTCCGGTCGGCGAAGCTGGGCATCAGCGAAGTGCTGAGGAACGGCACCACGATCGCCGCGATGACTGCGATGGCACCGGCGGCGATCAGGACCGGGCCGAGGTTGTTGCCGAACTTGGCGAGGGCGGCTTCGTACCGAGTGCCCAGACGCCGTGCCCACAACGGCTCGCGGGTGGCTTTGCCGCCAAACCGGGCGTAGAGCGCGGCGGTCAGCGCCGGTGCCACCGTCATGGCGACCAGCACTGCGGCGACGACAGCGAGCGCGTACGCCCGTACCGTCGGACTGAAGAAGGCGCCCGGCCGGCCGCCGAGCACGGCCACTGGGAGGATCGCGAGTAGCCCGACCAGCGCCGCGTAAATCAGCGGACGGCGCGCGGTGGCTGAGGCCTCGGCGATGGTTGAGCTGAGACTCGCCGGGTTAGCTGTCAGCCGGTTGGCCTGGAGACTGCGCATCACGGCTGTCGTTGGTGCGATTGCTTCGTCCACAACGAAGGCGATGGCTGCAGCCAGACCGGCGAACACCAGCGCATTGAGGCCTTGCCCGGATAGCGTCAACATCAGGGCGGCGGTGATCAATGACAAAGGCACCGTCACCAGAGCGATCACCGTGGCACGCCAGGAGAAGCGGAGCCCAACCAGCGTCAGCAGCATCAGCGCCACGCCGATCCACGCGGCAAGACCGAGGTTGTCGAGGGCCTCCGCGACATAATCGGCGGGGCGGAAGACCGTTGTGTCGCTGGTGATCCCGCTCAGTCCCGGCCGGAGCTTCTCCAGGGCTCCCTCGACACCTTCGGTGACATCTTTGGTGCTGACACCAGGGAACTTCTCAACGACCAGGAACAACCCGGGGCCACCGCCGACGACGGCATCGCCGATCAGCGGTTGGTGGTCCACCTTGATATCGGCGACATCGCCGAGCTGAAGCTGGCCCGCAGTGCCCTCCACTGGCACCCGGGCAAGCTCGCCCGGGTCGGCGATCTTCTCCAGCAGATGGCGTACTTGGAGACGCTGCTGCGGGGTCTCGATAAAACCTCCGGTACCGGGAGTTGAGGCTTCCAGGAAGGTCAGCGGTGAAACCACCTGCGCATTGCCGGCAGTGTTGATCACCTGGTTCAGCCTTACCTTGCGGTCAGCCAGCCGTGCGGGGTCAACTTGGACCTGCAGCTGCTGATCCCGCATTCCCCAGATCGAGACATTGGCCACCCCGGGCACGCCCATCAGGTGCGGCCGTAAGGTCCAGCGCGCGATAACCGACTGCTCGATCAAGTCCAGGTCGGCCGAGGAAAGACCGATCATCAAGACACGGTTGGACGAGGAGAGCGGTTGCAGCAGGGTCGGTGGCTTAGAGACGTTCGGCAGGGCGTGCGCTTGAGTGAGCCGTTCCTGAACGAGCTGCCGGGCCTGGTAGATGTCGGACCCGGGAGCGAAGACCAGCACTATTGAGGAGAGCCCGGGAATCGACTCCGATCGGATGATTTCGACGCCCTCAACGCCATTGAGCAGGTCCGCCTCGAGCGGGACAGTGATCAGCTGCTCAACCTCGTCCGCCGACAACCCGAGGGCTTCGGTTTGGATTTCGGCGTATGGAGGGGTGAACTCGGGGAGCACATCGACTGAGGCCTGGCGCAGCTGAACTACGCCGAGCGCAATGACCCCGAGGGCAATCGCCAAGATCAGCAGGCGAAACCGCAGAACGGCGCCGAAAAACGTACTCATGTGCCCCCCAGATTCGGTTGTCAATTGCCCCGAGTGCCGCTCCCCCTGTTGTGCCAATCCCCGTTCAATCCGCAAAACTTGCGCGGATAGAGCAGGCTGTCAACCCCTTAATGTGGTTCCGTTATCTAGGGACGGCCGGGACACACCGTGATGTTCAGAAAAGTTATCGATTGGCTTCCGATTGGCATCGTTGAGGTGACCGGATCAGATTTGGGGCCTCGATCGTGATCGGTTAGCCTGGCTCGTTGGTGCGATTCGGATCCCGCGCTGTGCGTTCGGGCCTATAGCTCAGTCGGTTAGAGCGCTGCCCTGATAAGGCAGAGGTCAGTGGTTCAAGTCCACTTAGGCCCACCCTTAGACCACCTTGTCAGAGGCAATTTTGCTGCGACCCTATCCGCTGCATTTCAGTCCTGCTTGTCAATCTGCTTGTCTACGGTTCCCGCTGAACAGCCGGTCCATGACGATCGCACCGGTCTGGATCACCGGCCGCAGCTGGTGCCGGTACACCAATTCGGTGACCGTTGTGCCGCTGTGTCCGACCAGTTGCGAGATCTGCTCCAGCTGCACGCCTGCATCGGAAAGTAGCGAGACAAACGAGTGTCGTAGTTCTCGGGGCGTCCACTCCGATGGGTTGAGACCTGGTACCAGAGCCAAGGCGCGGCGGAAGTCCCGGCGGACGTTACCCGCGAGCATCTTGGTTCCGACCGACGTGGTGAAGACCAGACCGGTCTCTCGCCACCGTTCGCCGGCCGACAACCGGTCGGCAGCCTGCTGCGCTCGCTGCCTGCATAGTGCCTCGATGCACCGCTCGGGAAGGGCAAGCGTCCGCCGGGATCTCTTGGTTTTGGTGTCTCCACCTACTCGTACGGACCGCCACACCTCCACATGCGGCGGCAACGACCCATCCGCCTCGAGGTGCACATGCTCCCAGCGCAGCGCCCGAAGCTCCTCGGTTCGGCCACCAGTCAGCACCGACACCACGATGTATGTGTGTAGCCTGTCGGTCGCTGTCTTCGTCAGCACATCGTCCACCTGCTTGGGCGTCAACGACTTCGACCGCCGACCGGCCCGGCCAGTCGGTACCTCCGTCAGTTC
>Ga0126305_10000568_pt1 | contig 15877 bp, 14 predicted proteins | sample Plot26_FD_92536 | JGI IMG/M metagenome (GOLD analysis project Ga0126305, IMG submission 92536) | Serpentine soil microbial communities from UC McLaughlin Reserve, CA, USA - Plot26 | ecosystem: Environmental > Terrestrial > Soil > Grasslands | place: USA: UC McLaughlin Reserve, Lake County... | reverse complement strand
CTGAATGTAACTCCGTCGAGCATCTCGCCCATACTCTTAAGTTGATTGCCAGTTTCACTATTTTTTGCGGCATCAACTTTCTTTTGATCTACTTTTCTTTCAATCAATCCTTTTTTGTAAACAATGTCAATGCCATCCAAGGGCGAACCCATTGAAGTGTCAGAATCACCACCACCGAGTCCTTGCAGAGCCGGATTTTCACCAGCCTGTCTCAATGGATTGAAGCCCTTTTTGCTTTTTTGCAATTCAAGAATTTTTTGAAGGTCCTCCACTTTTTTAAATGGATAGGTCATGTCGACTTTAAAAATTTTATTTTGTTGGTTAATATTAAGATGAACGGTACCGTTTTTCAACAATGTCTTTTCTTCCGCAGTTAGTGCGGAAGATGAGTCAGCAAAACTTGCAAGAGAAAAACTGCTATCGACATTTTTATCCGAAAATTGTTTTAACTGGCTATTGGCAGATGTATCCATCATTGCGGCCATTTGAAGCATGTCAAACAACCCGCTCATATCAATGGAATTTTTGTAAACACCCGAACCATCGTCCTTGATGGTTACATCTTCCTGCGAATCGAGGCATCCGGTAAGAAAAAATGCAGTCAGGAGGGTAAATGAAATCGAGAGCAGAAATTTTTTCATGTTTCGTGTTTAGTTGATTAGTACTTGTTGTTCTATCCAGACGTTATTTTCCTTCAAAAGGTTGACCAGTTCCTCTACAGCAATTTCGCTTGGAACATTTCGTTTTACAATTTCTTTGCCTTTATATAAGGTAATTTTTCCAGGCCCGCTGCCTACATAGCCAAAATCTGCATCAGCCATTTCGCCAGGACCATTTACGATACAACCCATGATGGCAATTTTCACCCCTTTCAAATGATTGGTTACACCACGAATTCTTGCAGTAGTTTCCTGCAGGTCGAACAGAGTTCTTCCACAACTTGGACAGCTAATATATTCAGTTTTGGAAATTCTGGTTCTTGTTGCCTGAAGTATGCTAAAGGCCGTGTTATTGATAAATTGTTCAACCCCCATCTGACTTCCGGAAATGGGGGAAGAATAACGTCTTCCTGAAAGATTGTTGTCAAAACTTGAATACGTTTCCAATGTCATTCCCAAACAGATACCATCTCCCATCCCATCTAAAAGTAGGGCACCTGCTTCTGTCGCATAATGTATCAGGTGTTCATCCGCTGTTTGCCAGTTAGTATCAACAATTAACACAGCCGGGTTCTTAATATCTCGGTTCATCAGTTGTACGAACATTCTGCGAACGGATTGCATCGCATTTTGACTGGTACTACTTAAACATAAAACCACGGATGGATCATTCGCAAATGAATCTAAATATCCCAGGTTGCTGGTATCATCACTAAAGCAATCCATCATCACAAAATTGATATCATTGCTTTTGAAATCCGATTTTACAAAACCGATATCATCAAAAATGGGAAAGTATTTTGTTTTGTCCTCCGCCAATAACCATGTTGCCGGGTAAACAATCACTTTTAATGTTCCCGGCAATGGAAAATTTAAAAGGTTATGCCCGGTAAAAACGTAATCTGCTGCCGTATCAGCAATAGTCCACTTATCAGTTACCACGTCATAACTATAGCCAATACTCTCCAGTTCTTTTATTGTGAATTCCTGCAGTTTACTCAGATCAGCAATGACGACAGGCACATGATGTTCGCCGATATTGCTGACAGAAAAAGTATTTCTTCTTTTGTACTCCAACGGTGTGTAAGGAAGTTGAAACGCAGATCCCGGATGGGGCGTGTTTTCGGTAACTTGATTCCTGCCTTCATATCTTTTTACTATGTCCTTGCAAACAGGAATCTCCAATTCGGGGTCTTCTGTAAGAGATACGCGAATGGTATCTCCCAATCCGTCTTCTAACAATGTTCCGATACCAATTGCACTTTTAATTCTTCCGTCTTCCCCATCACCAGCTTCGGTTACTCCAAGATGCAATGGATAGCATTCACCAAATTCATCAAACATTGTTTTCACCAGTAACCTATAGGCCTGGACCATCACTTGTGGGTTACTGCTCTTCATACTAAGCACAATGTTGTGATATTGTTCTCCTCTCGCAATTCGCAAAAATTCCATAGCGCTTTCTACCATGCCGATTGGTGTGTCTCCATAGCGGCTCATAATGCGATCGCTTAAAGAGCCATGGTTGGTTCCAATTCGCATGGCTGTCCCGTATTCCTTACAAATTTTAACCAACGGCGTAAACCGCTCCTGAATCCTTTCAATTTCTTCGACGTAATCGGCATCCGAATATTCGATCAGCTCAAATTTTTTCTTGTCAACATAATTGCCTGGATTTACACGCACTTTTTCAACAATACGTGCTGCAATTTCTGCTGCATTGGGAGTAAAATGGATATCGGCAACTAATGGAGTGCTGTACCCCCGTCTTCTTAACTCATTTTTTATAATGAGTAAATTCTCCGCTTCCTTTTTAGATGGCGCTGTAATTCTAACTAATTCTGCACCCGCTTCAATACAGCGAATTGATTGGTCCACTGTTGCCAAAGTATCCATTGTATCCGTGGTAGTCATTGTTTGAATACGGATTGGATGGAAATTACCCAGGTATAAGTTACCGATCTTTACTTCTTTCGTAGCAAGACGTTTGTGTTCTATTAGATTTTCGCAATAAAACTGCATATGCGGAACGCATTAGTTAACCAGACAATTCGGCAATGTAAAAAGAAATGACCGAATACAAAGTTAACTAACAATTAAAGGACTATTGTCGCGTGGATCTTGCCTGGTTGTTTAATTGATTACCAGTCCTGGGCCTGTCCGGCACCTTGTTGTTCTTTATCCTTCCGTTGATGCAACTGCTTTTCTTTTTGATTGAGCATATCCAACTTTTGTTGTGCCTCCTTCTGGCTCATATTGGACTGGGATTTTTTCTGTTGACTACTGCTTTGCTGGTTTTTCTTTTGAAGTAAGGCTTTTTCTAAATTTTCCCTGGCTTCTTTATCGTTTGGATTTAATCGCAGGGCTTTTTTGTACGATTCAATGCTTGCGTCCAGGTTTTTCATTTTTGTATAAGCGACACCCTGGTTATAGTAAGCGGCCGATTTTAGAGAGTTATCTTTTGAGCCGCCAGCCAAATTATCCAACAATTTTGCAGCTTCATCGTACTTATTTTGTTTCTGCAAGGTATTAGCAAGATTGTATTTGGCTTTTTCGTTATCAGGCTCGTATTCTAATGCTTTTTTATATTGTGCTTCTGCCAGGTTAAATTGAGATTGTTGGTAAAGCTGGTTTCCTTTGACAATACTTTCGGTGGCATTCTGCGCAAACCCAAATACAGATAACAAACATGTCAATATAGAAAGCAGGATTTTCATGCTTTGATTTTTTTACGGTCGGGTAAAAATGTTTCGGCTATTAGTAACAGAAGCATGGGTAGTGCCAACCAGGTGTAATAAGATTCATAAGTATATAAAGACGTATCACCTAAAGCTTTTTTTTCAATCTGCAAATATTGATTCATCACCTGTTTAACAGCGGCATCGGAACCCTGTAAGTGAACATATATTCCATTGGTAGCTTGTGCAATTTGCTGGAGGATCTGTTCGTTCAACTTAGAAATAACTGGTTGCCCTGAAGCATCTGTTTTTACATTTCCTGAAGAATCCTTAATGGTGGAACCTTCGGGCGAACCAATACCAACAGTGTTCACCATCACGCCTTTTGAAACCAATTCTTTCAATTTTTCCATTGCGTTTTCGTCATGGGTTTCTCCGTCGGTAATCAGTATAATAGATTTGAAACGTTCGCTTTCTTTACCAAATAAAATATTGGCTTTATCGAAAGCGTCTGCAATGCTGGTGCCCTGCGCTGAAATATTAGAAGGATCTGCAGCCGCTACATACAATCTTGCGGAACCATAGTCAAAGGTTAATGGCATTTGCGCATACCCATATCCGGCAAACACAACCAAACCAATTCGGTCATCCTGTAAATTGTCAATAAATTTTAAAATAAATTGTTTAGCTCTCGACAACCGGTCCGGTGCAATATCTGTTGCTCGCATACTATTACTTACGTCCAGGGCAATCACAACATCAATTCCTTTTCTTACCTCACCGGAGTCTTTATCCGGAATGCGGGGATTGGCCAGTGCAATGCATCCGCAGCCAAATGCGATGACAACGAACAGAAATTTTAATAAGGTTTTTGTAGCAGAATGACTTTTAGATAATTCCTTTACGAGATGAACATCACCAATTGTTTTCCTGGCTTTTTTCTTCCATGATTGGTAGAACAGAAATAACAAAAGCAGCAATGGAATTAAGGCCAGTAACCATAACGCCTGCGGATGTTGAAACTGAATGTTCACGAGTATTGAATTTGTGTTTTATTGGCAAAGAATATGCCCCTTATTTCTTTCCCTTCATAAATCCCAATTGGTTCAAAATATTTTTTAAAATCTTCATCCGTATGATTGGCATTTCTAAATTTTTGTCTTTAGAACCAATATTAAGAACGAAAAAATACGGATGCCTGTTTTCTTCTATCCAGCCTACTACCCATCCTATTTGACTACCATTTTGTGTTTGGCCCCAACCGGTTTTATAACTCAGTTTATACGCGGGTTTATCCTCAAACAACATTAGTTTTTTTACCGTGTCTTGATATGCTGCATAAAAAGGCAGCTGCCTGAAGTATAATTTTTTCACAAGCCCCAACTGTTCATCGGGAGTAATTTTTAAACTGTTGTCCAGCCAAAATGTGTCGATACGTGTTTTAATTTTTGTTGTTCCGTAATGTAATGAATCCAGCCAAAATTGCATGGTGTCCTTTCCAATTCTTCTTGCTAACTCCTGGAAATACGGAACCGCAGAAACACGGAAAGCTTCATACATAGTAAGATCCTTATTCCATTCGGCAACATTTCGTGTAACGCCGTCCCATTTAATTATCATTCGTGTATTGGAAGCGATACCTGTTTGCAGGCCAATTAATGAGTTAACAATCTTAAAAGTTGAGGCAGGTAAATAAGCGCTGTCTTTATACCGATCGAGATTGTAAACCGTAAATTGTCCGTTGCCATTGTTGAACATTCCAAAACAACCTTCTACCTTATTTTCTTTAAAATATTTTTCAAAAGATGTGTCAATCCTTACATTATTGGGAGAGCAGGCAATAAACGACCAAATAATAAATACAAAACAGCAGGCCTTTAACATGGATGTATAAATTTCGGCAAAGGTAAATGGGGAAAGAAGAGAGTTAATTGCTTTCTTTCAAAAACAGTTTTGGGATGCGTGTTCTATAACGCTCTGCCGGTTTAGTCAGCTATTTTATCATAGTTAAACAAGGAATTAAGACTGTGTCTATGTGATGGAAAATAAAAAAGCAATACCTACGATATTGCCAGAAAAAAATGGGTGATATTTAATACGCTATACGTAGATGCCATTGGCGGTGCGATAGTGTCTTTTACCCTGGCAATCCTTTCTCATGGAAGTACAGGAGCTAATGGTTATTGCCAATACAGCCAATGTGCTCAAAACAAAAATTACACGTTTCATAAATTGTACGTTTTAAGTTTTAAATCCGATTCTTCTAAAGGGCAAATTGGGTAGAAATGGTGCATCAGAGGTAAAACGGGATTGTATTGTTTTTATTGTTATCCAAAACAGGCACTAAAGTAGCCCCAACGAGTTAAGGGCACAATAGTAAATCTACCCTTCCAATTCTTCAAAAACTGCATATTCTCATTGTTATTGTAAGGTATTCGGCTTAAATTGGAGTTAACCCATATTCTATAATCCATTTTAAATAAATTATTATGAGACAATTTTTACTTATGGCATTATTGTCGTTTGCTTTTGTTTCCTGCGGTAGTAATAAAAAAACCGAAGCTGAAGACAAAGAAGCAACAGTAAAAAGTATGACCGCTGTGCCCATTGATGAGAAGGAGAAAAAAACTGAAGAATTAAAAAAAGCACCTCAACTGACCCTGGAGCAAATGAGAACGTTATTACCGCACGAGTTGGATAGTGCTAAGGAAAAAAACTACCAGGCAAGCACACAATTTGGATACGGCCTTGCTACTGCGGAATATCCTAAGACCAAAACAAAAGCTATGAAGATTACATTGTATGATTGTGCAGGTGAACAAGGATTTGTTAACTATTTTGAAAACTACTGGAATCATTTGAATGCTCAGAACAAAACCGAAACTGAGTTTATGAAGACAATTGATTTTGAAGGAGGCAAAGCCATTGAAACCTATAAGAAAGATATGAACCTATCCACCCTTACGTTTGTGATCCGTGACCGATTGGTCATTGTAATGGAAGGAAAGAATATGTCACCAGAAGAGCTAGAGGCAGCTGCTAAAAAGCTCCATGGTAAAATTGCTTAAGAAAAACGCTCCGGACGGAGCGTTTTTCTTATTTCAGTACACCGAGGACCCCGAGTTCCTTACCAATTTTGGTAAATGCATTGATTGCCCTGTCCAAATCTTCCTGATCATGCGCAGCACTTATCTGAACTCGTATTCTTGCTTGTCCTTTTGGCACCACAGGAAAGAAAAATCCGATCACATAAATTCCTTCCTTTAATAAAGCGTCAGCAAATTTTGCGGCTAATACCGAATCGTATAACATAATGGGCACGATTGGATGTTCGCCAGCTTTGATATCAAACCCCGCATCTGTCATTTTAGTGCGGAAATATTTAGTATTGCGCTCAAGTTTGTCCCGAAGTTCTGTGGTTTCACTTAATAAATTCAATACGGCTATACTTGCTCCAGTAATAGATGGAGCCAGGGTGTTAGAAAATAAATAAGGACGACTTCTCTGTCGAAGTATATCAATGATTTCTTTGCTTCCGCTGGTGAATCCCCCGCTTCCACCTCCCAAAGCTTTACCCAATGTCCCAGTGATAATATCAATTCTTCCCATTACTCCGCGGTATTCGTGAGTACCCCGACCGGTTTTCCCCATAAATCCTGAGGCATGACTTTCATCAACCATTACAATGGCATCATACTTATCTGCTAGATCACAGATTACATGTAATTGCGCAATAGTACCATCCATGCTGAATACACCATCCGTTACAATGACCCTGCTCCGAAGTGCAGACGTCTCCTTCAGTTTTGTTTCAAGGTCGTTCATATTATTATGTTCGTACCTATACCGTTGGGCTTTACATAAACGAACCCCATCAATAATTGAGGCATGGTTGAGCGCATCAGAAATAATGGCATCCTGTTCATTAAATAAAGGTTCAAACACACCACCATTTGCATCAAAGGCTGCCACATATAAAATACTATCTTCTGTTCCTAAAAATTCCGCAAGCTTTCGCTCAAGTTCTTTATGGATATCCTGCGTACCACAGATGAATCGGACGCTGCTCATGCCATACCCATGCGAATCGATGTATTTATGGGCAGCTTCAATTGTTTTTGTGTGAGAAGAAAGCCCAAGGTAATTATTAGCACAAAAGTTCAAAACTTTTTTCCCGTTCACAGTAATTTCTGCGCCTTGTGGAGAAGCAATTATTCTTTCCGTTTTATAGAGACCCAAAGATTTAATTTCCTCAACTTCACCTTTTACTCTTTCTACAAATTTTTCGTTCATAACAAGCATTTAGAGCCGCAAAGATAAGCTCCCATTGTTCCGATTTGGAAGACATGGTTTTTGATTTATTGGTTAGGTAGGACACTATTCAACCATCCATCATGGTGACCTCATTGATAGACAGAGCCTATCACGACAAACAAAGGCAGCTTACCCTTGGCTAAAGCAAACGAGAATTGAGTCATTCAAAATATTTTGGAGCAAGAAAGATTGAACGATTATTCCCACTGCCCTGCACCTTCTCTGATTACTTCTGGCTCTGCTTTAGTAAAATCCACAATGGTGGAAGGTATCATGCCCCCAATTCCTCCATCAATTACTGCATCAACAAGCTTTTCAAATTTATCGTGAATGATTTCGGGATCAGTATAATCTTCAACAATTTCTCCGGGCAGTGTTGCACTTAAAATGGGGTTGCCGAGTTCTTTTACAATACATCGTGATATTTTATTGTCGGGTACACGAATACCAATAGTATCTTTTTTTGTTTTCAAAATCTTAGGTACATTCTTGCTTGCCTGTAAAATGAATGTATATGGTCCAGGTAAATATTGTTTTAGTGTCCGGTAAACGGGTGTATCTAATTGTCGAGCATAATAACTTAAATCGCTCAGGTCATAACAAACAAATGATAAATTGGCTTTTTCCGGCTGTACATTTTTTATTCTGCAAATTCGTTCAATGGCTTTATGTTGATAAATGTCACATCCCAAACCATAAATAGTGTCTGTAGGATATATAATTATTCCGCCATTCTTCAGAATTTCAACTGCCTGTCTTATTAATCTATCCTGGGGGTCTATGGGATGAATGCGCAAAAGCATGAGATCAATTTACGTGCTTGTCTTTTAAGAAACTGTTCTGAAGGAAAATTTCTTAATGCTAAAGCGCAAATTTTAAATTTGTAAAAATCGTTCACTATGCAATTGCAAGCCATTCCTGTTTTTGAGAGTATTGACCCACAGCAGTTCAAGGATGAGTTTTACGATCAGCAAAAACCAGTGGTTATAAAAAATCTTGCGCAACAATGGCCAGCTTATGATAAATGGAACTGGAATTATTTTAAGCAATTGGTGGGTGATAAAAAGGTGGCATTGTATAACAACGCAAAAAGCGATGCGTACACTCCCATCAATACGGCTGATGATTATAAAACCTTTGGGGAATACATTGATATGATTAGTAAGGGCCCTGCAGGATGGCGAATATTTTTATTCAACATTTTTGAACATGCCCCGGACTTGACGCAGGATTTTACATGGCCTGAACATTTGATGAAAGGATTTGTAAAGAAATATCCTATGCTTTTTGTGGGTGGTGCAACGTCAATCACACACATGCATTTCGATATTGATCTTTCCAATATTTTGCATACACAGTTTATTGGCAAAAAAAGGGTTTTACTTTTCCCATTCAGCGAACAACATAAACTTTACCGCAAGCCATGGGAAGTTTTAAGCCTGGCAGATTTTTCAAATTACTATTCTCCCGAAAAAAGTAAAATTGATTATCGCCAATTTCCTGCCCTAAAATTTGCAAAGGGTTATGAAGTAATTATGGACCATGGAGATTCCCTATTTATGCCTGCAGGCTACTGGCATCATATGGAATATCTTGATAGCGGCTTTGCAATGAGCCTACGTGCTTTGCAACCTTCGCTGTCAGGAAAGCTAAAAGGTGTTTGGAATCTGTTTGGTATGCGCACCATTGACACCATGATGAAAAGGACCGCTCCAAAATGGTGGTATGATAACAAAAAGAAAAAGATTTTTGAGAATGCAGAGAAAGAAATATCTGAACCTTGATTTGGATGGATTAAGAGATTCAGAGAAAAGAAAGAGCCTTCAATTGTTGAAGACTCTTTTGTCATGTTGAGTTTTTTGTGATCTAGTAATCTAAATAATGGCCTAAACAATTGTCCAGACTTCATTTCCCTTTAATAACTTATCGAGATCAGGAATCTTTTTTTCTTTAGCAGTGTCGATTTGTTGTTTCATCATTTGCTCGTAGGTTGGCCGGAAATTTTGATAGAAAACTCCAAACGGCCTTGGCAAATGATTTTCTTTCCTTGGATCGTCAAACATCCTGGTCAATATCTGTGCTTTGTAAATATCGCTTTCATCATGCACCCAAAGGTCGCTTACACTAAATTCTCCGTTTAAATTCACAACCACGGGAGTGAACCCATCTAATTTGATCCCTTTATCCTTGTTAGTACCAAATACCAGTGGTTGCCCATTTTCTAAAAACAGGGCTTCTTCCGCTTTGCTCCCTTTTTCAGTAAAGATTTCAAATGCGCCATCGTTGAAAATGTTACAATTCTGATAGATCTCCAGGAAGGATGCACCATGATGTGCATGTGCCCTTGTTAGCAAAGTTTGCAAATGTTTAGGATCACGGTCCATACTTCTTGCTACAAACGTTGCATCTGCACCTAATGCCAAAGCCAATGGATTGAATGGATGATCAATGCTACCGAATGGACTTGATTTGGTGATTTTATTCTCTTCTGATGTGGGAGAATATTGGCCTTTCGTCAAGCCATAAATCTGGTTGTTAAATAGTAAAATATTTACATCAAAATTTCGCCGTAGCAAATGAATGGTATGATTACCTCCTATGCTCATGCTATCGCCGTCCCCGGTAACAATCCATACACTCAAATCTGGCCTTGCTGCTTTTAAACCACTTGCAATAGCGGTTGCCCTTCCATGAATAGAATGCATGCCGTACACATTCATGTAATAAGGGAATCGTGAGGAACAACCAATGCCTGAAATGATTGCAATATTTTCACGGCGAATGCCCAGTGTTGGCATCACCTTCTGAACCTGTGCAAGAATTGAATAGTCTCCACAACCCGGACACCACCTTACTTCCTGGTCAGTAGCAAAATCTTTTGCGGTTAGTACGGGATTTACTGGTATTATTGTTTCCATGATTTAGATAATTTTTTCAAGGTTCACCGCTCAATTTTCAATTTTGAACTTTCTGGAGGATTTATTTTTTCAGCAGTATCAATACTTTTCAGCACTATTGCCTCATTGAGCATTGTCTAAGATAACCATTCACTGCTCTTTAACCAATTCTTCCCAATATTCCGCAGCTCTGCGTGTATGTGGAATGACGATAGTGCCACCAACAATGTTGGCTACCGCAAATATCTCATACACCTGCTCCGTGGTCACTTCCAGTTCATGACATTTTCCCAGATGGTATTTAACACAGTCATCGCATCTCAGAACCATGCTGGCAACCAATCCCAGCATTTCCTTCGTCTGTGTATCCAAAGCTCCATCTTCGTAGGTATTGGTATCCAAATTCCACAGTCGTTTCATCACCAAATTATTCTTACTTAGTATGATTTCGTTCATTCTTTCCCTGTAATCATTGAATTCTTTAACCAAAGCCGACATGAGAAAAGTTTAACTGCAAAAATAGCTATAGAACCGCTGGCAATTGTTGTATAAATGTCAAGGCGGGATTTTTGTATAATTTCATCGGAAATTTTAACGCTTTTATGAAACGACCCTTTTTAATTTTTCTTGGCTTTATCGTACTTATTTCCGTATCCCTTGCCTTTACAAACCATAAAGACCCAGGGTACAAGAATTTGCAAATCCTCCCTAAAGACATTACAGAAAAACAAATGGATAGCGTAATGCATCATTTTAATGAATCTCTTAGTGTAAAGTGCAGTTTTTGCCATGTACGAAATGACAGCACCAATAAACTGGATTTTCCAAATGATAATAATCCCCACAAAAACAAGGCTCGTGAAATGATGAAGCTGACAAACAAGATCAATGATGATTATTTTGATGTTACAGGTGGGCAACGAACGATTACTACGCAACTGATGGTTACTTGTTATACGTGCCATCATGGCTCTACTGATCCGGCCGTGCGGGCACCAAAAATGTTACAGCAACAGTCGCCATTGCGGCCGCTTAACGACACCACAAGAAGAACTCAATAACTATTATGGAAGCAAAATTTGATTTTGGAATGATTGGCATTGGTGTAATGGGAAGTAACCTATTACTTAATATGGCTGATCACGGTTTTGCGGTAATTGGATTTGACTTAAAACAGGAAAGGGCAGACAAGCTTGAAGCCGCGGCAAAAAAAGGAACAGTTGTAAAAGGCACTACAGACATAGGGGAGATGATTGCTTCTTTAAAAAAACCAAGAAAGATCATGATGCTGGTACCTGCAGGTAAGCCTGTAGATAGCGTTGTTGAAAACCTACTTCCACATTTAGAAAAGAATGATATAGTAATCGATGGAGGTAACTCATATTATAAGGATACCCTCAAAAGAATAACTTATTTGCAGGACAAAGGCATTCATTTTTTTGGAATGGGCGTTTCCGGTGGTGAGTTGGGAGCGAGATTTGGTCCAAGCATGATGCCCGGTGGCGATAAAGAAGCGTATCAATATCTGCAACCTATTTTAGAAGCCATTGCGGCAAAGGCTAATAACGAATCATGTGTTGCTTACATGGGCAATAATGCAGCAGGCCATTATGTAAAAATGGTGCATAACGGTATTGAATACGCAATTATGCAAATGATTAGCGAAGTGTATGATCTATTGCACCGAAGCGGGGGGCTGACCAATGACGCATTACACACTATTTTTAAAAAATGGAATGAGGGTCAGTTGCATTCTTTTTTAATCGAGATCACCGCTGAAGTTTTTAAAACACAAGACAACGACACGGAAGATCCTACTGATTTTTTGGTCGATAAAATTTTAGACCAGGCGGGCTCCAAAGGCACTGGTAAATGGACATCCCAGGAAGCAATGGATCTACCGGTTCCTATTCCCACTATTGATATGGCCGTCGCCATGCGCGACCTTTCGGTTTATAAGCAACAACGCGTTGCGGCTGCCAGGTTGTATCAACCAACAGTCAATAGCATTGAAATCACACAAAATGATTTAAACCATTTGGAAAATGCTTTGGCTTTTTGTTTCACAATTGCCTATGCGCAGGGACTAAGCATGCTTGCAAAAGCATCTGTAGAGTTGAGTATGAATATTCCTATGCCCGATGTAATAAGGGTATGGAAGGCAGGTTGCATTATTCGCTCAGCCTTACTTGGCAATTTTACGGAGGCATTTAAAAAAGATCCAAACCTTCCGAACTTATTGCTGGATACTGATATTGCACAGATTTTAGAAAATCGTGACGACAGTCTTCGACAAGTAATTCAAATGGGCATTAGTGCAAAAATCCCAATGATGGCAATGATGAGTGCCTTAGGTTATTACGATGCTTATTTAAGTGATCGAATGCCCACAAATCTTATCCAGGCACAAAGAGATTATTTTGGCGCACATACTTACCAGCGCATTGACAAAGAAGGTGTTTTTCATACTGAATGGCACAGTGGCTCAAATGAATAAATCATGGCAAAGCAAAACCAACCAACTATTGTTTTTATTTTTGGCGGCAGCGGCGATCTTACTTATCGCAAACTAATGCCCGCATTATTTAACCTGTATCTTGACAACTACCTTCCTGAAAAATTTTTGATCGTGGGCATTGGAAGAACTGATTTTACAAATGTCAGCTTCCGTACTCATTCCAAAAAAGGTATAGAAGAGCATTCACGCCGCAAAGAGCAAGTAAAAACCGGTTGGAAAGAATTTGCTCCGTGTGTTGAATACATGCAGGCAGACCTGTCCAACGACAACACCTATAAAACCATAGTAGCCAGGGTACACAAAGCAGAAGGCGAGTGGAAAGTAAAAGCTACAACCGTTTACTACATGTCTGTTGCCCCACAGTTGGCTCCCACCATTGCAGAAAAATTACACAAGTCCAAACTTACTGCCGATTGCAAACGTTCAAGAATGGTTTTTGAGAAGCCCTTTGGCCACGATCTAAATAGTGCAAACGAGTTAAATATCCGGCTGGGTGAAATGTTTAAAGAGGAACAGATCTATCGCATAGATCATTACCTTGGAAAGGAAACTGTTCAAAATATTTTGGCTTTACGTTTTGCCAATGCACTGTTTGAACCGATCTGGAACAGTCATTACATTGATAACATTCAAATAACTGCAGCGGAAAATATTGGGGTAGAAGATAGAGGCGGCTATTATGAACAGGCAGGAGCCTTAAAAGATATGGTGCAAAACCATATTCTTCAACTGCTTTGTATGATTGCCATGGAGGCACCTGTTTCATTTGACGCAGATGAAATACGCAATAAAAAACTTGACGTCTTAAGAGCAATCCGGAAATGGAGAAAAGAGGAAGTGCACCTGAATGCAGTTCGGGGACAATATGGAAAAGGATGGATGGAGAGCAAGCAAATGAAAGCTTATCGCGAGGAAAAAAATGTTTCTCCAACATCTAACGTAGAAACCTTTGCCGCGGTAAAATTTTTTGTTGATAACTGGCGTTGGAAAGATGTGCCTTTTTATGTTCGAACCGGTAAAGCGCTTCACTCTAAAAGCACATTGATAACGGTTCAATTTAAAGCGGCTCCGCAATATGCATTTCCACCGGAAGCTGGAGAAACCTGGAGGTCAAACCGGTTATTGATTTCCATACAGCCACAAATGGACATTCGTCTACGCTTTCAGGCTAAACAGCCAGGTCCTCATATGACATTACAACCTGTAGATATGGTTTTTAGTTATAATGATGCTTATGGAGCTGATGACAAACAACCCGAAGCTTATGAAACTTTGCTTGAAGATGTCATTGAGGGCAACCCTACATTGTTCATGCGTGCAGACCAGGTGGAAGCGGCGTGGGAAATTATTCAACCAATTTTGGAAGTATGGCAAACAAGGCCAGCGGTTGATTATGCCAACTATGCCCCGGGGTCCTGGGGTCCTGAAGATGCGGAAGCATTAATTGCAAAAGATGGTAATCATTGGGTGACGTTACCAGAGAATAATAAATAGTTCAGCATCCACAATTAAAGAAATGTGTTCATTCCTTAACAATTCTAGCCACAATTGTTTGTACAAGTCATGTTCTGTTAAGCCACCTGGCGCATAAATAGAGACGATTGGGCGATATTTTTAGATTTAATTTCTTTAATCAACAATCGAATGCTGATTACATGTGATAAAATAACCAAAGGCACAATAACCCCGGGCAACCAAACGAATGGAAAGTAAAGTACGGCAATGGTGGGCTGGTCAAATGCAAACCTTTGGAAAGGTGTTGGTGCTGAGAGAATGGCATTACTAACAGTGAAAAGTAAAATCGCAAGACAAATAATGTTCCATGTAAGTATTGATTTCGGTCCAACCCTTCTTTTTACAAAACCGAAATAATATATAAGCGGCGCGGTTAGGCCAGACAGCAAATCAAAATTTCTTCCTTCGAACGTCATTAACAGGGGCATGGTTTTATTTATAAACAACCAAAATAAAACCATCTCGATTGCTATTCGAATGGTATGTAACATAGTAAGTGCCTTTACATCAAAGCGCTCAATAAATGATTTTCCTTTTCGCGTTAAAAACAAAGTAGCAATGGCCACTAATGGTAGAGCTATCAGCATAAGCAACCGAGGCGGAAGTGTATGGACAACTGCAAAAAAACCTGTTGCTGCAATTACAGATTGAATCATCATCCAGACAGCAACAATCACAAGAAGCCTTAGATTTTTATTAGAAGCCCTAAAAAAAAGATAAATGGTTAACATGGTGGTTAAAACAAAAACAGCAGGAACGTAAAATGGTAAATTGTTCATACAATAAAATTTACCACACAAAGGAATAAACAGGACACTGATTTTCTCTTGCCATTTGGCAAGAATTCGAACAGAGTAAATTTTTAAGAATTATTTTTTTATCATCTCTTTGCGAATACGACTAAGGGAGCTGTCAGTAATTCCCAGGTAGGAAGCTATTTGTTTTAATGGTGCGTATTGAAATATTTCAGGAGTGGATTCCAACAATGAGATATATCGTTCTTCTGCAGTTTCCGTAATCATGGAAAGCATCCGTGTTTTTAAGGAAGCAAATCCTTTTACCAGGATAGATCTTCCAAATTCTCTGAATTCGGATATAGAATGGAATAACATGTTTAATTGTTCGTAGGTAATGATCCAGCCCTTACAATCAACCAAAGCCTGCATATTTTCCTTTGAGGGAATGCGATTGAAGAATGATGCAACTTCAAAAACAGGATAACTACTGTTGTGAAAAGCGGTGGTTACTTCATTTCCTTCCGGATCAAATGAGTATGACCTCATAAAACCTGTTTGT